>Ga0209536_100003592_pt1 | contig 24832 bp, 28 predicted proteins | sample DeeMarSeWOR28_12_FD_187461 | JGI IMG/M metagenome (GOLD analysis project Ga0209536, IMG submission 187461) | Marine sediment microbial communities from White Oak River estuary, North Carolina - WOR-2-8_12 (SPAdes) (version 2) | ecosystem: Environmental > Aquatic > Marine > Intertidal zone >...
CCGATTCCACCACCTCGGCCTGGCAGGGGTGGCAGGACTCGAACCCGCGACCTGCGGTTTTGGAGACCGCTGCTCTAGCCAAACTGAGCTACACCCCTGTGAATCAGCATATTATATCAAAAATATCACGTGAGGGACTCTAACAACGGACACATGATTTGAAAATATGTGGCTTGTTTTTTATTCAAATAATATCTGGATTTTAAGGGTGATATTTAATATTAACCTGTGCGCAAATGCTTTACGCTTTCGAAGCTAGCTACAATGTAATCAGTTATAACAACCCTCATAAGCACATTCGATGGTTTATGAAGAAAATCTTCGAGTTGAGGATGTTTCGAGACATATATTGTTGAGAAATAAGCTTCTTGATCTGTGGAGACTTCTTCGATAGTGCCTAGGGCAGTGATAGCTATTGCATTATTAAAATCGACTGCTTGATTCGTTCTGTTGTCAATAAGTATAGCGACTCTTTTATTTGAAATAGCATTTGAGTACTTTTTTGTGTCCCGGCCGGTTACAAAGAGCAAGCTACTCAAATTGTCTGCTTCAGCGAAAGCTATCAGGTTGCTGTACGGTTGGCCCTTAGCCTGTGTCGTTATTACAGCGAAACGTTGAGAAGCGAGAAGTCTTTTTATGAGTTCTGACAGACTTTCAGTGTTTTCCATCTCGAGAACTGTAAATTAGGGCACTATAGTGCGGTAGGGGAATAACACGTTTAAATACCGGGCCGATAAATCTACCATTATATCATCTGAAAATCAGCGGGAAGGTATTACAATATTACTTACAAAACTCCCAGGTTCACAACTGGCAGAATATCCTTGGATGATACTGCACTCATATATCCTACTGTAACCGGGTTCAGTGCCTTCAGAAAATGTCTTACTGAACCTCGGTTAATACTTCATTTCTGCGGAAAAAACCAGGTATCCAAGGTGGGTTGTATTGTGCAAAGACAAAGTCGCCCTTTCTGAAGTATTTGTTTTCATCCAACCAGATTTCCAGTTCCTTGGTCTTGCGGACGGCCAATTTGCTATTGAGATTACCTGAAAACCGTAACGCTGCAGTCTTGTGCTCACCTACCTTTCGGAATGATATTGTTTTATTGATCGGCTCCGGTAAAGTTTCCAAGGTATATTTCGATGGCATTGTAAAGCCTATTCTGTATTTTCTGTCTTCCTCGATGGAAGAAGAAGTTACCGGGGTTGTCATGTCAATTTTTTCACTGGAAACAGTTTGCTCTGTAACCGGTACAGTCATATCGATATGAGCTTTGGAAGTATTCTTACCAAAAATGTAGTCGGCCAAGACTCTGAATCCCTGTGGCAAAGCAGAACCAAAATTACCATCGATTTCAACTTCTGCTACTATATATTCCTCGTACTCTCGAATTTCGAATTTATTGTCCTTATAGATTGTTCTGTATTTTGGAGATTCAATAGCCATCTTTCCTTCCTCCAGTTCAATTTTGTATTTTTTACAACTGATGGCGAATACTATAATATTAATGCAAAACACTAATGGTTACAACGTTATCTTTGTTACGAATCAAAGGTGACTTCAAAGAAAGCAATGCCCGGAATTCACGTAGTAATATAAATTTGTTGAATTCATATAATCTTTTTTCTGCAGACTGTAATATTTATGATAATCAAAAGGAGGTGCAGAGATTAAAACAGTACGGATTTATGATCCCAAACGGAACAAGGTGGTTACGATAGAGAAAGTTGAGAAGCCGGATAGAGAGTGGAAGAAATTGTTGACCGAGGAGCAATATGAAATCACTACAAAAAAGGGAACGGAAGAACCCGGTACATGCACCTACAATACACTCCACGGATCCGGTATCTTTCAGTGTGTACGCTGTGGCACAGATCTTTTCTATAGCTCCACTAAGTTTGAATCGGGAACGGGTTGGCCCAGTTACTATGAGCCGATCTCGTCGTTGAATCTGGTAGAACAACCTGACCTGAGCCTGGGAAGAGTGCGAACTGAAATCCTATGCGCCCGTTGTGATGCACACCTGGGTCATGTATTCGATGATGGACCGCCGCCGACCGGTAAACGCTATTGTATGAACGGTCTTGTTCTAAAATTCGTATCCACGGACTAATTATGAATCAGGTAACCTCTCCTGAATTTGCTACCCTAGCCGGTGGTTGTTTCTGGTGTCTCGAGGCGGTTTTCAGGGAAATTACTGGTATTGAGGATGTTGTTACAGGTTACACAGGCGGCATCACCGTTAATCCAACGTACGAACAGGTCTGCGGTGGTAGAACCGGCCATGCTGAAGCAGTTCAGATAAGTTTTGATCCTTTGAGAATATCGTATCGAGAAATCCTGGAAATTTTTTTCTCTATACATGATCCAACGACAATAAACCGCCAAGGTGCAGATATTGGCACGCAATATCGTTCGGCAATTTTCTACCACAGCGAGCAGCAGAAAACCGTTGCTGAGGAGATTATGGTGAAACTTAATACAGCTCATCTATGGAAGGATCCAATTGTCACACAGGTTGTTCCAATGGATAAGTTCTATTCTGCAGAAGAATACCATCAGGGATATTTTGCTCGACATCCGGAACAGGGATATTGCCATGTGGTAATTTCACCTAAGTTGAACAAGTTCCGTCGGCGGTGGTCAAAGTACCTCAAGTAATCGTACGGCTCTCTAAAGTCACTATACTCTACTAAGCTCGAAGGTAGCAACTACTCATTTAGTCAGGCGTGTGGTGTGAATGATTTAAGAAAACTGATTTATATGGTGCCCCTGGGGCGACTCGAACGCCCGACACGCGGTTTAGGAAACCGCTGCTCTGTCCACTGAGCTACAGGGGCATGACATTGAGAATCTTGTCTGTATTGCAGGTTACTGGTAAACCATCATGTTATTATGTCAACTAACATTCTTAACTTCATCTCTGGAGTTAGGCTTCGTTTACCCTGTTCTTGCAGAAATCACTAGGCAGCCTCCTCAAGTTACCTGGTGGAGATAGGGGGATTCGAACCCCCGGCCTCTGCGATGCGAACGCAGCGCTCTCCCAACTGAGCTATATCCCCGAATTGAATTCTAGCAATGCCCCGATTGTGGGTCAAGTCAACCAGTTCTTGCTCTAGCCTAATAACGCTGTTATACTGAACCAAAGCTATGACCTATGATATTGTTATTGGTCTGGAAGTCCATACTCAGCTATTAACCGAGAGTAAGATGTTTTGTAGCTGCAGTACGGATTATGCCAGTGCTCTTCCTAACACCCACGTCTGTCCTGTCTGCCTGGGTATGCCGGGCGTTTTACCAGTTATCAATGAAAGGGCAGTAGAATATACAATGATGACAGCTCTGGCTTTAAATTGTACTATCCCTGAATATACTAAATTCGACCGCAAGAACTACTTTTATCCTGACCTGATGAAGGGCTACCAGATTTCCCAATATGACGCTCCTATTGGGAAGGGTGGTTGGCTGAATATCTATGCCAATGGTGACAGGAAAAGAATTAACATTACCAGAGTACATCTGGAAGAGGATACAGCCAAATTATGGCATAGAGGGGAGTACAGCTTGGTAGATGTTAATCGCTCCGGTGTGCCGTTGATGGAGGTCGTTAGTGAGCCTGAATTAAGTTCCGCCGAGGAAGCCCGCGATTATCTTGTAAGGTTGCGTACTATATTGCGTTATCTAGGGGTCTCTACCGGCAATATGGAGGAAGGAAGCTTTAGGTGTGATGCCAACATAAGCATTCGTCCGTTGGGCAGTAAAGAGTTTTTACCCAAGGTAGAAGTCAAAAACATGAATAGCTTCAAAGCAGTTTATCAGGCTATGGAATATGAGTCGAGCCGGCAAAGAAAGGTACTTGAGGAAGGTGGAAAATTAGTGCAAGAGACAAGGGGTTGGATAGACGAAAAAGGCATAACTGTGTTACAGAGGACCAAAGAGTATGCTGATGATTACAGGTATTTTCCCGAACCTGATTTACCCCCTCTTGTTTTAGACCGGGTTAAGGTAGAGGAAATCAGAGCAAAGCTCCCAGAATTACCTGAAGCACGCAGAGACAGATTTATAACGGAATATGGCTTATCTATGTACGATGCCAATATTTTAATTAGCTCCAGGGCCATGGCAGATTATTTTGAGAGCTGCATCAAGCTCATGGAACCTAGCAAGGCTAAGGCGGTCAGTAACTGGCTGCTGGGAGATTTCAGCCGGTTAGTTAACGCTACCAACACTGAGGTTGAAAATGTTAAAATAAGCCCGAAATATCTAGCGGAAATGCTGGACCTGGTAGATAATGGTACCATAAGCGGACCGGCTGCCAAGACAGTATTCGAGGAGATGTTTCACAGCGGCAAAGGAGCCGTAGATATTATTAAAGAGAAAGAACTCAGCCAGATTAGCAATGTCGATGAAATAAGAGAAGTGATAAAACAGGTAATGTCCAATAATACTGGGGCAGTAGCTGATTATACCTCTGGAAAGGAACAAGCTTTAACATTCATGATAGGGCAGGTCATGAAAGCTACTAGGGGAAGGGCTAATCCAGGCTTGGTGAGGGAGATTATTATCAAGGAGCTAGGAGGAAAATAAGTTGTCTAATTATTTTCTTATCGCCCAGATCTTAATATCAATAGCCTTAATCGCAGCTGTACTATTTCAATTACGCGGCGGAGGTATAGGGGGTATCTTCGGGCAGGCTGACTCAGTTTATCGGACTCGAAGAGGAATAGAAAGCACACTTTTCAGGCTAACCATAATCTTAGTTGTCCTGCTTGTCGTTTTTGCTGTTCTAATTGCTACACGGGCCTAATATCTATAGATGAGTTCCATAATAACCCTGACTACCGATTTTGGTTATGATGATGCTTACGTTGCTGCTTTGAAAGGTGCCATCTTAAGCACTAATCCCGAAGCTAATATTATAGATATAAGCCATTCCATCGAACCACAGAATATCCTTCAAGCTGCTTTCATGCTTGGTATTGCTTATCGCCACTTTCCTAAGCATACAATTCACGTGGCTATTGTTGACCCGGGCGTAGGTAGTGAGCGCCAGGGAGTGATAGTAAAGACACCTTCGTCCATTTTGGTTGCTCCCGATAACGGTATCCTCAGCTATATAATTGACGATTTATTTCTCGTTGAAAATCGATCATTAACCGAACATACTCAAGGTCTCAGAGAGCTAGTATTTAAGTCAGGCCTTGAAGCAGTAGCCATTACGGATCCTCGCTTCTGGCGACATCCAGTCAGCCCTACGTTCCACGGAAGAGATATTTTTGCTCCTGTGGCTGCCGGCCTCTCTCTCGGCATTTCTCTTTATGAATTCGGCGAAAAAATAAAATCTCTGCATGTTCTCTCTATACCAAAGCCAACCGTAGATCCGGATGGTAATTTAATCGGCTTAATCTTACATATTGACCATTTCGGTACATTGATTACAAATATTAAAAACAATGAATTACCTGGCAAAGATGTCTTAATTGAGGTGGCTGGGCACCGTATTCAAGGTATCAGTGACTACTACGCTCAAAAAGAAGGCATATTGGCTATTTCGGGTAGTAGCGGTTATCTTGAAGTATCGCTGAGAGACGGAAGTGCCTATGATTTTCTGGGCACGGCTGTGGGAGATGAAATAAAGGTGATTTCAGCTATAGAGTGAAGGGATGAAGTAATAAATATATATAATGCCTTGGAACCAGGATTAATCCAAAGAGAACCTAAGGAGAGAAAGTAATGAACAAAAGATTGCTCGTAACTATTGTAATCGTGGTGGCGGCAGTTATAGTAGCAATTATACTTGATACGGTGCTAGCTAACCATCGACCAGCCATAGTCAGTCTGGAGGCTACCCCGGGGAAAGTAAGTCCTTCGGGATCCTGCCAGATTGTCTGCACTGCTTCAGATGCCGATGAGGACGAGTTAAGCTATAATTGGGCAACTAGCAGAGGCGAAATAAATGGGGAGGGAGCTACGGTTACGTGGCATGCGCCTCGTTCTTCAGGTTCATACAATGTTACAGTCATAGTAATCGATGGTCGAGGCGGCGAAGCTACAAATTATGTGACTATCGAAGTAAGGACCAATAAAGCGCCACACATTGACAGTCTAGTAGCTGATGCAGATTGGACTAATCCTTCGGGCAGTATCCAGGTGACATGCGATGCTGAAGATCCTGATGATGATGAACTAAGTTACGAGTGGATAGCAACCGGGGGCGATATTGCTGGCACAGGTCCAGAAGTAGTCTGGATTGCTCCTCAAGATGTTGGTAAATATGACATCACAGTTGTAGTTACGGATGATCACGGTAGCTCGGATACCAGGAAACTTTGTAGTACCGTAGTGATAGGGGAACCACCGGATATCGAAGCCTTGCTTGTTACGGCAGAACATTGCTATCTGAGAATATACAACTGGGGATATAAAGTCGGAAAAGAACAGGAGTATCAAATTGAATGCACGGTTACAGATGTTGGTAGTGACCTATCGTACAATTGGTCATGCCAGGACGGCGAAATTTCCAGTATTTCGGAGGACGGTTCAATGATTACCTGGGTTGCCCCGAATGAGTATCTCAAAGCAACGGAAGTCACGGTATCAGTATCTGATATCGCTGATAACATGGTATGTAAGGGCATAATCTTAGAAGTGGTGTCCTGCTCATCATGTACCTTCGGATGTTAACTAATAAGTCGCAATCCTGACTCAATACACGATTTTCCAAGCAGCAGTAGGTGGACTATGTGCCTGGAAAATCATTCGAAAGATAATTTCCATCACGCTCATAAAAGTGGTAATATATGTGATGCCCTGAATACAGGTTGGATCAAGGGAATCTCTGATTAAGTAAACCGATGAACACAAAAAGATGTCCTGCAATCACGGCACTTATAATAATAGCGTTGCTGTTTATGGCCGCATCTTGTGAACTACCAGATAATTATCCGCCAGTTATCGATGGTTTGGGAGCGGAGGCAGAATGGGTTCCTCCTTCAGGTAGTTTACTGGTGACATGTAATGCTTCAGACCGTGATGGTGATGAGCTCAGCTATGACTGGTCGGTTAACAAAGGCAACATTAGTGGTACGGGGCCTGAGGTTACCTGGACTGCTCCCCCAGAGATTGGTGTTTGCGAAATGACAGTGCTTGTTGACGATGGTCGGGGTAATAACGATACAGGTTCGTTAACCATGTTTTCGGCAAATGGTCATCTACCGATTATTGAGAGCCTGATTGTTACTGCACGAGAGCCCAAGTATATAAAAGAATACAGTTGGGGGTACAAGGTCGGCAAAGAAAAAATATATGATATCGAGTGCATTACTTCAAACACTAGTGGTGAACTGACCTACGAATGGCTATCAGACGGGGGCGAAATCACTGGCGAGGGCTCCATAATTACCTGGACTGCCCCAAATATAACTTCTGACATTACAATCATGGTAGTTGTGTTTAACGTCGCAGGCTATATGGATAACGAGACCGTATTTTTCGAAGTTGTGTCTTGTTCATCGTGTACGTTTGGTTAATGCTAACCGATAGACAGCGATTCTAGCTAAGGATACAGTCATTTCGGTAGCGATCTGTAAACCACGTGACTTATATATCTGAAATCCTGAATGGGAGAGACTCTTTTGAAGTGGTTATTATCAGCTTATAACAAGTTAACCAATTTTTTCAGAAACACTTTCCAGGACCGCTTTAAGAGATACCTTATCATATCCCTGATAATCCTGGGAATCGTCATCGGATTCACAAGTCAGGGTGAATCAAGCACCGGTGAAGGATATGAGGTTCATTTCTTTTATGTCACTGGTTGTTCACACTGTCCTGAACAAAGACCATTTAATGAAATGATAGCTAATAAATATCCAATTCAGATCCTTGAACACGATGCTGCTACATCTCAAGGACGTGCCCTATTAGACCTTATGCTTGAAGAGCGAGGGATAATATATGAACCAGGCTTTCCTATAACCATATTTGGAAATCAAGTATTTGGTGACTGGGAGTCCGAGGACACGACAGGCATAGAAATTGAGCAAGCATTGCAACAATGCCTGGCTGGGGATTGCCCACCGCCAACAGGTGAAGAGCCACGGAATACAATTGTTTTGCCTCTCATAGGCGAAATCGTGCTTGCTGATTATTCACTTCCAGCTCTAGCGGTAACCTTAGGTCTTGTGGATGGATTCAATCCCTGTGCTATGTGGGTGCTTGTTTACCTTATATCCCTGGTAGCGACTTTGAAGGATAGAAAAAGAATATGGCTGATTGTCGGCTCTTTTGTCTTGGCTTCAGGTATCCTGTACTTCTTGTTTATGACGGCATGGTTAAATCTTTTCTTATTCATTGGCTATGTCAAGGCAGTGACAATTGTGATTGGGCTGGTAGCTCTGGGTGGAGGGATACTGCAGGTAAGAGAAGTAATTGAGACAAAAGGCGCCATTGTCTGTGAAGTCACCGATGAGGAATCGCGGAAAAAGACGATGAATAAAGTACAGGAGATAGTCTCCTCTCCCCTGACCTGGGGAATTCTGGTGGGAATTATAGTGCTCGCTTTTACGGTAAACATGGTCGAATTCGTCTGCTCAGCGGCAATTCCGGCAGTTTTTACCAGAGTACTGTCCTTGGCTGGTTTAACTACTTTCCAGTATTATGGGTACATCTTGTTATATGTTCTCTTTTTCATGCTTGACGATCTAGTTATCTTTGCAACAGCAGCGTTTGCTTTCACGTCAAGCTTGGGAAACCGCTATACGAAGTATTCCAGACCTGTAGGTGCTACGATAATGATAATTCTGGGTCTACTTCTTCTTATCTGCCTCTACTCTAGTCAATTCGATTTCCTGAAACCTGTTTGTAGCATACTTTGGTAAACAATTGGGTGAAGTCGCGTTACTGCTTTAGGGTGCACATTAGAGCTAGAGACCTTGTATCCAGCTAATAACACCAATCATCTCTAGACCTGCATAGATCAAGAAAGCAATGAAGATGTACTTCAACGGTTTCGCTGGCAGAGCGTGTGCTGCCCGGGCCCCAAGCTGGGCCATGGGTATGCTGGTAGCCACCAGGCATAAAAATATAGGCAAACTCACGTAACCTAGTGAATAGGGCGGCAATCCGGATATCCCGAGTCCATTTACGATATATCCAATAATACCACCAAGGCTGGTAAGTATTATTGCAGCCACCGAAGTTCCTACAGCAGTGTGCATGGGGAAGTTCAATCCTAATACCAAAACAGCGACTATCAGTACACCGCCGCCAAGCCCGGTCAAACCGCTTACCATGCCTATAGGAAATCCGAAAGCCGCCACAAGCCCCAGATTTTCGCGCTGCTCTGCTTCTTCTCTTCGTAGCTTAGGCATCATTCCCAGACCCATCCACAAAGCGATGGCTAGAACAAGCGCCCCAAAGCCTAACTTTAGTATTTTTTCAGGAAGGTGAGCTGCCAGAGTAGCCCCGACCAGACCCCCGATCAGGGCACATGAGCCCAAAATCAATGCGATCTTCCATCGAACGGCCTTCTTCTTATTATGCCTCCAGCTTCCACTTATAACTGTGGGCAAAATTACCAGTAGACTTGTCCCGAACGCTATTCTTATGGCGATATCTGGAGGAATATTCATGGTCAGGACAAGCCAGTAAATGACGGGAACCATAACAGCTCCGCCCCCAATACCAAGCAATCCGCTGGTAAAACCAGTACCTGCCCCGGCAGCCAGCAATATGATGATATTGGGTACCGTCAGCATCTTTCCCTTCCCAGTTTACCTTCAAGCCAGCCAGATTTGACATTTGTTATTTCATCCGTTGAAATGATATAGGGCTTGATATCCAAAACTGGCGTGCCGTCTATAGCATCCAATCCCTTTACTCTGAGTATATTATTTTTTCTGGTCAATAGCTCCACCACTGTCAGTCCCAGGGGGCAAGGTCTATGTGGTGATCTTGTAGCAAAGAGACCGTGTAAAACATCGTCCCAGGGTGTCTTGACCAGTAGATGATATCCCTGAGATTTGTGAAACCAAAATATAATGATAATATGAGAAAATCCATCTATGTCTTTCAACCCTTCTTCGAATTCTTTAAATACCTCTATTTGAACGATCGCCTTACTTTTATAGCCTTGGTAGGGTGCTTTCCCTGTATTTTTTATAGAGGAATGGATTATCCCGATAGGAAGTAATTCTAGGCTCTGTTGTTCTTCCATTAAATTGTTTAAGTCCTGCTCATCACGCGAATATCAATATCGTATCCTTATCAAGCTTAGCATCGTGAGTTTGAGCTTTCGAATCAAGGATAAGAATTCGGGACGTAACCATTTATATTTTTGGCCACGCTTTTCAGTTTCTATGTTTTATCGCCTATGTGCGCCCGACTCCAGATAGCAACAGCTCGCTCTAGAGACTCAATATCAGAACATTCAGTTGTCTTGTTACCAAAGCAAAGCTTCATATAGTTTCTAAGCAGAAGTGCCCCCGCGCTTTCAACTGCCGAACGCACCGCTCCTAATTGGGTAATGATGCTCTCGCAATCACGCCCATTCTCGATCATTTTCTCAATGCCTCGCACTTGTCCTTCAAGCCTTTTAAGTCGGTTCAACAAGATTTCTTTTGATATCGTTTCTTCCACCATTATATCCTCCATAATGATCAAGTTTCCTTGACATACCATACCCCGAGAGGGTATAATGCCTGCTTGATATTATGTCTGAACTCTTCGCAATTACATTTTATCATATACTATTTAATGTATCAGGTGGTAATATCAACTATCAAGGGGGGTGCCAATAGACAACTTTGATCCCCAGATAATTGCTTTCTTTTGCAACTGGTGTTCCTATGCCGCTGCCGACCTAGCGGGCACCTCGAGAATGCAATACCCACCAAATGTAAGGACGATAAGGGTAATGTGTTCAGGCAGGGTTGATGAGATTCTAATTTTAAAAGCCTTTACTCTAGGCGCAGACGGTGTTCTGGTAGGTGGTTGCCATCCAGGAGATTGCCACTATATGAAGGGTAATTTATCCACCAGAAGAAGAATCGATGGCTTAAAACCTTTTCTAAAGACCATGGGTATTAATAGCGATAGATTGAGGCTACAGTGGATCGGAGCCTCTGAGGGTTTAAAAATGGCTGAGACTGTTCAGGGTTTTACCGAGACTATAAAAAATCTTGGCCCGAGTAAACTAAAAAATAGCCGTAGTTGTTCCCATAGCTAAATTCACCAGTTACACTTACATGAGAAATATTGAATAATTACGAAGAGGTAGCTAGAGTATGAGGTGGTTAACCCTCTTCGAATTATAATAAAAATATAAAAGGAAAGGAGAATTAATATGGCTCAGGTGGCAATTACAGTTAATGGATCCCAAACAAGCAGCGCGTTCCCAGCTATGATACTGGGATCGTCGGCAGCAGCCTGCGGGCATGATGTAACCCTATTCTTCACCCCGGGTGGCTCATCTCTTATGTTGAAAGGAGAATTGGAGAAAATCAGGGACCAGAACATCAAAGGAATGCCGGATATCGTGGAACTCTATGACGGTTTGTGCAATCTAGGTGGGAAGATACTGGTATGTGAATTATGCCTGACGGCTAAGGACCTTAAAGTTGAGGACATGAGAAAAGAGGTGGAGATTGTAGGAGCAACTACATTCGTAAGTTCGCTACCAGATAATACCATAACCTTTTGTTTCTAAAATAAAAAAGGAGGAAAATATGGCAACACATACATTGGATGTATTGGGACTCAAGTGCCCGCAACCGGTACTCAAACTAGCGGCAATGGCTAAAGATATTCCTGCCGGCGATGTCGTGGAGGTTCTGGCTGATTGTCCTTCCTTTCCTAGAGATACCGAGGCATGGTGTGCCAAGACAAAAAAGACATTACTATTCTGCATGGACCAGGGCGGTGGAAAATGGAAGGCTCAGATACAATTCTAGTTTGAGAACGTGTAGATGGGAGCAGAATTTACACCTAGGATAGTTGGATTTCTTTGTAATTGGTGTTCCTATGCAGGGGCTGACCTCGCCGGGTCGACAAAGCAAAAAGTTCCTTCGTCTCTTTCAGTCATTAAGGTAATGTGTTCTGGCAGAGTTGAGCCAGTACTCATTGCTACAGCATATTTAAGAGGAGCTGATGGTGTATTGCTTGCTGGGTGTCACCCCGGCGATTGTCACTATAGAGAAGGAAATTACTACGCCCGTCGCAGGTTCGCACTTCTAGAGAAAACAATGGAGACTTTGGGTCTAGAACCGGAAAGACTAATGCTTGCCTGGGTTTCAGCATCGGAAGGGCAAAAATTTGGCGAAGTAACCAATCTTTTCGCCGAGCAGATTAAGGGAATGGGTCCGAGTCCCTTAAAGAAGGTCTTACTATAATTGAGAGAGCAAATGGAAAATAATAAAAACAGCATTTCAGTGCTGGTAATTGGAGCTGGCATTGCTGGTATCGAGTCAAGCCTACTTTTAGCTAATTCAGGAGCCAAAGTCTATCTCGTTGAGAAGGCTTCCTATTTCGGCGGCAATATAATCAAATGCGAAGAGGTATATCCCAACATGGAGTGTGCTACCTGTATGATAGCACCAAAACAACAGGAACTTTTACAGAATGAGAGTATTGAATTGCTTACACTCAGCGAGGTAGAGGATGTTCAAGGTTCCGTCGGTGATTTTACTGTAAAGATAAAGAAAAGAGCCAGGTATGTTAATCTTGAGAATTGTATCGGATGTAATGAGTGTTTTGTGCCCTGTCCGGTAGAGGTAGATAATGAATTTGAGGAGAGACTTAGTAAGAGAAAGGCGATTTACATACCTTGTCCGGGGGCTCTGCCCAACGCTCCCGTTATTGATACCGATAATTGTCTGCGCTTCAAAGGAGAAGATTGCCAGCTTTGTCAGGAAGCCTGCATGTTCGATGCTATTGACTATACACAGCAGGATGAAGAACTCGAACTTAATGTTCAGGCTATCGTAGTAGCCACTGGATTTAAAACTTACGATCTAACTCAAGCCCCTCAATACGGATATGGGAAACTGAACAACGTTTACTCTATGGTGGAAGTTGAACGAATATGTGCCTCAAATGGACCTACCGAGGGGCAGATTGTTCTCCGGAATGGCAAAGCACCAAAATCTGCGGCCATCATACACTGTGTCGGACGTGAGAAGAAAGGCTATTGTTCCTCTGTATGCTGCATGGCTTCGATTAAACAGGCACATTTCTTGAAAAACAAGATACCTGGAGTAAAGATAACTCAATTGCACTCCGACCTCTGTGTTCCTGGTAGGGTCTATCAAAAGTTTTATGAGGAGGTGAAGGAAAGCGGTGTTGATTTTATTCGCGCTACAGTAAATGAAGTTGAAGGGCAAGGAACAGGCGTAGCCATCAAATATAAGACTGAAAATGATGAAGAATACACACTCAATGTGGATATGCTAATTCTGGCACCAGCGATCGAGCCAGCCATAGACTCAGAAAAACTGGCTGAGATCTTGGGTATTCCCCAGGATGAACACGGTTTCTTCATGGAGAAGGAGCCGGATCTTGATTCGGTCAATACCTCCCGAGGGGGCGTATTCATTGCAGGGTGTGCCCAATCGCCTAAAGATGTTCCAGATACAGTGGCCGATGCGGAAGCCACGGTAGGAAAAATACTCTCATTGTCAAGATAGGGGTTATAAGATGGCAAAAAAGATAGGTGTATATGTATGTGAATGTGGTAATAACATAGCCGATAATGTGGACATCGATAGGATAGTCAAAACGATTTCATCTATGCGTAATATCGAGATTATCGAGAAGTACCGGCTGTTATGCTCTGAAGATGGAAAAGAATTCCTTAAGCAAAGCATAAAGGATCATGAACTCACTCATTTAGTTGTTGCGGCTTGTTCACCCAAACAACATGAACAAACCTTCATGAATGTGTGTTTAGCAGCAGGGCTTAACCCTTACTTGTTCCAAATGGCTAATATTAGGGAACAATGTGCCTGGGTTACGTCGGATAAGGAAGAAGCTACGGACAAGGCGATAAGGCAAATAACAGCTGCTATTGCGAGAGTTGCCTATCAAGAGGCACTGGAGAAGAGAGATATGGACGTGTCTCCCGACGTGCTCGTAATAGGCGGGGGTATCGCAGGAATTAGAGCAACTCAGGCTCTTGCTTCTCCAGACAGAAAGGTTTATCTAGTTGAAAAAAGTTCCTCACTGGGAGGCAAGGTGAAGAACTTCGACAAGTTATTTACCAAGATGGGATCTGGCTCAGCGCTGATCAGCGATGAGTTGAGGAAAGTGGAAGGAAATGAAAATGTTGAAGTATTTACTGATAGTGAAGTTGAGCAAATTTTAGGATTCTTCGGCAATTTCGAAGTAAAGGTAGTGAAGAAATCAACAAGCGAAGAACAGGAGTTCAATGTTGGAGCGGTAGTACTAGCTACCGGATTTGACTTGATGGATCTCAAAGCGCTTCCTCAATATGGCTATGGCAAACTCGAAAACATATATACAAGTCTAGAATTTGAAGAAATGAATGTTCCGGACGGTACAACTGGAGGTAAGATTCTTCTTAAAAACGGCAAGCCTCCAGGATCTGTTGCCGTTGTCCACTGTGTAGGTCGAGAGGAGAAGGGCTACTGTTCCAAAGTATGCTGTATGTATTCCCTTAAGTTTGCCAGAATGTTGAGGGAGAAACTTCCTGAGACGAAAGTATTTCAAATCTACTCGGACTTATGTGTTCCGGGGAAAGCTCACCAAAAATTCTATGAGGAAACCAAAAGCTTGGGCATTGAGTTTATACACGCTGAACAGACCAACGTCACTCAAAATGATAAGGGTATTAATGTGAGATATGAGAGCAACAATGGGCTAAAGAACAGTCTGGCTGTAGATATGGTGATCCTTGTACCAGCGATGGAACTTGGTAATAACACTAGTCAGTTCGCTGAAATGCTCGGAATACCTGTCGACGATGAGGGATTCCTTACTCAGGAACATCAACTGCTCGCTCCAGTGGCATCTTCTATAGAGGGCGTGTTTGTGGTCGGCTGTGCTCAGGGCCCCAAAAATATTTCGGAGTCCATAGTTCAATCAGAAGCAGCGGCAGGAAAGATACTTTCGACCCTGGTTCCAGGCAGGAAACTGGAACTGGAAGTAAAGACATCGGAAATTTCTGAAACGTTCTGTACCGGATGTAAGACATGCATCTCTGTATGCCCATACTCAGCTATTAGTTTTGATGATTATAAAAAGATCGCTGTAGTAAATGAAGCTCTGTGTCATGGTTGCGGAGTCTGTGCTGCTGCCTGTCCATCCGGGGCGGCTAGAGTGAAGAATTTTGCCTTTACACAGATCTATCAAGAGGTCGAGGCTCTATTGAAGTGAACGAAAGAAGGCAGAAATTGCCCAGAAACGTGTATAGAAAAAACAGTTCTTTAATCTTTTTATGTATCGTTCCAATCTCTTGTTGAGTAATATGAACTAATTTTCAAACAAAGTGCGGTTTTAGAAAGTAACAAGGAGTTAATATGACTACTAATCGAAAAGGGGCTTTATTGCCTGCCGGGGGTAATTTACAGCAAGGCATCTTAGACTTTATTAAGCAGGCTTTGAAGCAGAGTGCTTTTGATGCTGTCCTCATGCCATCACGAGTGCCAGCAGGTGATTCATTCGCCTATTTTTTGATTCAAAGTGAAGCAGTACTTGGAGGAGCAACTCCCCTGTCACCGATTATGCCGGTCCAAGGCGCCAGAGTAATTTCCAGTATTACCAGACATGGGAAAGGGAAGAATAGAATAGCTGTTATCACTCGGCCGTGTGAAGCAAGGGCAACCATTGAACTGTCTAAGCTTGGACAGATAGACCTGGAAAATATAACTGTTATTACAATGGACTGTCCTGGTGTGATGCCCATGTCAGACTATTTTAAGGATACAGGAAAGGGTGATAGGGTGTTTGAAGATGCCTCTCAGAATTGGAATAGCCAACCCATGCGACCGCTATGCCAAATATGTGACAATTTTTCTTCCGTTGGTGGCGAAGACTTGCATATAGGGATAATAGGGATGGAGAGCGATGGCATCCTACTTATTCCTTGTAGTCTCAAAGGTGAGAATACCTTGAGCAAGATTGGTCTCTCACTTGGAGATAATATAGCTGACTGGGAAGCCAGTGTCAGCAAGTTGACTGATGAGAGAAAGAAAAAGAGAAATCAAAGTAATGAGGGATTAAGAAGCGATATCAGAGGAATAGATAGACTATTACAGGCTTTCAGCAAATGTATAAACTGCCATAACTGTATGAGGGTTTGTCCTATTTGCTACTGCCGCCAATGTAATTTTGATTCAGATAAGATGAAATTTAGTTTTGACGATTACATTACTAGAGGAGAAGCAAGAAACGGATTAAGGATACCCACTGACATGCTGTTATTCCATATCGGACGAATGCTGCATATGTCCCTTTCCTGCGTATCATGTGGAATGTGCGAGGATGCCTGCCCTATGGCGATCCCCGTATCGCAAATCTTCACCTTGGTTGGTGATAAAAATCAGGAAGCGTTTGATTATATTCTTGGTAGGAGCGTAGATGAACCTCTCCCATTAACGACTTTTGAGGAAGAGGAATTCCTGGAGGTGGAACAATCTTATGCGGGAGTCTCTCCCGGACAGGAGGGCCAGGATGACTAAAGTATTAAGCATAGATAAAAGCGCAGAGGAAGGCTTGAAAGAACTACTCAAGTTCCTCCTGGAGAATGGTAAGGTAAAAGGTGTCATCGCACTCAGAAAGATGGGGGAAGATGGCACCATATCTTATTCACTCATTACCAGTCCTGAAGATGTTGGATCCACAATGCCACTTTTCCCTCTTATGCCAGTAAATTTGGCTAAACAACTTTCTCGACTCACGTTGCTCGAATCTGCTACCGAACCCATTGCCGTAGTTATGAGACCTTGCGAATTGAGAGCGTTTATAGAACTTGTGAAACGAACTCAAGGCAGCCTAGAAAACATCCTGTTCATAAGTTCCACCTGCGGTGGAGTCTATCCATTGAAAATGGCTGTAGAGGGTAATATTGAAGAATCTTTACCTGAATACTGGAAGGGGCTTGGAAAAGGTGAACTTATTCCTAACACAAGGCTTGCCTGTCAGGCGTGCCAATATTTTGTGCCGTACACCGCTGATATCACTGTGTCATTGCTTAGTAATAAAGAAATAGATAAAGAGACTACGTTATTACTAAACACTGAGAAAGCAGAGGCAATTGTTGAGGGTATATCAGGAAAATTCAGCGAGAGAGATCTGGATACAGCGAAAATAGAGCAAATACGGAGTAAAAGGAAAACTGAAAAAGAGAAACTCTCGGACGAACCGGAATTAAAGAACCTTGGTATCGACGATATAACGAAAACATTCAGCAGATGCATAGGTTGCCGTAACTGTAGCAAAGTATGTCCTGCTTGTTATTGTCATGTATGCTTTTTCGAAACCGAGACAAGCCAGTACGAGCCAGTTTACTATGAAAGAGAACTACAAAAGACGGGCTGCGTAAATATGCTTTCTGATACGATTTATTATCACCTGGTGAGGCTATTCCATGTAAGTACATCTTGTACGGCATGTGGCCAATGTGCAGATGCGTGTCCCGCCGACATACCACTCTGGGCTATTTCTTTGAAGATGGGCGAGTCAGTCCAAAAAACTTTTGATTATCTGCCGGGAAAAGATATAGAAGAAGGGCTTCCAATTACCACATTTTTACCAGAAGAATTTGCTGGGGTTGTATAGTAGCGCATTTAGGAAATAATCTATAAACGGAATGCTCTAATAATTGGATTTGCTAATTTTTTCGCCTAGATTCTATTCCAACCGGACCAATGGGCGTCTTCAAGAATTATTAAGAAATCAGTATCCCAGAGGCAATAGCCCTAAATTATATTTTTCTGTGAATTCATGAGGTATTGCTCAATTGAACGTGTTAGATAGTCAACAAAAATTTGCTATCAGACTGAATGATGAATCATGCAGCAGATGTGCGATCTGTTACTCAGCCTGTCCATTTGAAGCAATAAAGATAGATCCTGAAACAGGGAGATTGCTTCTAGAGATCGAGAAATGTCAAGTTTGTGCAATTTGCTACTCTAGCTGTCCGGCTAAAGCCATAAATATCATCTACTATGATATAAATTCCTTAGCCAGTTACCTAGAGAAAGCAAAAGATGAATATAAGTCTGATTCCTTAGTCATTAAGTGTAAAGGCAGTGGCCCTGACTTTGAAGACGTAGAAAAGCTATTTGGGATATCGGAATTCATGCCCTTATATGTTCCCTGCGTCGGACGTATTCCAGCGGAAGTTCTTTTAAAAGCAATATCTACAATAGGAATAAAGGCAATTTACATTCTCGCCTGCGACGAAGACTACTGCCGATTCGAACGAGGAGGCTTAATTGCCCGACTTAGAGTCACGGCAGTAAATGCCCTTCTGGAACAACTTGGTTATGGCAAGGAAGTAATTAGATTCAAACAGCGCAGTCTGAAGGTAAAAGCCGATAGGAACAAATGTATCAGTTGCGGTAACTGTGTATTCTATTGTCCTTACGGTGCTGCTAAATTGGAGGGCGGAGCAGCTACTTTCGATCTAGAATTGTGCCGCGGCTGTGGTTTATGTGTAACCCTATGTCCGGCCTTGGCTTTGGATTTGGAGCATTGGGAAGAGGATCGGATATCAACATTAGTATCGAATCTATCCAAGAAAAAGACAAGACCAAATCTGTTGGTAATGCGATGTCAATGGGCTGTTTTCCCCGAACTTGGTGAAGAATTCGACTCCAACGTAAATGTCATAGATATGCCATGCGCTGGGAGAATTGACCCTCTGCATATCATGGAGGCCTTCCGGCAGGGTATAGCATCTTAATCGCTGCCTGTCATGAAGAAGATTGTAGATCGAAGAGGGGTAGCAAGGAGGCGCAGCGGTTAACCACAGCGTTGAAGAAGACTTTGAGCCAGATTGGTTTTGGTGAAAGACTTCACTTCTGCTCTGTGTCTCCAAGATATCCCGAATCTTTTCGAGAAGAGCTACGGCTATTCCAAGAAAGAATAGAAAGTACATGTTCACAGGAGGTCAAGCAGTGATAGTAACAGCTCAGAAACCATTAGATGAGATTCTGGATTTTCTATCTCCTTATAAATCTATCTTGATTGCTGGGTGTGATGGTTGTACCCAGCCACCGAGAGGCTTGAGGGAAGCCAGAACTCTGGCTCAACTGCCTGAGCTTGGCGGGAAGTTGAGAGGGAAGGATTTCAGTTTTAAGGTAATTACACTACCTAAACAATGCGACTCATACCTTACGCTCACTTCGTTGCAGCCCCAAATGAAGGATGTGGAAGTTATTCTGTCGCTAGCATGTGGTTTAGGGGTGCAGACTATAAGTCAAGTCTTACCAGATTATCCTGTTTTCCCTGCTCAGAACACATTATTCATCGGAGCAGAAATTAGGGAGGACAATACTCTTGAGGAAAGGTGCGCTGCCTGCGGGGATTGTTTGCTGGCTTTAACCGGAGGTGTTTGCCCTATCGCCAGGTGTGCTAAATCTTTACTCAATGGTCCATGTGGAGGCTCGCAACATGGCAAATGCGAAATTGACCCTGAAAAGGATTGCGCCTGGGATTTAATTATTAAACGACTGGACAAACTGGGCAGGCTTTCAGCATTGGATGAAATTCGCCCTCCCAGAAATTTTGGCGAGGTACTACGGCCCGGCAGACTTCGTGGATAGGCTCTTGATAAACAAGTCTATATACATAAGACGAATATAAATGTATTTTTATATTAAAATTAAGTAATTGAGTAGTTAACAAGACAAAATCTGAAAGAAACGATCATACAAAGCTCGAAAGTTTTTTCACGAAGAACCGAAACTTGCCCATTCGTTTAGTTTTTTGTAAGAAACTGCCAAAGTGGACCAGGAAGTGAAATAGTTACGTGACGCCACCTTTTTATTCGAATCGAGGCTTAGATTATCATTAGTTGTGCTAATAAAACATCTATATAAAGTATTAAGGGAATACAGGCGTTAATGACAAGCAGTTCTTACTTTGACAAAATTAGAAATATTTTTGTATAAATCGAAGAGTGATAAGTTCGATCATTACGTGAAAAAGTTATACGATTATTTCGAAAAGTGGTATTCGCACTGTAGCTAAATAAGTATGGTAAAGGAGGTTAGCAGATGGCTCATAAAATCACTAATTGCATACATGCGAAACTCCAGCGTATTCATAAACTAGGGAGAACAATGAATGATGGAAAGATATGAAGTAATTATCGTAGGCGGTGGTCCTGCTGGGCTTACGGCCGGCCTCTATAGTTCACGGGCAGGGCTTAATAGCTTGCTAATAGAGCGGGGTATAGTTGGAGGTCAAATTGTAAATGCTACTATGGTAGAGAATTATCCTGGTTTTCCACGAGGTATCTCTGGTGCAGAACTAGGGGCACTTATGCATCAACAGGCAGTCAAATATGGCCTTGAGGTAGTGGCTGCTGAAGTTACAGGGATTGTCCCAAAAAAAACCTACAGCATTTCCACAACTGAGGGTGACTTCGAAACAAAAGCCTTAATCATAGCAACTGGTTCAGAATATCGTAAACTGGGGGCTCCTGGTGAGGAAAGGCTCACAGGTCATGGTGTTTCTTATTGCGCAACCTGTGACGGTTTTTTCTTTCGAGACCGAGAAGTAGCGGTTATTGGAGGTGGTGATACCGCTATTACCGATGCTTTGGAGCTGACTCGGCATGTTAAAAAAGTCTACGTAATACATCGGCGAGACGAGCTAAGAGCAGGACAAGTGCTGCAGCAGCGCGCCTTAGATGAACCCAAATTGGAGTTCGTATGGAGTACTGTGGTGGAAAAATTAGTGGGGGCAAAAATGCTGGAAGAGATCAAACTACGCAATGTGAAGACAGGTAAATTCTCCACGTTGAAGGTTGCTGGCATCTTTATTGCAGTAGGACTAACACCCAATAGCCACAGCTTTATCAATGTTGTGGACCTAGATAATACTGGATATATAATGACTGACGAAACAATGACTACTTCAGCTACCGGCATCTTTGTCGCCGGAGATGTACGCAAGAATTCACCACGTCAAATAGGTGCCGCCGTTGGAGATGGCGTCGCTGCTGCCATGTCAGCTTTCAAGTATGTCCAAGAGCATGATAAATGAGCTAGGTCCAAGTCCATTGAGGTTACAATGTATTCTGCTAAGCGAGATCCCAGAGAAATGACTGTTGAGGAAACAATGAAATGGATGCAAGAATTGGTAAACAAGTTAACAGAAGAGAAAGGTTCTACAGGCAGTGCATGTTCTCTTGAAGCACTAAAGAATCCAATTCGAAGGAATATTCTAAATACCCTAGAGAAAAGAGCTTTGTCAGTGAATGAAATTTCTGAGAAACTAAACGTTACCGGCTTGGCATTGAGATTCCACCTTAATTTCCTTGAAAGTTCATATTTTATACACGTTGAAGGTGATAAAGTTGATCTAACGCCAGGAGGCGTTTCTGTTGTAAGAACCCACAAGCGGGCTTGAGCCAGTTCATGTCAAGAAGTTGCTAGGAGAGAGAGTAGATTACAGGTGAGACATGATGTTTTCTCGGTATTCATCTCGCTGTAACCAGTACAGGAGACGACGAGAGCGATAATATTATTGTAGTGTTATGTCCAATAGTAAATGAATTACGCATATGAAGTCAAAGTATCAATTAGGAAAAACGAAATAGAGGGGGAAGTATGAAAATCTGCATTATTGGTGCCGGGGATGCAGGGGCAATAGCAGCCCTACAAATCCGTCGTCTGAATAGCCAGGCTCAGATCGATGTCTTTAATAAGAGAAAGGAACTCGGAGTTAACCCCTGTGAAATTCCTTTAGTCTTAAGCGGGACTATCGGCAAGTGGGAAGATCTATATCGTGGATATCGGATTACACAATTTTATGAAAAAAGAAACATAACGCTCCACTTAGACACTGAAGTCACTAACTTCCTCAGAGATAAGAAGGAAATCATTGCTAATGGGGAAAAATATGCCTATGACAAAGTAATCTTAGCCCTGGGAGCTACTCCGACCATACCTTACTTTCCTGGGTTGGACGGCTACAACGAGTTTACTTTGAGTACAGATATAGTGGATGGCAGAACTTTCGGAGCTGCAATTGCAAAGCATAATAGTGCAGCTGTAATTGGAGGTGGGTTTGTTGCACTTGAGATCGTTGATGCTCTAAAAGCAAGGGGATATAGCAAGGTTTACCTGTTGGTTAGACGGGATCTAATGCGCGGCCATCTAGATGAAGAAATAGCGGAAAGATTAAAACAGATTCTTCTGGAAAGAGGTATAGAATTGATAATGCCCGCCGAAATTAAGAGAATAGGCGATAAAAATGAAAAAAAATGTGTGATTCTTACTGATCGAGAGCTAGATATAGATTTCGTTTTTTTTGGCGCTGGAGCAGAACCCAATGCAGAGTTGGCCCAAAAGGTAGGCCTAGAGATAGGAGATACAGGAGCCATAGTTGTAAACGCATATCTTCAAACTAGTGATCCAGATATTTATGCTATCGGCGATTGCATGGAGAATTGGGACATGATCATAGGATCCAAGCGGCGTCACCAGTTGGCTACCAACGCAATTCGAACTGGATACATAGCGGGAAGAAACGCAATCCTCGGAAATAAAATTCCTTATGGAGGCACAGTAATGCCTTTTGTAACTAGGATTTTTGGTTGCCAATTAGGAGCTGTAGGTCTTACTGAAAGAGAGGCTAGAGAGAAAGGAATAGAGACAATATCTACAATTGTTAATACGCCTTATCTTAGAGAGCCGAGAGAGGGCAAGCCAGCATTATATAAGCTTATAGCTGAATCCAAGACCGAGACGTTGATAGGGGCACAGTTAATATCTGAAGAAATAGTATCGGCAACAATTGACAAGCTTGCCGTTGCCATAGCTAATAGAATGCCGCTTATCAAACTGGTTCAGATTGACAGTTGCTATTCACCTTATGTACAAGAGGATCAGATAGCGGTTCCGATACAACGTTTAATAGATAAGCTGGGCTGATATATGAATGCCTGGTTAGCGTATTTAGAGGAGGGTAGTGATATTTTGGGTGGACGAACTAATCAAATTCCTAAACTACTTGAGTTCTTTCAAATATTGGTAGACGAACAGATGTATCGATATAACTAAATTTTGGGCCGTCGCCGCAATGTTTCCGCAAGATCAAGAGGCTTAATTTCAGGTTTTGGCACATCGTATACAGTAATTACATTTCTAAGATTATTGAATTTCTCTCGTATACTAGCTATATCATCACGCGGTAGTGGTTTCATTTTGCATGGTCGCAAGGGCGTGTTTATCTGTACCTCATCAGGTGAAATCTCACTAGCAAGTGCTGCTATCTCAGAGGCGTAATCCTTGTTAGCTACAATGAACATGACCTGCAGGGCTAATTTTCCTCTATATTTGTCTCTGAAAAGACCGATGCCATCTTTTATCTGGTCAAAATGTAATCCAGAAACTGGTCTATTGACCTTGGTGAATAGCTCCTCACTCGGTACGTCTAGCTTTGCTACTACTGTATCGGCATGACTGAGGCGCCGCCTTACATCTTCTCGGAACATGAATGAAGAATTGGTAAGAACTGCTATAGGTAAATTCAACATTGACCGCACAAGCTTAATCGCCTCGTCAAGATTACTGGCTAGTGTAGGCTCACCCATGCCAGAAAAAGTAGCATAGTCCGATTTTATTTGCTGCACCGAGCGGATTTCTTTGGCTAATCGCTCCAGACCGATAAATTCCTTTGGTTCAGTAACAAATTCGGTAATGTTACCTAACTGGCAATAGACGCAATTAAAGGAGCAAACCTTCCTCCTTGTATTTAGAAGGTCTATGCCCAGCGATCTACCCAGACGCCATGATGAAACAGGACCGTAGATGATTGACATCACATGTATTTTAGAAGGCAAATTGCCATCATTTCATGTAGGCTCTTTTCCATGCTTCTTTCTTGAAAGTAAGATAGTTCTTTATTGCTTCCTTGAGCGTATTGGCCGCCAAGAGAGCGCAATGTTCGCTTTCCTCTGGTAATCCACCCAGTGCAGTTAGGACATCGTTCTTGCCGATCCTTTGAGTTTCGCTGATGTCAGTTCGCTTGGCTAACTCAGTAATCATACTGCCCGATGCGATGCTAGGACCACAACCGTCAGTCCAGAAGGAAGTATTTGTAACCTTCCCATCTTTCACCTTAAGGTATATTTCCATAGTATCCCCACAGGGACCGGTTACCCTGGCGAATCCATCGGGCGTGGTCATTTTACCCAGATTTCTGGGATTTAGAAAATGGTCAATCGTTTTCTCTGAGTAGACCCTTTTCATATCCTCCATTACAGATTGCTCCAGTTCCTTAAAGGGGTCTTTAAATTCTTTTACCATTTTCTTTACTCCTCTAGAAAAATATTAAACAGATTAAATCCGCTGTCTTGACCATGCACAGCTAACCTTCTTTCTCTCCATTTAAAGTTGCAGTCAAATTGGTAATAAGCTGAGATATAACATCTGAACTGTATTTCTCAATTTTGCCTTCGTCACACAGCTTGGCTAATTCCGGGTCGATGGGCAGTTTTCCTAAAAGAGGAGCTCCGGAAGATTTGGCCATTTCTTCCCCCCTGCTCCTGCCAAAAATTTCCATTTTCTTACCTGTCTCGGGCAATACGAGATAACTCATGTTCTCCACTACTCCAAGAACCCGAATATTCATCTTT
>Ga0209536_100003593_pt1 | contig 24830 bp, 16 predicted proteins | sample DeeMarSeWOR28_12_FD_187461 | JGI IMG/M metagenome (GOLD analysis project Ga0209536, IMG submission 187461) | Marine sediment microbial communities from White Oak River estuary, North Carolina - WOR-2-8_12 (SPAdes) (version 2) | ecosystem: Environmental > Aquatic > Marine > Intertidal zone >...
ACCATCTATCTGGTTACGTTGTCTCTGGTAATCGGTTTGGGGATGGCCATACCCATATCGCTGCTGGCGACATCAAAGAAATTATGGATCCGCGCTCTGCCGAAAGCCTACATCTATTTTTTCAGGGGTACACCGCTGCTGGTGCAAATGTTTATGATCTACCATGGCATGGGGCAGTTTGAAGTGTTGCGGGAGAGCTTTCTATGGGTGATCTTCCAGGAAGCTTGGGCGTGCGCTCTGATTGCTTTTGCGCTGAATACCGCCGGCTACACGGCGGAAATATTACGGGGCACCATTGAGCAAACTGCTTTTGGTGAAATCGAGGCTGCCAGGGCCTGCGGCATGTCAAGGGCAATGGTTTACCGCCGTATCATATTACCCAGTACGTTTCGCCGGGCCTTGCCGGCCTATGGCAATGAAGTCATCTTCATGTTGCACGGCAGCTCGCTGGCAGGAATCATCACAATTATGGATTTATTCGGAGCTGGCAGAGTTGTCAACGCCAGGTATTATGCGCCTTTTGAAGCCTATATTACCGCCGGTGCGTTTTACCTCGTATTGACGTTTCTGATTGTGTGGGGATTCAAAAAAGCCGAACACTACTGGCATGCTCATCTGCGGCCGAGACAGAGCTGATGCTGGCCGGCTAAGATGTCAGCAGATTCTCCCCCTTGGTCTTAATGGCAGTTTTGCCCGCGATCTTGGCCAGTATGCGGCCGGGTCTGGCATAGCGGTCGGTATTGATCGAAAACAGGATCCCCGTGATACTGCTTCGCACCGTGGTTATCCGATTTTCGACACCGTCCGCTGCCGGGTTTACAATCTCGGCGATCGTTTTACCTTTGGCAATGCGGTCACCGGGTTTTCTCAAAAATACCACCACCCCGGGCACCGGCGCCCTGATGTGCTCCACCCCCCGCAGCGGGCTGGCATTATTTCGCAATGGCGGCAGGGTGGGTGCTTCTCCCCGGATCCAGCCCCTTCTCTGCAAAAAGTAAAAAATGTTTTCAGCATCCAGGGCCGCGAGTTCATGGGAGGTATCGGCTCTTCCCCGCAATTCGACAGTTGCCGACAGGCAGGCCGGCGGTATGGGATGATCCGGAAATTTTCGCGCCAGCTGCCACCAGATCCGGCTGCAGGCTTCGTCAAAGGGTGTGACACCGGAGTCCTCAGCCAGGAGTGTTACCTCGGCTCCCAGCTGGGCGGACAAATCGGCTGCTTCGGGCCACAGGGGAGTGCCCAGATAAACATGCAGCACCGCCTGATCGTCGCAGTGCAGGTCCAGCACGATATCGGCATCAAATGATAAATGCAGCAGCAGATGCTTCAGATATTCTGCCTCATCTATCGGAGCCATCGAAGACAAAACATCTCCGGCTGCCCTGCGAATCAGAACCACATTCTCATCCGGTGCATCGCTGAGTTCACCCTTTATTCGGTCCTCTATTTTAGCGGTCAGGTCCAGATGACGGCGATTGAAATTGATGTTGTTGAAGAAATCGAAGCGACCCTGGAGGGCTTCATCGCGCCACTGCCCGACGCCAATGGGATTGGCCACCGGAACGACCATGATCTGTCCATCAATTGAATTTGCCGCGTCTGCCTGATCGAGCATATCCAACAGATGATGCATCACGAGAAAACCCGGTGCTTCGTCAGCATGCAGTCCGGCCTGGATGTATACCTTTTTGCCCTTGTCCCGGGGCCCGTATTGGACCACTGTCAGAGAACGCTCATTTCCCATACTGGAAACCGGCAATGGATGCCGGTTTATTGTCTTTGTGCCTGTGGGCATATAGCTCGTTCTACTCCTTCCTCAAAGTTTCTATAAAAGTCCAATAATTCTGAAAGACTTACAAATAACAATGGGGGAGTGAGCCTCCCCCATTTCAATAACAGGCAATCTAGCTGTGAAGGGCCACCCGGAGAGTGGATTAGCGAGTGGTCCTTATGCTGCGGCTTAGTCGACGCAGTGATTTAATCGCCATAGACATTGAAGTCAAAATATTCATCCTGGATTTTCTTGTAGGTACCGTCTGCCCGGATCTGTTGAATGGCCTTGTTGAACATTTCCACCAGGTCTGTGTCCTCTTTGCGGCAGGCGATTCCGGCACCGACACCGAACCACTTTTCATCCGTTATATCGGGGCCGATGAACTGAAAATCCTTGCCTTCGGGTTTCTTGAGAAACCCGCCATCCATGGCAACGCTGTCGGCCAGCAGCATGTCGACACGTCCGGCCACCAGATCCAGATAGGCATCGTCCTGGGTGCCGTAGCGTTTGATAATGGCATCTTTGCCGACATCAGAAATGAAGCGGTCGTGGATGGTCTCGCGCTGGACACCGATCTTTTTACCGGCGGTTACTTCCGCCACCTGTTCACGGGTGAAATCTTTCATAGTGCCTTTTTTGCATACAAATTTAGCCGGTGTGTTGTAATATTTGTCGGTAAACGCGACTTTTTTCTTGCGCTCCTCCGTAATAGACATGGAAGCAATGATGGCATCGTACTTTCGGGCCAGCAGGGCCGGAATGATACCGTCCCAGTCCTGGGGCACCAGTTTGATTTCTGCCCCCATGGCGTTGACCAGGGCTTTGGCGATGTCGATGTCGAACCCTTTCAGTTCACCATCTGCGGTCGTCCAGCTGAACGGCGGGTAGGCACCCTCGACGCCTATGCGGACCGTCTTCCAGTCTTTGGCATGCAGACTTGCTGCTGCAAATACCAGGGCTGCTGCTGCAATTAGGATCAGAATCTTTTTCATATTTCCTCCTTTTTGATTTGGATTTACGACTCGCACACCATAAAGAAAATCAATGCGTGTGTCAATTTTTATTTGCGTTTTCCTCATTCCTGACGTAAAAATTTGAAACAAATGAAAATTCTGTCTGTCTCGGATATCGTTGAGCCGATGCTCGACCAGCAGCGAGGTTCAGGTCAGTTTGCAGATGTTGATCTCATTCTTTCCTGTGGCGATCTTCCGCCGGAATATCTTTCCCGGCTGCTCGATGCGATCGCAGCGCCGCTTTATTATGTGCGGGGCAACCATGACATCCGCTATCAGGACAAACCGCCCGGGGGCGGGTGCGATTTGCACGGCAGGCTGCTGAAAATAATGGGTATAAACATCCTCGGTTTAGAGGGATCCCATTGGTACAATGGCGGTCCTTACCAATACACAGAATGGCAAATGCGATCGGTCATCCGTAAGCTTCGGCCGAAATTATGGTGGCATGGAGGGCTTGATATTGTAATTGCCCATGCGCCGCCGCGACATATCCACGATGCGGAAGATCCGTGCCACAGGGGGTTTGAATGCTTTCGCTGGCTGATTGAAAAATATCATCCCGGATATTTCATCCATGGACACATCCATAAAGATTTTTCAAACCCCGCTGAGCGGGTGACCGTTGTCAATTCGACCCACGTGGTAAACACCTATGGCTATTTCATCCTGGAAATCGAAGATCCTCCGGCTGTTAAATAGCGCTCTGAGCTTCGGCACCCAATCTGATCCGCCCTCAAAAGTCAAAAGTTTCAAGGATCAGCAGCAAAGAGAAGCAGCCTTTGATAACAGGGACCGGGGAATCCGCACGGTACCCATGAACAGGATTGTCGGCAGTGTCGGACGGTACATGGATTTTGACAGCCGTTTCCGGTTTAAGCGCACCGAACCTTCTGAGCGGCTGCTTCGGATTAAAGAAGCCATGCAGCACGGCCGGCCGCTCAAACCGGTCGTGCTCTACCAGATCAAAGACGAATACTATGTCCTGGATGGTAATCACCGGGTTGCGGCAGCCAAGGAACTCGGCCACGATGAAATCCTGGCCCATATTGTTGAGTTTATACCCTCCAAGAATACGCTGCAAAACATTCTCTACCGTGAGCGGGCCGAATTCGCCGACCGCACCAAAATTAAGGCCGAAATCAATTTAACAGAAGTCAGTCAATATGCACATTTGCTCGAACAGATATCCGAACATCGGCAATATTTGGAACTTGAGCATCAGGCGCCTGTATCTTTCGAGCAAGCGGCTTCAGACTGGTTTAAAACCATTTATCGTCCCCTCTGTACCATCATCAAACAGGGCCGATTGATTGATTTTTTTCCCGAGCGCACTGTTGACGACCTTTATGCTTATATTACGCTTCACCAGTGGAAAGAGGACCGTAAACGTCAATACGGCATTGGTATCGCCAAACTCGTTCGCGACAATATGGAGGATTTTCGAAAGAAAATGGCTGAACTCAAAGAAGCTGAATACCCAGAAATGCAGCGTGGTATTACCGCGTTTATCCTGATCAGCGTCCAGGCCAAACGAGAGTTTAAAATCATCGAAAAACTATTTGAGCTCGATGAAGTAAAAGAGGTTCATTCCGTGCACGGTGATGTGGATCTGTTGGTGAAAGTTGTTCTGGTGCGAGACCTGGTCAGCTCGGATGCCGAAATCATCTCCCAGTTTGTGCACGAAAAGGTCCGCCAGCTGCCGGGCATCAACAGGACCAATACACTGATCCCCGGCTTTTCGAAGGTAAAGGATCCTTAAACCTTGACCAGATAGCCCCAAGTGATTGGACCGCTGGGGGCTTCCTGAAAACCGACAGCTGCGCTCAACAGTCAATCTCATCCACCAAATGATTTTTCATGCATTTCAACCACTGAGCTGTCGGCAGCAAGGACGGCATCGATTTTGCCCATTGTCACCGGCAGCATTGCGTGGATGAAATACGCTGCTGTTTTCAGCACGCCGTCATAAAATGCAGCCTCCTTATTGTGTGCGGTTTTTTCCTGAATGATCTCCCAAGCGCTGCTGCCGGTCAGCTTTTCCAACTTGGGCAGTGCCACGCTGGCGCGCCAGAGGTGCATCCAGGCCATGGAGACATCTCCAACAATTTCCAGAAGCGGATGCGCATAGGCAAAAGCGGTCTTGACATGCCGGGGCATAATCTTTTCTCTGAGGCAGTCGACCGCTTCGGCCATCCGGGCAACTGCCTTTTGGACGGGGTCGGCCAGGGGCTCAATTTCCTCAATGATTCTGGCATTATCGATGCTGTTTTGGATTTCCTGCATAAAGTCCTTAAATGCTCTGCCTTTATTTATGCCCAGTTTGCGGCCTAAGAGATCCATGGCCTGAATACCGTTGGTGCCCTCCCAGATGGTTGCAATTTTGCAATCCCGCATGAGCTGCTCGACCGGATATTCGCGGGTGTATCCGTAACCACCATAGATCTGAATGGCCTGATCGCATATAAACAATCCACGCTCGCTGCAGTAGGCTTTTACTACCGGAATGAGCAAATCAATAAGGCCTCTCCAGCGCTCTTTTTGCGACGAGGTTTCAGCACAATCCTGGAGATCGAAACAGTTTCCGACGTAATAGATTAAGCTGCGCATTCCATCAACATAGGCTTTCATGATTATCAACATTCTTCGAATGTCAGGATGACAGATCAGGGGTACCTGTTTTGCATCCGGGTCTTTGCCTTTTTCTAAATCGTATCCCTGCAGACGCTCTCTGGCATAGCTGAGTGCGTGCAGGTAGGCGGTGGAACCATGAGAAAATCCCTGGGCGCCGACATCCAGACGGGCTTCGTTCATCATGTGAAACATCACCTGCAGGCCCTTGTTTTCTTCTCCCAGCAAAAGACCACGGCATAAGCCTTTTCCGCCCAGGGTCATGCTGCAGGTAGGGCTTCCGTGTATCCCCATTTTTGTTTCCACCCCGGTACAGACGATGTCGTTGGGTGCACCCAGACTCCCATCTTCATTGACCCAGATTTTTGGTACCAGAAAAACCGAAATGCCCCTGATGCCCGCGGGGGCACCTTCTATGCGTGCCAGCACCGGATGAATTATGTTTTCGGTCAGGTCGTTATCGCCGTAGGAGGTAAATATTTTAGTGCCTGTTATCCGGTAGGTGCCGTCCGGGTTTTTAACCGCCGAAGTTGTTACTTCACTGACATCAGAACCTGCCCCGGGCTCGGTCATCATAATTGTGCCGCCCCATACTCCGGAATACACTTTTGCCAAAAAAAGCTTTTTTTGTTCAGAGGTGCCGAAAAGTTCGATCATCTTGCCGGTGCCGTGGCCCAGTGTGGCGGTGACCGTGAGCGCGTAATTGGCGCCGAAGACATACTCATAAGCCGCACATTTAACCACGCGGGGAAGCCCCTGGCCGCCGACTTCGGGATCTTCGGACATGGCCAGCCATTCGCCTTCAACGAAGAGTTTATATGCCCGGTGAAAACAGGCAGGTACTTTGACTTGCCCCTTTTCAAATTGAACGCCCTCACGGTCGCCTTCCACGTAAGTGGGCAGAAGCTCCTTGATGCCGAAGTATCTGGCCTCGGCGATAATCATATCAAACACCCTGCGATTCAAGGGCTTGTATTTTTCTTTGCCAAGCAGATCTTCAATGCCCAGCTGTTCATACAGAACAAAATCGATATCCCTCCGGTCTGCAATAAGTTGAGCCACCGCTTTACTCCTTTATCCCGTTAAGTGCTCCGGGCAATGCTCGGTCTGCCAAAAGCCACAAATGTCAATTCCGTTCCCAGATAAATATCTTCCTGCCCGCGCACCTTGGCCCGTTTATCCACACGGTTCATCTTGACTTCTGCCTGTTTGGCACCGGCCCTCTGAGCTTGGGCCTCGATGCGCGGAACCATATGCGCGTTGGCGTAATCGACCGCTTCCTGCAAATCAGAAAAATCTTTCAACCCCTCCGGCAGGTGGAGGCGCAGCGGACTTCCTCCCTCCAATGGCCGAATGTGAACCAGAATGCGCTGGATAACACCCCCGGAGGCGGCCCCGATGGCATTGGCGACTTCTGCATGTTCGGGGATAAATAATTGGGTATGCAGCTTGTCGGCCGACTGGGGCATGTAGGCCTCGACCGGTGCTCCCAGTGCGACAATGGGACGCTCCAAGGTCATCCGGCATCCGAGCTGCGCGGTTTGATTATCATTCAGGGCCCACTCCAAAAGCGCCTTGGCGGTGGGCTCGCCATCCCAATTGGGCGGTCCTATTTTTTCTTCAATGACTTTGGTCACCACGGATGCCGCCAGCTGCGTTGAAACCCTTTGGACCACTTTTTCGCAAAACTCCGTTGTGCTCAATGCCAAGCGACCGGCCAACAGCTGCGCTCCAACCTCAGATGCGCGGGTATCCCAAAGCTGGAAGCGATTTAAAACGTGAAGCGCATCTGTTGGTGTAAAGCCTGCGCGTTGGACCGTTCCAGCCTCTTCCATTATCTGCAGTCGTTTAGTCAGCCAGGGGTCGTCTCTGATGACCTTGCTGACCAGCATCGCCAGAGACTGTGGCTTGGATTGCAGTAGATTCAATACCGCGGCATCTTTGTCGGATATACGGGTATTATTCTTTTTGCCGATGATGAGAAATTGATCAACACCCGGGTAAAACGACCGAACTTCTGAAAGGCGTCTAAGTTCGCTTAAAACCCCGGGATACTCGCTGACCAGTTTGCAAAGCGGCACCACACGCTTGGGGCCGATGTGAATCTGTTTTTCATCGTCACAACGGATATGACTGTCACCTCCAAGACCTATGGTATGTACATCAACTGCCTCAACCATGGTTCGCCAGCCACCGATATTTGCGCCATCCGGATTGAGTTTGGGTCTTCCCTGCTTTAATTCGACAATATCCGTGGTGGTGCCCCCGACATCAACCGCCCAGACATCTTTTTTGCCGGCCAGTTGAAAGGCTCCCATCGCGCTGGCGGCCGGGCCTGAAAGTACAGTTTCGATGGGCCTCTGGGTGGCCCATTCGGCACGCACCAGAGATCCGTCACCTTTGACGACCATCAAAGGTGCTTTAACTGCAAGCTCTTGCAGCACGGAGCGCACATTGGCGATAAGATCTTGAATTATCGGAATAAGCCGGGCATTCAAAGCAACAGTAGTGGCCCGTCGTATGGAGTTCAAACGGGTCGACAATTCGTGCCCGCAGGTAACCGGAAGATCGGTGAAGGTGTTTATCAGTTTGCGGACTTTAAGCTCATGGGTTGGATTGTACGCTCCGAAATAACCCGATACGGCAAAGGCGCTGACGCGTTCGATGCGTTGCTGGATCGCCTGTCTGGCTGCCTTTTCATCCAATGGTGCGACCTCGTTGCCCTTTATATCATGGCCGCCGCTGATATAGACAACATCTTTCGTTGCCAATTCCCGCTGGAATCTGTATTGCTGAATCAGTTTTCGGTCATAGCCGATGAGCAAAAGACATACAGGTGCGCCATGGCCTTCGGTAATGGCATTGGTTGCCAATGTGGTCGACAGTGCAACCAGACTCAAATTATCCTTCGGCCCGGTTTCCAACGCCGCTAGAATCGCTTTTTTTACACCGATAGACAGATCCCTTCTGGTGGTCAAAGATTTCGCTGAAGAAAGCACTTCGCCGGTCTGGCTATTTACAATAACCGCGTCTGTGTAGGTGCCCCCCGTATCGATTCCTAGAGCAATAGTCAAGTTTGATCTCCCTATGCTGAATGTTTAAAATTTTTAATCATATGAATATTCTTGGGTGTTTTGGCTTTCGAAGTTCGAAATTCGAATTTTTTATTAAAAGGCATATTTCGCTATCAAGGGATTGAACGTCACATCTAATTAAAGATAAGGTGGCAGGCAGCAGGCGGTGCAAAATCTAGCTGTAAACCGTTGAAGGCGCTATCCCATATTTTTTTAGTTTCCGGACGACACTGGGTTGGCTGATTCCCAAATATCTGGCGATCTGGCGGGTCGACTTGCATTGCAGGCAGGCATTTCTCAAAATTTTCGACTCCGTCTCCTGGAGTTTCTGGTGTAACAAAGACGACATGCCAAAATCGCTGTCAGTCATTTGGAACGCATCAGTGCTGGCACTTCCCAAAGTGTTGCGAATAAAATCATCCAAGTATGTTTCTTCACCCAAAACAACGGCCTTTTTAATGAGGTTTTTCAATTCTCTCACATTTCCGGGAAACGGGTGTGCCTGCAGTATTTCAATCGCGGAGTAGGAAAGCTGCTTATTGGACCGATAGGTTTCGTTGTATTTTTGCAAAAAATAGTGAGCCAGTTCAAATATGTCATCCGGTCGTTCCTGCAAAGAAGGGATCTTGAGATTAAACGTGTTGAGCCGGTAAAATAAGTCTTTACGAAATTGCCCGGCTTCAACCAGGGCCTCCAGGTCCCGGTTGGCCGCCACGATGACCATGCAGTTGATGTTTATCGGCTTCAATCCGCCCAGGTGCATAATTTCATGATCTTCGAGGCATTTCAACAGCTTCGCCTGAACCGGATAAGGGATGTCTCCGATTTCATCCAGAAAAAAAGTGCCTCCATGCGCCAGTTCGAACAGTCCGGCCTTGCCTTTTTGGTGTGCTCCGGTAAAAGCCCCCCTTTCGTATCCAAACAGTTCGGCCTCCAGTAAATTTTCCGGTATCGCGGCACAATTGATCTGGATGAACGGTTTATTGCTGCGCGGGCTGTTTTTATGAATGAATTTTGCCAAAAGACCTTTACCCACGCCGGATTCGCCTTGAATCAAGATGTTGGATGCTTCCATCTGAGCAAGTTTCAAAGAAATTCGAAGGACCTGCCGCATCTCCTCGCTCTCGGCCACGATTTCCTGCCGTTTGAGCTCCAGCATGCTCAATTCCTGGAGTTCATCCTTGTATTTTTTAGATACCAGCCGGCTCTGGTTTAATTGCTCCAAGAGTTCGTTTAAGCGGGTCATGTCCCGTTCATTAATCACAACAAGAGATACCTCGCCATTTTCATCAAAAGCGGGGGTGCCGGTTGATAAAATGTATTTGCCTGTTTTCTCTGCATAGCGCAGCATATTGACCTGACGCCTGCTTGCCAGCACCTCCGGCGATAACGTCTGGTCGATTACTCCTTTTTCCAGGAGCTCATTCGCATGTCTGCCGATCACATCTTCTGCGTGAATATTTCCGATTTTTTCCGCTGCCCGGTTGATATTGATGATGATTGCATTGGAATCCACTACCCAGATTCCGTCGGAAGAAGAATTGAATATGGTCTCAAATTGCTTGTTGAGACGCTGGTATGATTCCAGTTTTTGGGCGTTGTGCTCAAGCGCATGCATTTTTTCGAAACAGCATACCGCTCCGGTGACACTGCCATTTCCTTGAATCGGCGTGATGTTCACCTTCAATTTAGAGCGCTTGGCGCTGATGTGGCGACCGATGCGGGGTTTTCCGGTTCTCAGGCATTCGTGAACCAGATGGCCGGTCTGTTTCAGATGCAGGGAGATATCGGTGCCCATGATTTCTGAACTTTCAATATCGAGGGTGTCCAATGCCTGCCGGTTAATCGCGACGATGTTTCCGGCCTGATCGGTGGAAATAATACCGATACTGGCGGCCTGAAAGGTCTGGTCCAGGGAGGGTTTTTTTGCCATGGTTGAAACCCTTTTTTATGCTTGGAATGGAAAAATTCATAACCTGTCAGATATATACAATCTCTGTCAAATTGTCAATACAGGCACGCCTTCCCAAAATAGGCCTGCTGCGGAAAATCATTATGACAAGCGGTATTAAAAGGCCCTTAGCATGGCTGGTAAATCTGCGCAAACACAAATAATGAGATATTCGAATTCGATAAAGCGCGGATCACCGGGGTCCATTTTGCCGGATTATCAAAAAAGACAGGGCGGCAGCATCGCGTTCACGCAATCGTGATTCTGTGCTTGTCTAAATCAGGTCAATGCGCTAAATGAATTATTCAAGAATTTATCTCAATAACCTATTTTCGGGATCAGTTTCCGCCAATTCAGTTGGGAGCCTATAATGAAAACAATTGTTTCGTTGATCAGCCTGGGTCTTATTTTTTTTCAACCCGTATCAGCCCTGGCCGCGGGTGTTCCGGTCAGTGATGCGACCGCCGAATGCCTGGAATGCCATGCCTCCATCCATCCCGGTATCGTTAAAGATTGGCAAAATAGCCGACATGCCGAAATTACGCCGGAGAAAGCCCTGAAGCAAACCGGTCTGTCCCTGAAGGTCTCCAGCAAAGCCATTCCGGAAAAGCTGCAAAACACAGCGGTTGGATGCGCTGAGTGCCATATGCTGAATTCAAAAGCCCATGCCGGTGCATTTGAGCACAATGGTTACGATATCCACGTTGTTGTCAGTCCGAAAGATTGCAGCACCTGCCATAGCGAGGAGGCGAATCAGTATTCCAAAAATATTATGTCTCACGCTTACGATAATCTTGCCGGCAATGAATTTTATCAAATGCATGAAAGAAGTATTATCGGGGGCAGCAAAACACTGCCGATGGAAATTAATTTCCGACCTTCCAACGCAGCGACTAAAGCCGAAGCCTGCTACTACTGTCATGGAACCGAGCTTAAAGTTTCCGGTAATGAAATTCGCGATACGCAGATTGCGGGAGAACTGGAGTTCCCGGTGATTGAAGGGTGGCCCAATCAGGGTGTCGGCCGGATTAATCTGGATGGAAGCCTGGGCTCCTGCTCGGCCTGTCACACCCGCCATGCTTTTTCCATCGAAATGGCTCGTAAGCCACACACCTGCATGGAATGTCATATCGGCCCGGATGTCCCGGCCTATAAAGTTTATTCAGCCAGCAAACATGGCAACCTCTATTCTGCCATGCACACCTCCTGGGACTTTAAGGCCGTTCCATGGATGATCGGCAAGGATTTCACGGCGCCCACCTGCGCGACCTGCCACATCAGTTTGTTGGTAAATACCGATGAAGAGGTTGTTTCCGAAAGAACCCACCAGATGAGCGATCGCCTGCCCTGGCGTATTCTGGGGTTAATTTATGCTCATCCACACCCGCAAAGTCCCGATACCACGGTAATCCGAAACAAAGACGGCTTGCCCTTGCCTACGGATTTTGATGGGGGTTTTGCAGCCGAATTTCTGATCGGCAAAGACGAGATGGAGCGACGTCGAAAAAACATGCAGGCAGCCTGTTTGAGCTGCCACGGTACATCCTGGGTTAAGGGGCACTGGCGGCGTTTCGAGAATACGATTAAACAAACCAATGCCGATACCCTTTACGGAACCGGCATAATGAATAAAATCTGGGCAAAGGGCTTTGCGACCGGATTCAGTCAAAAGGGCAATCCATTTGATGAAGCCGTGGAAAAAAAATGGGCGAATTCCTGGCTGTTTTACGCCAATAGCATTCGTTTTGCCTCAGCCATGGCCGGTGGAGGAGACTATGGCGTATTTGCTGATGGGCGCTATCAGCTCTCGAAGACGCTGCTGGAGCTCAGAGACTGGTTGGGAATTCGACAGCGCCTTCCATCCGCTGAAAGCAGCAAATCACCTCTGCCGGGTGGTTTAATAAAAAAGCAGGAACCCGGTTGGACCCCTTGAATGATGTATATACAGCTAAAATAATCTCGAAAATTTCAGAAGAATCAATGGCGGGCAAGACTATGGCTGATATGATTGACGAGGAATTATTTCCCGAAGAACGTGATCGTTTCAAAAAACAGATTCAGTTCTTTCTCGAAGCTGATAACTTAAAGCCTGTTCTGAGACAGACGGTGTTGATGGACCGGTCAAGACAGGAAAATTCAGCTGAGCACTCCTGGCATATAGCTTTGTCGGTACTCCTATTTTCGGAGTACGCCAAAGACAGTGAAATCGATTTTTTTCATGTGATTAAAATGCTTCTGATTCACGATCTGGTTGAAATCGATGCTGGAGACACCTACTGCTACGATAACCGGGGCAGGCTGGACCAGACCCGGCGGGAAAAGATGGCCGCTGACCGAATCTTTAGCCTGCTGCCTGAGGATCTGGCGAACTCTTTTCGGCAGCTTTGGGATGAGTTTGAAGCCGGTAAAACATCAGAATCTAAATTTGCCATTGCCTTAGATCGATTTCAGCCCTTTTTGTTAAACTACTTCTCCGAAGGGCTCGTCTGGAAAAAGAACAGGATTCAAAGCAGCCAGGTGGCGGAAAGAATGCAACCTGTGAAAGCCGGATCGCCATGGCTGTGGGATTATATTGCCGCGCTTATCGATGATGCCGTGCAAAAGGGCTTTCTTACATGAAAACGGCAAGCAATGAGCCGATCATCATCGCCAGGGCTTTGACCCGAATTTACACCGTTGGGAACACGGAAGTTGTCGGTATCAACAATATTGATTTAAAGATTGATTCCGGAGAGATTCTGGTTGTCAAGGGCAACAGCGGTTCCGGGAAAAGCACCCTATTATCTCTGGTTGCCGGTCTGGATCTGCCCAGCCGGGGTGAACTGACCGTCGCGGGTCATAACCTCAACAATACCACTGAAGCCGAACTGACCCGGTTTCGGCGGGAAGTAGTCGGGATGGTATTCCAATCTTTTAATCTTCTTCCCACCCTCAATGTGCTGGAAAACACCTGCCTGCCGGCACTGCTGGCAGGAAACTCGCTTGCACAAAGCCAGGCGAAAGCCAAGGAATTACTGGACTGGTTGGGGCTTAAAGCACGCTTGAGCCATATTCCCGCCCAGCTGTCGGGGGGGGAGATGCAGCGCACCGCCATTGCCAGAGCGTTGATCAATGATCCGGACATAATACTTGCCGATGAGCCGACCGGTAATTTGGACAGCACCAACGGTGAAGTCGTCATAAATCTGCTGGCGGAATTAAATCGGAAATGGAAAAGAACCGTCATGATCGCTACCCACAGCAATCTGGCTGATTCACTGGCAACCTGCATAATTTCTCTTAAAGACGGAATAATCAGCGGGCCGTATATGCCGGCACGAAAATGATCTTCCAAATCAAATTCCTTTTTTCCTCCATCGCGAAACTGAATGGGGTTTTTGAAACGAATTTATGGGAATTACCTTACCTTTCTTTTTGCGGCTTTTTGTCTGGTTCAGTCTGCGCAACATGCGCAATCATTTGGGGCGGGCCCTGACCGTGCTGTTGGGGATTGCACTGGGGGCCTCGGTTTTTGCCAGTGTGAGACTCTCGGTTCAGGCCTCACTGGATTCGTTTACAAAAAGCATGGAAGTCATTGCCGGTCGGGCAGACAAGGTGCTGGTTTCACCCGGCGGCCGTGTTTCTGAAACCCTGATCGCCGATTTGCTGAAGCATCCCCTGATTGCCGCGGCTTCACCGCTTTTGACGGTCTATGTCAGGGTTGCCGCAGAGGGCGCCGAGCCTTTTTTGCTGGTGGGATTTGACCCCATTCTTGATCGGTCCTTTCGTGCCTGGCAGGCTGCCGGAGCCGGCAGCCAGGATCCAATGACCTGGGCCAGCCTCCTTGGCGAGCCCTATACGCTGATTATGGCAGAGCCTGCAGCCCGCCTTAACGGGTGGCCCAGAAATAATAGGATGATCCTTGAACACGCCGGTCAAAAGGCCCAGTTCCGGGTACTTGGAGTAATGCAGCCGAAAGCATTGGCGCTGGCAGACGGCGGACACATCGCTTTAACGGACATAGCCACTTTTCAGGAATTCACCGGGCTGCACGGATGGGTGGATCGTATCGACCTGCGGTTTAAGTCGTCAGTTAGAGACGGCGATTTGGACCTCGTCAGAAAAATCCTGCCCGAAGGTGTTGTTCTGACATCACCGTCTGCAGCCAGGCAAAGCGGGCAGGGGATGATCAGGGCCTATCAGCTCAATCTTTCCATTCTAAGCTTTGCATCATTATTTGTCGGGATGTTCCTGGTATACAGCCTGGTGGCACTGAATGCGGCGTCACGGCGTCAGGAACTGGCAATCTTGAGATCGACCGGGGCATCTTCGTCCCTTGTTTTTTTTATCTTTCTGGCCGAAGGTGCTTTGTTTGGAATTGCCGGCTGGTTGGCGGCCATTCCCATCAGCAGCCTTTTGATCAGGTATTTGCTGCATGGAGTCAGCCAGACCATATCAACTCTTTTTGTCCGGGTGCGGGTTGATGCGCTTTCACTCGATATGTGGGAGGTGTTATTAAGTTTCGGGGCTACGGTTTTCATTTCGATGCTGGCTGCATGCCAGCCTGCCAGGGAAGCGATGCAGGTGGCACCCAAAGAGGCGATGGCGGTTTCTTTGCATGGGATGCGAAACCGGCGTTCAACTCAAAATCTGGGTCTGGCCGGATTAGCCTGCATAATTTCGGTGTTGCCCCTGTCAAAACTTCCAGGGATTTTGAATGTACCGCTTCCCGGGTATCTTGCCATATTATTACTGTTCTTAGGCTTTTCATTGCTGGCGCCCTGGTTGCTGGAGCGGATGAGCCTCGGGCTTTCACCGTTACTTCGCCGTATAGCCGGAGTTCCAGCTTACCTTGCCGGCCGCTATGTCACTGACGGCGGCGTGCGCTATGCCGTTTCCGTCGGTGCCCTGATCACGGCCGTTGCCCTCTTTGCGGCGCTTGTTATTATGATTCACAGTTTCCGCCAAACTGTTGAAATGTGGGTCCATCAAACCGTGAGTGGGGATTTGTTTCTGACCACCAAAATGGGGGAAATAAATCAGTTTCGGTTCCCTATCCCCCCAGAGATTGTAGAGGGTCTCAAGGGATATAAGGATAAGATCGATATTATCGAGAATCGCAGGTTCTTTCTGAGATATGGAAATTTCCCCTACGAATTTGAAATTCTGAATCTGGAAGTGTTTTTTAAACATGCCGATTTTTTCTGGATGAAGGGTGACCCGGATAAAATCCGCCTGCAAATGACACGTGGAGAAGGCGTCGGCATTTCTGAAGTATTTTCAAATCGTTCCGGGCTAACCCGGGGTGATACCTTTCGGGCCCGCGTGGAAGGATCACTGGTCGAATTGCCGGTTGTGGCGATCGTCAGGGATTATCGCACCCAGGGCGGTGTGGTTTTTTATTCTTTTTCCCAATTTATGCAACGCTATCATGATCCGGGTTGGGGCGGCCTGAGGATTTTCTTTAAAGACCGGAACCTGGACCTGGACGGCGCGGTTTCTGAATTGCGCAGTGATATTTCCCGTCGTTGGGGTGAACGCCTGAGCATGATCAGCGGAAAACGCCTGCGGCAGTCCATCCTGCAGGTTTTTGATGAAACTTTTGCCATAACCACCATACTGCTGCTTATTGCGCTGGTGATTGCCGCCTTGGGTATCACCACCACCCTGACGGTTCTGGTGCTGGAGCGCAGCCAACAGCTGAATACCCTTTTCGCCGTAGGGGCAAGTTTTGGGCAGATTCGTGCTATAATTTTTTGGGAAGCAGCGCTTATGGTAGCTGCCGGCGAGCTGGCCGGGATAATTTGCGGTTTTATTTTGTCCCATATCCTGGTGTATGTCATCAATCGGCAGTCTTTCGGCTGGACATTTCTTTATGCCGTGGATTTCGGGACGCTGGTCATGTCGCTGCCCTTGATCATAATAACCGCACTGGCCGCGGCGCTGCCGGCAATCCGATTGGTCTTCCGCCAACCGCCGGCGACATTGTTGCGTGAGCGATGATCCGGAACCTTTTAGCGAAAATCGAAAGCCAGGATGTTTGAATGAATGGTCAAAAAAGTATAAATTCAGTGCCTATGTCGAGCCTAATTCCCATATGCCTGTTGGTGATCTTCGCAGTAATGGCGAACCAGGCGATCGCGCAGCAGCCGGCATATCTATCCGTAACGGGGCCCTGCAATCTCGAATTTCCAACAGATCATGGCCCCCATCCGGGGTATCGCACCGAGTGGTGGTATTATACCGGCAACCTGAAATCTGAATCCGGTAATCGGTATGGATTTCAGCTGACATTTTTCCGAAACCAAATTACGCCATCCGGCGCCAAAAAGAAATGGCCGCGACCATCATCGAGCTGGCGAAGCCAGCAGGTATATATTGGGCATGCCGCTATCTCGGACATCTCAAACAAACAGCATGTGCAGGCCGAAGTCATGGCGCGAGAGGCACTGGGGATGGCCGGTGGTGTCTTTAGATCAGGCCATACGGATGTTTTTATTAATAACTGGTCAGCGCGGATCGGCCCGGTTATCCATTTTCTGAAGGCAGATACTGATGATTTTGGTTTTGACCTAAAGCTGAAGCCGGCCAAAATGCCGGTTTTACACGGCGACGGCGGTTACAGCCAAAAAGGAGCATCCCCGGAGCAGGCAAGCTGCTATTATTCCATCAGCCGGCTCCAAACTACAGGCGTCCTGCGGCTTGCCGATAAAAGTGAACGTGCAGCTGGTCTAAGCTGGATGGACCACGAATACGGTACCGCCGCCATGGGACCGGACCTAAAGGGCTGGGATTGGTTCAGCCTTCAGCAATCCGACCAAACCGAGATCATGATCTTTTTGTTACGAAAAAAAGACGGTGAATTGAGTTCGATGTCCAGCGGAACTTTTGTTGACGCATCCGGGCAGATCCGGCACCTAACTCGAGACGATTTCGAGCTGACGGTACTGGACAGTTGGAAGAGTCGCCACTCGAAAGCGGTTTATCCGGCCCGCTGGCAACTGCGGATTTTTCCGCTGTCCATTGATGTGGTGGTTACTCCCACCATGGCTGATCAGGAAATGAGAGCGACGCAGAGCACCGGGGTTATTTACTGGGAAGGGAGTGTTTCGCTTACAGGCAAAAGAAATGGGGAGCTGATTGAGGGTTGGGGTTATGTGGAAATGACCGGATATCACAGGCCTTTCGATGCACCCATTTAGCTTGGATTCAATCTAAATAATATTTGTTTTAAAAAATTGGTGATTTGTATAGGGATCAGGGACCCGAGGATTTCAGAGAAATGCTTAAGCGTCAATAAGCTCGGGCTTCGGGGTTCAGGGGTTGCGGGATGGCCCGGCTCTGGGCACCGAACCGATAGCATTATTATAAATGAAAGGAAATGCCATGTCAGATGCGCCCTATTTCACGCTGCGCGAGTTTTTGGATCAATTCCCTTTAGGATTTCCGTCAACAGAGTCCGGCGTTGAAATTGAGATTCTAAAACGCTTGTTCACTCCTGAAGAAGCCGATCTCACCGTCCGGCTTTCACCCGCGCTGGAGGAAACCTCGCAAATTGCCCCCCGCGTGGGACTGCCTGAAAAAGAGCTGGAGACCCGGCTTGAAACCATGGCTAAAAACGGTCTCATATTTCGGGTGCGGCGCAGCGGCAAAACCCTGTTCAGGGCAGCGCCGTTTATGATCGGGTTGTATGAATACGCAGTCAAAAAAATCGATGGAGAACTGGCCGGACTTTTCAAGCGATATTATGATGAAGCCTACCAGCTAGAGATGGGCCGCAGCAATGTTCCGGGTTTTAAAGTCATCCCCCTGCAGCAGCATATCGAAGCCGGCTTAACCCTTTTGCCCTATCACAAATTGGAAGAGGATATTCGCTCGACACGGATTATCGCTGTAACCGAATGTGTCTGCCGAAAAGAAGCAGGCCTGACCGGGAACCCATGCAACCATCCTATCGAGAATTGCCTGAGCTTCGGAGTCGCGGCGGAGTTTTATATTGAAAACGGAATGGGACGGCAGATTACGGCCGATGAGGCCGTCGCGATAGTAAAAAAGGCAGATGAATCCGGTCTTGTCCATGCCGGAGCGAATGCCAAGCATCTTTCAAACATTTGCAACTGCTGTCCCTGCTGCTGCGCATCCCTGAAAGGAATTTCCGCCAAAGGGGAGGACAGGCATAAGTTCATGAATGCATTGTTCGAAGCCGTGGTCGATGGAGATGCGTGCACGGCCTGTGGAGCCTGCCTGGAACGCTGCCCGGTCGGCGCAATCACCGTTGGGCAAACAGCGCAGGTTAACCGGGATAACTGCCTGGGCTGCGGCCTTTGCGCCAGTGACTGTCCGGTGGAGGCCATCAGCGTCAATCTGCGCCCTGAGAGGGAGGAACCCTTCGACAGCGTGCTGGAGATGAGCATGGCTATATTAAGGGGCAAGCAGGAAAACGCAGACAAGGCATCGATGAACATGATCTCAGGTCCCCTAAAAAAGTGATCCCGGCCAAGCTGATTGCCGGGCCTTACGTCTTGCGAATCACGCGTTTTTCTTTTATAAACGAATTATGCCGAGACTCCATGTTGAAGAATACACCCGGGCCTACAGCGGGAAGGCGGTTCTGGTAGCCTGTCGTGAAGGAATTCTCAGAGATCATTTCAACAGTGTCATCGCCGATATTAAATTTCTGACGCGCCAGGGCATCCATACAACCTTTTTTCACAACATGTCCAACCGGTTCGCCAATCAGAAGCATTTCAAGACACTGGCATCCAAATTGCCGGAAACCCGCATGGTTAGGGTACCGCCTGAAACTGATTTTTACGAATATGTGCTCGATTATCAGGATCACGGTTTCAAACTCATATTTCTGGAAAGAAAATGCCTTGTTGACCAGGAAGGGCTCAGGATAAATTCGCTGACCACCCGGGGGGCGCGGGAGTCCACAAATGCTTTTGGGGATCTTATCGCCAATGCCAACTATAAAAATATCCTGGAAAAAATTTGCAGTAAAATTGAACACGGTAAATACGAGCGGGTACATATCCTGCCGGCCGGGAAAAATACCGTTAAGCACGAGCTGTTTACCGTGGAGGGATCCGGTACTCTAATTGCCAACAATTTCAACGAGGTATTTTCCCGGCTTGCCTCAGATGAGGAAGCAAGCATAATCGCCGGCATTCTGGCGTCATCCAAGCGAGAAGGATACTTAAAGCCCAGGACTCTCGAATACATTCAGAAAAACTGCCAAAATTTTTATGTGACCAAAATCGACGAAATTATTGTTGGATGTGCTGAAAGCAAGCGAATCAACACGGACACCGTGGAACTTGGCGCTCTGGCCATATCTACAAAATTTCGAAATCAGCGGGTGGCCGTTTTTACCGTCAATGCTTTCATCGCCGAGATGGCAAACCAGGGTTATCGCCGGTTTGTTTCTCTGACCAATAATCCCAAGCTGCAAAAATTATACCTCGATCTGGGCTTTGTGAAAACGGGTCTGCCGCAATATTACCGCCGTCAGAAGCAATCGCCGGGCGTCGATATGTTTTATAAGGAAATAAAATTATGATAATGGAACAATATTTGATATTTGAAATTGTCTGACCATGAAAAAAGAAATCTAAATAAGGGAAAAAGAAGATGCCCCGATCCCAGTTGTCCACCGGCTTGTTTTTGATATTTTTTTTCTTGTCCGCCTGCGTCTCATTACCCCAATACAAAACCCTGGAAGACGATTTGGAAAAATCCCGTCTTCAAAAGGCCAAGGCCGATGAAAAGATAAACCGGCTGGAGTCGGAGCTTGAGCAATTGAACAGCAAGGTGCGAAGCCTGGAAGCCGAAAGGTTTAATTCAAAAAAATCAGCTCAGGCGTGTGTGCGGGATTTGGACAGGCTAAAGGCTCGACATGAGCATTTGGAAAACATAAACAAACAGCTAAGCCTGAGCAATATCGAGTTGCAGCGTGATCTACAGCGAACGAAATCGGTTATTGTTCTCCAGGAAAAGGTGATTCAACTGCTTGATGACACCAAAAAAACCATACAGAGCAGTTTAAAAGATCAGATCGCGGCCAAAGAAGTTGAAGTATTGGAAACAAAAGAGCAGTTGAAGATGGTTCTGGTGGATAAGATTCTCTTTGAGTCCGGAAGTGTAAACATCAGCGAGAATGGAAAAGCGCTGTTGCAGGTAATAGCGAATTCCATCCGGGAGAATAAAAGCCAGGATATAATGGTCGGTGGACATACGGACAACAAGCCTTTAAGCGCCAAGCTGGAAAAGAAGTTTCCGAGCAATTGGGAACTTTCTGCAGCCCGGTCTGCAGCCGTCGTCCGCTATCTGCATGAGCAGGGCAGGATTGTACCGGAGAGGCTTTCGGTTTGCGGATACAGCCATTACCGGCCTATTGCCTCAAATGAAACCGAAGAAGGTCGCCGCCAAAATCGACGCATAGAAATTATTTTGAGTCAGCATTGAACGCTTTGTTCGATCTGCGCTTCAGCCCATCATTTCATCGGGTGGATTCTAAATATCAGCAAAGGTTTTTATCAGCCCCGGAGTCTGTTCGCTTCCGCTTTTTTCTCAGCATGCTGATCGCCATCTAAAACTTCCCGTAATTTCAGTGAAATCTTGATAATGTCGAAAGGCTTTTGTATATAATCATCGCATCCGGAGGCGATTAATTCCTCGATTTGCTTGTTCAAGCTGTAACCGCTCACGATGAGGACCTTAACATCTGGATTTATCATCTTAAGCTGCTCGAAAGTTTCTTTGCCACTCATCTCCGGCATGATCATATCCAGAGCGACCAGATCGAGATGGTCCATATTTTTTTTATACAGATCGATTGCCTCTTCGCCGCTTTTGGCCGTCAGAACCGTGTATCCCAGCTCCTTGAGCAGCAGTTCTTCGACCAGCAAAGGGCCTTCTTCATCATCTACCAGCAGAATCGATTCGTTTCCTTTAACCAGTTCGTGCTGGCTCTCGGGGATTTGATATGGCTCAGCTTCCGATGCCGGCAAATAAATATTGAAGGTGGTGCCATGGCCTCTTTCGCTGTAGACTTTTATGAAACCGTTATGGTTTTTGATGATACCGTAGGCAGACGCTAACCCCAACCCTGTTCCTTTCCCGACTTCTTTGGTGGTGAAAAAAGGCTCAAAGATCCGGTCCATTGTTTTGCGGTCCATGCCGATTCCGGTATCGGTGACCGCTATTTTTACGTACTTTCCACCAGATAATTCATGGGGCTCGCAATACTCATCGCTGAGAATGACATTTTCGGTCTGGATAAAAAGATCGCCTCCCTCCGGCATGGCATGCCAGGCATTCAGATATAGGTTGATCAGAACCTGTTCAACCTGGGCCCTGTCCGCCTCGACTTTCCAGATATTCTCGGCGTGCTTTTTATGCACCGATATTTCTTTGCGGGTGCGGGTAAACATCCGACAGCTTTTATCGATAATGTCGTTAAGATTCGATGGTCGGGGACTATACTTGCCTTTTCGGGCGAAGCCGAGAAGCTGGTCGGTAAGATTGGCAGCACTCATCACATTTTCTTCGATGCCCTGAAGGTATTTGGCATGAGGCTGGTCTAAATCCGTGTCGAGGCGCATCAGAGAAATGTAGCCCTGGATCCCCATAAGCAGGTTGTTGAAATCGTGGGCAACCCCGCCCGCGAGTGTCCCGATGGCTTCCATCTTCTGTGCGTGCGTTAATTGAGCTTCCAGGCGTTTTTTCTCCTCTTCGGCTTCGATTCGCTTGCTGACATCCCGGGCCACATTCAGGATCACATTTCTGCCGCGGTAGGAAATAGCCCGGGATTGAATTTCGACAGGAATGCGATCTCCATCTTTTTTTAGATGGCTGGTTTCAACGGTGATTTTTTTTCGCTCGCGGCTCTGATTATCCTTCTTAAGCTGGTCGGTAATCCGTTGAGCATCATTGCGGGGAATCAGGTTATTCAGGTTTAGGCCGAAAAAAACTTCCCGCGTGTAGCCTAGCTGCGAGTAGGCGGCTTCGTTGGCCTCCAAAATGTTTGCTTTCTCATCAAGAATGTAAACCGCGTCATCCACATTTTCCAGCAACTCCCTGTAGCGGGACTGTTCTTCAGCATTCTTCAAGTTTTTCAGCATATAATTAAAAGCCTGCGAAAGCTGGTTAAATTCCCAGTAGTTTTTACTGCTTTTCCTGAATAAAAGATTCTTTTGCCCTTCTGAGATCTGAATAGCCTTACGGGTCATCTCACGCAATGGGGCGACCATGTTATTGCCGAGAAAAACCGAAGCCAGGGTCGAGACCGCCAGGATAACGGCGGACAGCAGCCCCATCCACAGGGTAATATTCCGTTTTTCATTAAGGAGGCTTTGCAGGGATGATTGGAAGTATAGGTTTTCAAAACCGCCGATTTTGGAGATGACCAGGTTTTTCCCAAGGGGGTGAAACTCATGCTCTACCGTGATGCGCTTTTGCAGGTCCGCGTCCAGCGGCCAGGAGATGCCCGTGCTTAAATTGAGGAGCCTGTCCGATTTGATGATGGAAATATCACCGTCCACCTTGCGGTGAATGCTTGCTGTGAGGTTATGGTCCTGGGCCATATCGTAGAAAGCGTAAGCCGTGCCCATCCTGCGGGTCTGGTGCATGATTGGTGTTGAAAACAGCCATAAGAGGTTTATCAGACCGCCTTCTTGCAGAATCTCCCCCCGGGGCCCTTCCGAGAGTACGTAATCAACCAATGGTTTTGGCAGATTTCTATATGTTTCCGGTACAATCGATTTTTCCCCCACCCGTTTTACAAAATAACAGACGCCGTCTTTCAGTGGATAGGTTTGGGTCACCCTTTCTTCGAGCTGATTCCGGGCTCCCAGCATCAATGTGACCCGGACAATATTATCAGAGGCCAGATCGCGCAGTTTGGCTTCGATGCCCGTGATCCGGCTTTTTAGAATAATTTCAACCTGACCCTTTTGGGCCAATAATTTTTTAAAGAATTCCGATTCGACCTGTTTGCCGAAATACCGGTACAAGGTTCCCAAAATAATCAACATGGATAGGGTCACCAGAACGACAAAGGTGGTCATCAGGTAGGTGGAGAATTTTTTTCGATGTTTAATTTTCAACGAACTATCCCTGAATCGTTTGACCGGGGTGCGCAAACATCGCGCTCATCGCACGAGATGACATGAACTATTTTGCGGAAAAGGGCAAAAGTATTTCATTGCCATAGAATTGACCGGAAACGGGCCATAAAGATGCCCGGATTACAAAATACCATATAATTCAATAACCTTATCAGAATAAATGAAAAGGATAGGGTTGTCAAAACAAAATATCAGGCAGGGGGTCGGCCGGATACGGCCTCGAGGATCAAATTCACATCCAACAACAACGTGTTGCTGGCCGGCGCTGGCCCATCAAGGCCCCTGACGTTGAACACCTGCAGATCTATTGCAAACGATCCGCGGACCAATAACTGGGGCTTGCCGTCTCGCCCGATAATCGGCTCAAATTCACTCAGGCAGGTTAAAGCAGCATTTTTGCCTTTTAGTATGAGGGTTCCTGCGACGTTTGCGGGGGTTAAGTGGCCATAGGCAATCGGCTGCCCGTCACTGGTGATGGATTTTAATACGAATTTCGCAATGGGATATTTCTTCGAATCGAGTCTGTTGATGGACCGGATAACCTCGTCATAGACGGGGTCGCCCGTGGTGATGGCGTTTTGGGTATCGATTTCGATAAAACCTCTTGCGCCGTCGACGCGGAGGTTATCGGGCAGATAAAATTTTCCCTCTGCCGAAAGCACCTTTCCGTTGTAGTCGTCCAATGGCGCTGGAAAGCGAAATCGGATCATGGGCGGATCCTCGGGCCCGGATTCCGTTAAAACCCAATTTTGAGCAATCCCGGTCAGGGTCGCCAGGCCGGCGGCTTCGGTTTTGGGTGCCGGTGGTAATGGATAGCCGATGTCATCCCAATTTTTTTCAACGGCACCGGTCCTGATCGGATTAAAACTGTCACCGCTTTCAGGATCGCTGATGATTTCGGCGACCTTTTCTTCCATGATGACAGCTGCACTCCGGAAGAGCTTCTTGCGGTAGGCCCATGGCCTGGAGATCGTTTTCTCAAAAAGCGGCTGCCTGTAATTAAACTGGGAAAAAAGTGCCAGATCCAGAAACATCCTGCCGTCTTCGGAAAGCCGCGGGTAGACTTCCATGTAAAATCCTCTGTCCGCCCGCCCCAAATCAGCCAGCTTCTGTATGCGAAACCGCTTAAATCCCGCGACGATTTGCTTCCGTGCATATTTCACAAAGGAATCCGGGTCATAGTCTTGGGGAAGGGTGCCCGTAATGCCGGCGACTTTAAGGGGCGCCCATATCCGGACACGCCCGTTTTGCCAGATCGGAATATCTTCACGGCGGGTG
>Ga0209536_100003594_pt1 | contig 24830 bp, 17 predicted proteins | sample DeeMarSeWOR28_12_FD_187461 | JGI IMG/M metagenome (GOLD analysis project Ga0209536, IMG submission 187461) | Marine sediment microbial communities from White Oak River estuary, North Carolina - WOR-2-8_12 (SPAdes) (version 2) | ecosystem: Environmental > Aquatic > Marine > Intertidal zone >...
TACCCGGCCCCGATATTTTCTGGCCCTGTTCCCTGTAAGCAGTCTTTTCTGGTGGTTTTTCGAGTACCTGAACCGATTTGTCCAGAACTGGCATTACCTCGGTGTAGATAATTTCTCAACAGGTGAATATATTCTCCATGCCAGCCTCTGTTTTTCCACCGTGCTGCCGGCTGTACAAAGCACCGAGGAATATCTGTCATCATTTCCCCGGCTGGTTGAGCCGCTGAAAAACTGGCGGCAGGTGGTTGTTCATAGACCGGCGCTATGGGGCTGGCTTCTTCTATCTTTTGCCGCACCATGCCTAGCCGCGATTTCCATTTACCCGGACTATCTGTTTCCCATGCTGTGGGTGGCGCCGTTCCTGATCATCACCGCTGTCCAGGCAGTCTGCGGCGATAAGACGCTTTTCCATGGACTGTCTGGCGGTGACTGGAGGCTGGTCTGGCTGCCGGCCCTTGCTGCCCTGATCTGCGGCTTTTTCTGGGAGATGTGGAATTTTAGAAGCCTGGCTCATTGGGAATACTCTGTTCCCTTTGTCCAGCGGTTTCATCTCTTCGCCATGCCGGTTCTTGGGTATGGAGGCTATCTGCCGTTCGGACTGGAGTGCATGGCGGTAAGCATGATGCTGGGGCAGGCTTTGGGTGAAAAATAGGGCGGAAAGGGATGAAGCTGCAGTCTTTACCAGTCTGAAGGATTGTTCTATCCTCTGCCGGCACTGGACTCTATAATTTTATCCATCTTCCAACCAGGAGTTGTTCATGCTGCGCGCCCTCCGCCTGCCAATGGCAAAGTTATACTGAAGACAACCCCGGAAATTCCGTCGCTGCGGTTTGCTGCCCGGACTGAGCCGCCGTGGAACTCTGCTATCTGCCTTGCCACATAAAGACCAAGACCGAGGTGGGATTTCCCGGCTGATTTCGGACGGATTGACACCATGGAATCAAAGATCTGCTCCTGCAGCTCATGGTGAAGCTCAGGTCCCTGGTTAATGAGGCTGATCCGGGCCTGGCAGCTGTCTGAACTGAGCTCGATGCTTATAGGGTTTTCAACAGCACTGAAATCAACACCGTTTTCAATCAGTTTATCGAGCATCTGCCGGATACGGTTGGAGTCGCCATGAATAATTGTTGGCTCCTCGGGGAATTTCAAGACGAAACTGTATTCCGGAAATGTCTGCCGGTAACCTTCTCTTACCCAGGTAATAAGTGCCTCCTTCAGATCAAAATCTGTTTGCTCATCCAACTGCAGGGCATCTTTAAGCAGGGTCGCTTCCCGAATACTGGTCATCATGACTTCTATTCGCCTGATATTTTCCTTCATGCCTGAAAGGTGATTCTGTACGCCGATGTCCACAGGACCGATTTTTTTTTCAAGGTTTGCAAGGGAGGCGCTGATACCGGCTATCGGAGTGCGGATTTCATGTTCCAGGTTGTCAGCCATTTTTTCCTGATAAGTATTGTATTCTAGCAGCTGCTTGAGCATCCCGGCAAACCTGCGGGACAGGTCTCCTAGCTCATCCTGAGCCTTTGAGGCTTTGAAGCTGTTCCTGATTCTTCCGTCCGGACCTAAGGTACTTTCCGTTTGTGCTGCCAGCTGCCTGATCCTGCCGGAAAGCCTTGAGGCAAAAGCGATGAGCACCAACCCGCCTACAAGAAAGACGATCAGGGTAATGTCTATGGTTTTAGCAATGATCCTGTTTTTTTCAGATAGGATATGGTTTGTCGCCTGCTCAACCAGGACGGTTCCCATTATCTTATTGCCATATTTTATGGGCTCACCGGCGATAAGTATCTCGGCGTCTGATCCCGGTACAGCGCGGCGCAGGGTAAACGGCTGCCCAGCCTGCATGACTCTTTTTATATCCTGATCCCCAATCCGCGTTAAGTATTCGGGATCCTGCGAATATTCCTCTTTATACCTGTCGGAGAAAATGGCATAAATCGGCTTCAACGGGCTTTTCCAGGAGAAGGTGTTCCGGTCTTCAGGCCTGAAGGGATCGGGTTCGCCATAGTACTGCCCAACACTTGCCCGCAGCCGAAAACGGCTGTCTATTATCCTGATACGGGCAGCTGGGCTGTGCAGTGCTGATATTATGCTTTCCAGCATTGGCGATCGGGCCAGGAGAAAACCGAGGTCGGATGACTGCCTGGTGCCGCTTGTGCCTACCACTGTATTCAGCTTTCTGCTTACCCGGTCATCAACATCTGCAATGGCAAAGGAAATACGGTTGTTCTTAACCATGGCAGCAGGCAAACGAATCTCAATGGTATAGCCCCCTGTGGTCTCACGCCAGTAGCCCTGAATGTCAGGTTCGCGCCGTTCCGGGACATAATTCAGCGGGTCTTTGCGCATGAGGTGTCCGTTAACCCAGCTGCTTTCATACGGGGAAAGGAAATAAAGATCATGCTGTCCTTCGTATCTTCCCTGCAAGGCGACCTGCAGATGATCACTTTTGTTTAAGCCGGCATAGGTTTTATCGCGGTATACTATGGCGTCATCGTTGACTATGAAGAGCACATAATAGTAGTTATCCCGTTTGCCAATGAGCTGTTTGAAGTTCAGGGTGTCATCTTCATAGACCCCGTAGTTCTCAAGGACATTGTCAAAGCCGTAATATCGGGCCTGGTCAAGGAGGTCCTGCCAGTCATCAGCAAAACCGTCCAGGGTTATTTTGTTGTCAAGCAGGTAGGCGTGGATCTCTTTTTGCTCATCAAAGGACTGCAGGATGTTGCTTTCAAAAAGATCGGTCCTTTCGTACAGGATGGTGGCAACAGCCTTGGCGGTCAGCGATAATGCCTGCTCACGGGCAAAGAGGAGATAGTCCTGCATCTGGGCTGCATACCAGAAACCTATGAGGGGGATAGTAAGGAGGAGAATCGAAACCAGGGCCAGCTTGACCCTGAGGGTAAATAAGCGAAAGCCCATATTTACTGGACCCAGCGGTATCCCATACCATATTCCGCCTGGATACAGGCAAAGCCGGGATCGATTTCTTTGAATTTTTCACGGATGCGCCTGATGTAAGCTGCAATGGCATTATCCGTGATATGGGTCTGAGCTGCCTGTTTGAGCTGCTCATGCGATTTGAGGTTCCCTGGTCTTGCCACCAGAGCCTGCAGGATCCAGAATTCAGTCATTGTGAGACGTACGGGTTTATCATCCCAGGTAACCTCCATGCGGTCTTTATTCAGTGTGAGGGGGCCGCATATCAGCCTGCCTTCATTTGCATCAGATTCTGTAAATGCGTCCAGGTAGCGGAACAGGGAGGAAACCCTGACCGGCAGGAAGTCGAGGGTTGTCGTGTCTTTGAACAGATAATCAGTTGCTCCGAGCCGCATTCCTGAGACCCTGTCGATATCACTGTTTAAGGCGGTGAGAAAGATGATTGGCACTATGTCGGATTTGGCTCGCAGAAATTTGCAGAGCCTAAAGCCGCCATCTCTTTCGTCCTCGAGCATAATGTCCAGGATGGCCATGTCAGGGAGTTTTTGCGCAAAGGCCTGCTGCGCTTCGCTGCGATTCTTATAGGCGCTTACAACATACCCTTCCCGCTGCAGGGCCTCGGTGTAGTTTTTCCTGAGCTCTGTGTCGTCTTCTACAATCGCAATGTGCCGTGCCATATCCATTTCTCTTGTCCGGGTGTCAATATCATACAGCAATTACAGCGAACTGCAAAACAGGGAATACATATTGTCATAATTCATCATTTTTAGAGCAGCAATGATCATAACCTGACTGTTGGCTTGTCATTTTCATTGACTATACATATCCCCGGAAGCGCATTTGATGAAAAAAAGCAAGGGGGTGATTATGTTCACGGCAGAGAATTCAGGCAGGCACAAAAGGACTGGCGGCAGCACCCGGAAACAGTTTGAAGAAAACAGGGAAAAATGGTTCCAGGACCCCGGTATTTTTCTCATAGTTGCAGGACTTGTTGCTGCTTTCATTATTGTTGTCCTGACACTCATGTTTCCGGCGGAAGGGATTGCCGCGATGCCGCCCGGGCTTGATTCCTCCATATTGCCATCCCAGGCCCGTGAGGGCAGCCTGCTTTTCAAAGACGAGAACGGCGGACAGTATGTTTCAGCCCTGCACTTAAACACAGATGTGACAATTGAGATCACCGGCATGGTTGCCTATGCCAGGGTTGTCCAGGACTTTGAGAACCCCGGGGCGTCATGGCTCGAAGGCGTCTACGTCTTTCCTCTGCCTGAAGATGCCGCGGTCAGTCACCTGGCTATGGATGTGGGTGACCGGGTGATCGAGGGCGTAGTCAGGGTAAGGGAAGAGGCGAGAAAAACCTACAGCGAGGCAAAAAGGGAAGGCAGAAAAGCATCTCTGCTGGAGCAGGAACGTCCCAATATTTTCATGATCTCCGTGGCGAACATAGGGCCCCATGAAAAGATAAGGGTTGAGCTGGAATATCAGCAGACCCTCCGGCTGGACAAAAACATTTTTTCTCTGCGCTTCCCCATTGTAGTGAGCCCCAGGTACATTCCCGTTCCACAAAACGGGGTTGAAGGCAGATTGGAGGAATTTGATATATCAGGCTTGGCATTGGCTGCCGAAATTCCTGATTCCTCACGCAGCACCCCCCCTGTGGTTGAACCCGGACAGGACCAGCGCAACCAGGTATCCCTGGAAGTAATTCTTGATCCGGGCTTCAACCTCACCAGGCTGCAGAGCCTCTATCATGCCGTGGACGTCAGCTATGACAGTGATGACAGGGTGTTGATACGCCTGAACAACACTTGGGCCTCGGCAGACCGGGACTTTGTCCTCCAGTGGGCACCGGAGGAGGAGAATGGACCACGGGCAGCTCTTTTTGCCGAAGAAAAAAAAGGAGAGAATTTTATCTATCTCATGGTTATGCCTCCGGCTGAAAAAATTGGTGCAGGCTACCACATCCCCCGGGAGGTTATATTCGTGGTGGATGTCTCAGGCTCCATGGGCGGTTCTTCCATTAATCAGGCAAAGGAGGCTCTGCATAATGCCGTTTCCAGGCTATTGCCGGAGGACCGGTTCAACATAATCACCTTTAACAGCACGCTTGACAAACTCTTTCATTACCCCATGCCAGGCACTGCGAAACCTTTAAGAAAAGCCCTGCAATATATTGACGGTCTTGATGCCGGCGGTGGTACTGAAATTGAGCCGGCGCTCTTAGAGGCGCTTAACGGGACGACGGACCGCAACAGGATCCGCCAGGTCATTTTTCTGACAGATGGCTGTGTCGGCAACGAGGCGCAACTTTTCCGGACGGTGCGGGAACGGCTTGGTGACAGCAGGATTTTCACGGTGGGCATCGGCTCAGCGCCCAACAGCTATTTTATGCGCAATATTGCTGAGCGCGGCAGGGGGACCTTCACGTATATCGGCAATGTAAGGGAGGTCAAAGAGCGCATGGAGGAACTTTACGAGAAACTGGAAAATCCCATGCTCACCGACATCAGGATTTCACACTCTGACAGGGCCGATGTAGAGATGTACCCTGCCTCGATCCCTGATCTTTATCTCGGTGAGCCGGTTACCCTTGTGGCAAAGATTGATGAGATACCGGACCGGTTTATTCTCTCAGGTTATTTTGCCGGAAGGTTCTGGGAAACAGAAATAAGCGCCAGGGCATCGGGGCAGAGCCGGTCCATTTCAATTCTCTGGGCGCGGCAGAAAATTAAAGCGCTGATGGACTCGCTGGATGGCGGGGCTGATAAAGATGAGGTAAGGAAAAATGTTGTTGCAGCATCCCTGCAGCATCATCTTGTTAGCCGTTATACAAGCCTTGTCGCCGTTGACGTGACACAAACCAGGCCGGAATACGAGAAGTTGAACAGTATGATGACCAGTGCAGACCTGGCTGGTGACCGGGGGTACAACAAGGTGATCAACCTGCCGCAGACAGCCACGGTCGCTGAACTTTGCCTGATACTGGGAGTGCTTGCCCTGCTGCTGTCCCTTGGTCTCTGGCTGCTGGCTGCCCGGGAGAGGAAAAAGTCTTGCTGAAGAACAGACTGCCCAGATATGGAGCTCTTATTCTTCTTTTTGCCGGGCTCAGCTTTACCGGAAAAGCACTGTATATCCATGCCAAGGCAGGGCTTGCCGGCTATCTCCTGCGTTCATCCTGGCAGGAGACGCTGCAAAAGGGTGACACTGCCAGACCCTGGCCGTGGGCCGATACCTGGCCGGTGGCCAGAATGCTGGTCCCGGAACAAAAAATAGATCTGGTCGTACTGGAAGGGGACTCGGGAAATGTGCTGGCATTCGGTCCGGGACACATGACGCTGAGTTCCCTTCCCGGCCAGCCAGGTAATGCAATAATCAGCGGTCATCGTGATACCTCCTTTCGTTTTCTGGAACGGTTAAAGGTGGGTGACAGAATTACCATGCAGACAAGAGAGGGGCGCATGGTGCCCTATAAGGTTGCCGCAGTGCAGATAACAGACGCGGCTCTCCTGGATATGCCAATTGTAACAGATGTTCCCCTGCTTTCTCTGGTTACCTGTTATCCTTTTGATGCCTTGGTTCCCGGCGGGCCCCAGCGTTATCTCGTCTTTGCTGAGTATGATGCGGAGGAAGTAGCAGGTATTTCCGGAAAGGACATGACAAATTAACTGCAGCCAGAAGAATATTTTTGAAAATTAAGAATTACCAGATTTTTCAGGGTTCTGGTTGCAGGGTTTCTGTAAAAAATGCAACCGTGGTTTCAAGTGTTTTCCGCATGGCTGCCTGATTTGAACGGAAAATAACCCCGATGGTGCCGCAGTCGCGGTAGACGGCTTCAACATACTCCTGCCAGCCGAACAGGGTTGCCACGCTGCCGTCCAGGGCTGACTCGTGACCGCTCTCCTCGATATACATCAGGCCGCAGTCCCTGAAAGTCATGCAATTTTCACAATCGGTGGATGCCTTCTCGTTTATCCAGCCGTGTTGTGCATCTCTAAATTTATTTATTTGCACATCAAAACCGGCTGAAGAGACCTCTTCAACATACTCTTCACAGAATTCTGCCGGCGAATAGTCATCATTCTCTGCCACCAGCAAAAGCATCGGGGCGGAGGTCAGTTTATGGTTGCGGAAGCGAACCTGGCAGGCAGGATAGACCGGCAGCAGGGCGGCAAAACTGCGTCCGGCAGCCAGGCTGGTCTCGTTCAGACGCTGGTCCGCGGCCAGCATGGCCGTAGTGCCGCCCACCGAATAACCGCTGATGCCTATCCTGTTCTCATCGATCTCATCAAGCCTGGCCAGCATGTTGAGGGCTTGGAATACATCGGTCAGGCGTGCTGCTCTTGAAAGCCGCGCCTCATAAAAAGCGGTGTTGGTAATTTTTCTGCCCGTAAAGCTGTCAATTACAAATGTGGCTATTTTTGCCTCAAGAAGCTGTTGAACCAGTTCTTTGAACCAGGGCTCAAGATCATCAGGATGGTAATGGCCGTGGTACAGGATTACGGCAGGAAACGGCCCTTCCCCTGGAGGCAGATTGAGTTCCCCAGATATTTTCCGTGGCCGGATACGCCACTCGTCCCGGTAGATCTGACTGATGGTGCCGGGGGTGAAGGTCAGGAAGAAATGCTCCCCGTCCTCGGTCCTGGCGTTCCGGTCCTCGGTACGGTTCACGGCCGCCAGACCGAGCAGGATGATGCATACGGTGACACCCAGTATAAGCCAGGTATATATGCTTCTGACAAGAGTTTTCATATTATTTCAAGCCGTTGCCCGACCATTGCCAGACGTCCCCGCGACGCATGGCTTTCATACCCGGCGGCAGGCTGATCGTGCCGATCAGGCTGTTTTCAAAATATCCCTCAACCTGAGCACTATCGCCTGTCTCCACTGCTGCTGTCACATGCATTCTTGCTTTGGGCGCCCCCTGCCAGTATGGTTTGAGCAACTCCAGCATGGAACCCTGCTCAAGGCCGTTGTGCATGAAGCCCTGCGCAAAGCAGTCAGCCATGTTTTTGCCCGACATCCCGGCAACAGCCTGCCCGCACTTGTCAATGAAACGGTTCAGGTCCTCAGAAATCTCGGCGTCAAAGTACTCATCCCGATCCAGGATGGCAGCATGGGCCGGCTGGCCGAACCAGAGCCAGCGGCCCCTCAGCTTGATGAGGTTCTCCAGGTGAAACCAGCCGATGGATCCCTTGTTCATGTTGGCATAGGAGTATTTCAGGGCCCCCCTCAGGTAGGCGCGGTTGCCGTCGATCCTGATCTTTTCAATATGAACGAATTCCAGGTCACCGGTGCCGCCGTAGAAAATCTCCTGCCAGAAACGGTACCTGGACTGGTAGTCTTCATCCTTCAAGAATAGATCATCCAGCCAGCCTATATTGGCATCTTTAGTCTCATAGCCTTTGGCATAATGATAGAGTATCCTGTTTATATCCTGGGTCGCGATGTCCCTGGAAAAATCCAGGAAGAACCGCCGGATCTCGTCGGGCACCTCGGTGGCATATACGAAATTGGGTTCATAATAGGGGCGCTCATCCGGATCGACTGGCTCTGACCTTGCCAGCTGTTCATCCGCAGCCTCGAGGATCAGCCTGAAAAGGTGCCTGTAGCCGCTGTTTTCGGAGAGAGGGAACAGGCTCTTGGACGATACCGCAACCAGCAGGTCAAGGGCTGGGCACAGGAGAATGTACTGGCCCCCCTCGCCGACGGCCCTGATGGCCTGCCTGGTGTCGAATGTTACAGGCTCCCAGCCGCCCCGGAAGCCTTCATCGCCTGACATCCTGGTTATTTGATCCACCCAGTCCCCAGGCAGGATTGAACGGCCCTCCCAGTTGCCCTGGTTCAGAAATAGATAGCCGAACTTGGCCAGGTCGAGGGTGCGCAGCTTAAAACCGATGAACGGGTCCATGAGGCCGCCTTTCTTTCTGTTCTCCTCCAAGGTGTCAATGCCCAAGGGTGTAAAGAGATACCGGTCTGCAAACGTGAATATGTCCACGGAGGAGGCCTGCCGGATAACCTCGGCCAGCAGGAAATTGGCCGCAAGGTTGGCGGCCGGACCTGCTGCACCACCGGCCTCCGATATGGCCCTAAGCGAATCCCCGACCCTGTCCCCGGAAAAGAACAGGCCCCAGTATGGAGGCGCGCCCCTGCCCCAGGTAAGCGGCGCCCGGATCTGCAGCAGGTCGCCCACGGTCAGGCTGCCTGCCGCAGCAGCATGATCCGGAAAAAGTTCCGCCAGCGGCTGGTCCGGTCCCGAGAGCAGCTGCCTTTCGACGGCAATGCCGACCAGGCCATACAGGATCGCCCGGTTGAGCGAATGGAGATACTCCTTTTCATGAGGCCCGCCCTTCCAGTAGTACTTTTCATGCACGGTCCTGCCGTTTCTGATGATCACCATACCGCGGGCCATGGGCAGTCTGGTCTCGATATATTTGGCCGCATGCTTCAGGTACTGCGGGTCAAAACCCTGTTCAGCCGGTTCGGCAGGATTCCACTGCTTCTTTTCTATGTGGACCCGCTGGTCGCCGAAGTTCATCGAAACGAAGTAGATAAAGCTAGGTACGATGATCAGCAGACCAAGGAAGATGAAGGGGTCGCGGTACCTGCGCAGCAGTTTCCTCATGCATTCTCCCCTGTGGCCGCCGCAAAACTTTCATGGCTTCCGGCGCCCTTCCTGGTGTAAAAGTAGTTGAGTAGGGCCGGTGCCAGCATGACATCTGCCAGAAAGGCCACCAGCAGGGAGAAGCCGACGATCAGGCCGAAATCACTGATCACCTTGAGCGAACTGAACAGCCTCAGCCAGAAGCAGCTCACCAGAATGAGCGTCGTGGTGATCAAGGCCCGGCCGGCTGAGCGCAGGGTTTCCACCACGGCTGTTTCCACGTTGCCGGTCTTTTCAAAGTAACTGCGGAAGTTGTGGAAAAAATGGATGGTGTCATCCACGGACACGCCGATGACAATGGAGCCGCCGATCAGGTTGTAAGTGTTGAGCGGGATGCCCATGATCCCCATGAGCCCCAGGCCGGCAACGATGGGATAGATATTGGGGATCATTGCTAAAAGCCCCAGCTTTACATCTCCCACGGAAACGATCATGAAAAAGGTGATAATGAAAAAGGCGGTTAAGTAGCCGACGGCCAGGTTGGTCATCATGGAATCGATGACCCGCGAACCGATTGACACCGTACCGGTGACCATCACCCGGGCACTGTCACCGAAGAGCTCTGCAGCATGGTTCCTGAGCTTCTTGACAAAATCCACGTCCATGGCTGCATCCTCCCAGTACATCATGGCAGTCAGCCGGGCCAGGCTGAAGTCGCTGTCCGTGAATCTGGACAGGTATACAGGACCTGTCTGCCGGAACTCGGTCATCTGCCGCTCGATCAGAAAATCGTCACGCGGCACTGCGTAGTGCTCCGGTTCACCGTTGTGCCAGGCCTGGTTGCTCTTCTTAAAGACGTCCAGGATGGAGATGACCTTGCCGGTAAAGGGCCGGCCGGAGATGTTGTTCTGCTCCAGGGCGAAATCCTTGAGATGCTCCAGGTTTTTCAGAAAAGAGTAGTTGAGGATACCGTTTTCGCGGCCTGTGTCCACCAGCACCTCGAGGGCCCTGAAACCGCTGGTCTCATCCTCGATGAGCCGGGTCTCCCGGTAGAACCTTTCCTCCTCCTCGAAGTAATGCAGCATGTTGTGGGAGAAATTGAACCTGAAGAAACCGGGCAGGATGATGATAAAGACAATGAATGAAAGGATGTAGATGTCATGGGCATGGCGGATGCCGGTGCGGCCCATCCAGATAAGCATCCGGTTGTAGACCGATGTTTCGTAGAGCTGCTCCCGTTCACGGCCCGGCAGGATGTTCAGCAGGGAGAGCATGGCCGGCAGGAAAACAAGGGTTAGCAGCAGGCAGATGGCAATACCTGCGGCGGCAAATATCCCCAGGTGGGCCACCGGCGCGATCTCGGTAAAGGAGAAGGAGAGCAGGCCGATGATGGTGGTCAGGCCGGTCATGATAATGGGCAGGCCGGAGTGCTTCAGGGTATAGATGACTGCCCTGAGCCGACCCACCGTCTTCTGATACTTGAAAAAGACCACCATGAAATGGATCGAGGGCGTGAGCCCCACCGACAGGATGATGGACGGCAGCATGGACGATGTCAGGGTAAAGGGTACTCCGGCCAGGGCCATGAGCCCCAGGGTGGCGCCCAGAGACATTATTACCACGAACTGCGGCAGGAAGATGCCTGATACCCTGCCGAAAAGCACGGCCATGAAGAAAAAGGTCAGCATCAGCACCATGATGGAGATGTAGATCAGGCTTTTCCTGATCTTTGGCTCAACGTGGTACTGGTAAGCCGGTGTGCCGCTGAACACGATGCTGAAGTTCTCGGCGTTGTACTGCTTCACCACTGCCTCGAGGACGGTCAGGACAGCAATGTTCTCGACCTGGGAAATCGATTTCAGGGGACTGCCGGCCTCAAGTTCCTCACCGCCCAGGAAGCCCCGGCCGTGGTTTTTGATCCCCTTGCCGTCCTCGGTCAGGGCTGATAATGCCTGGGTCTTGATGACCATGATCATGGCGTCGCCGTTCTGCGACAGGTAGGTGTTTCTGTACAACGGGTATGACAGGGCCTTCTGCCGAAGGGTTTCAGCCTCTTCCACGGACTTTGGCAGTTCCTTCATGAACGGGTTGACCTGAAGGATCCCTTCCTTCCCTTCGATGTATTTTGCATTTACCAGCGAATCCACCTCGCTGACCATGGGCAGGGTATCCTCCAGGTCCTGGTGGAACTCCTTGAGCCGGGTAAGGAAATGGGTGGAGAAGATGTCCTCAGAGCTGATCAGGATGACTATCTTGTCGTCCCGGCCGAACATGTCCCGGAACTCCTGATATTCGCGGATAGCCTGGTTGCGCTCCTTGAAGGAACTCTCCAGGCTGGTGGCGATGGAAAGCTTTGGAATGTTATAGCTCAAAAGCGCCACAGTGGCAACGATCAGCAGCAGCACCAGGTTTCGGCAGCGCATGACCGCCAGGCCAAAGGCGCTCAGCCACCTGCCAAACCGGGTCTTGAAAACGGCAAACCGGCTGGTTTTCTCAGTTGGCTTAGGGCTTGCGCTCACGCCGCTTCTCCATGGGGATGACAAACATCAGAATGGCGGGGATGACAAAGACCGTGCACACGGTGGACACGGCCAGACCGCCCAGCAGTACGCTGCCCAGCCCCCGGTACATTTCCGAGCCGGCACCCTCCACCAGAACCAGGGGCAGCATGCCGAAGATGCTGGTGGCAGCGCTCATATAGATGGGCCGCAGCCTGCTGCGGGTGGAGTCGAGAACAGCCTCATGGTAGTCCATGTTGCTGGAGTGGAAATTGTTGAGAGCCTGGTGCACGATCAGGATGGCGTTATTGACCACCACACCGATCAGGATGACGAAGCCGAGCATGGTCAGGACGTCCATGGGCTGCTGCACCAGAAAGATGTTCAACAGCTTCAGACCGATGAAGCCCCCGGCCCCGGCCAGAGGGATGGTCAGCATGATGATCAGAGGGTATATGAAGTTGCTGAACAGCGAGGCCATGAGCAGATAGGCAATGAGCGCAGCCAGGATGAAATTCCACTGCAGGACGTCACGGGTCTCGATTAACTTGTCCGCAGCGCCGCTGATGCGCACCTCCAGACCGTCAAACAAACCCTCAGCCCTTACCACCGGGATGATTTCGCCGTCGATGATTTCCAGGGCCTCCTGCAGGGCCATGTCGTCCGGGGGCGTAATCTGCAGGGTTATGGTCCGTTTTCTTTCCAGGTGACGGATCTGGGTCATGCCTGTGGTGTGCTCCAGACGGGCCAGGCTGGATACCGGCACCATCTGGCCTTTCGGGGTGGCGAGCAGCGAATGGTAGAGGTCCTCCGGGGTGTTGATGCCCGCATCGGCGGACTTGATGATCAGGTCGATCTTCTTTTTGCCCTCCTGCTTGAAGTCCCCCACCCAGGTCCCGTCCATCAGCACGTCCAGGGCGACGCCCAGTTCGCGGGAGGTCATGCCGTTGGCCTTGAGCCGGTCGCGCTCCGGGATGATCTGCGCCTCGGGATAGGAAAGCTCTATGGAGGGCAGGGGCCGCACCTGGGTGTCGTCAATGTCGTCGCGGATTTTTTCAAAGAGCCTGGAGGCGGCCGCCACGATCCGCTCCAGGTCGTCACCGCTGATGTCCAGTTCGACGCTGCGGCCGGCACCAATGTCACGCGAGAAGATGCCGGGCTGCAAACTCACTCCGTACATGCCCGGAATCGAGTATATCATCCGGAAGAACAGGGGCCGCAGCTCCCCGGCTCGGTCCCAGTGAGTGCTCAAGGCGCCGACGATGTTGAAATCCTCGCGGCCGATGTAGAACATGTCGGCAATGCCCGGCAGACCGTTGACATCTTTATTCATGTGGGGCCGGGCGATCTCGGTGAAGTGGTTGCCGATCTCCAGGAGTTCGTCGTTGGAGAGCCCCGGAGGCGGCACCAGTATGCTCAGCACGAAATTACGGTTGCCCTGGGGCAGGTACTCCATCTTGGGCAGCAGGGCCCAGACTGAGAAAAAGGCCAGCCCCGTCAGCACGAAGATCGTGGCCAGCCGGCTCTTCCAGCTGGAAATGGCAAGGGCTGCAAGGTCCATGATTCTGGCAGCCAGCCAGTTGCCGGCCGACACGAGGATAGACTCGGCATGCTCCTTCCGGGATGGGCCCAGGCCGAAAAACCTGTTGGCAAACATGGGGATGACCGAAACAGACACAAAAAGGCTTAGGGTCACGGCGGTCACAACAGCAATAGCGATGTCGCGGAAGAGCTGTCCCGCCTCCTCCTGGATGAAGACAATGGGCAGGAACACTGCAACCGTGGTGGCAGTGGAAGCTAGCACCGCGCCCCATACCTCCCTGGTCCCCTCTAGGGCGGCATCATAGGCCGACTTGCCAATCTTGCGGTGCCGGTCGATGTTTTCAATGACCACGATGGCGTTGTCCACCAGCATGCCGACGGCAAAGGCGATGCCTGCCAGGCTAATAACGTTGAGATTGCGGCCCATGATATCAAGCAGAGTGAAGGTGCCTATAACACTGATCGGGATGGCCAACCCTACCACGGCCGTGGCCCGTAGGCTGCGCAGGAACAGCATGAGCACCGCCACGGCCAGCAGGCCGCCGAACACGATGTTCTGCTTGATAAGGTTGATGGCACCGCCGATGTAAAAGCGCTGGTCATAAAGCCAGTGAAAGTAAAGGCCGTTTGGCTTGAGCTTTTCCTCGTTCAAACGCTTGACTGTCTCCTCCAGCCGGTCGGTCATCTCCAGGATGTTGGTGCCTGGTTCGGGCCGGATGCCTACCGCCATGCCTCCGGTGCCGTTGTGCAGCACCACGCCGTTTCTCTTGGCATAGCCGAATTCCACTTCGGCCACGTCACTTAAAAGCACACGTTTCTGGCCGTCAGATCGCAGCACCACGGATTTTATATCCTCCACCGAGTTGAATTCGGCCTTGGTTCTGATCCGGTACTTCTGCCTTCCCACCTCCAGAGTACCGGCCGAGGTGTTGATGTTTTCTTTCTGCAGGGCGCCTATCAGGTCGTATACTGTCAGCCCCAGAGCCGCCATGCGTTCCGGCCTGATGACGACGTGCATCTCCTGTTCGGTACCTGCCCCGATGAACAGGTCGGAGACGCCCTTGACCCGCTCCAGGTGCTGGCGTATCTCGTTTTCGAAAAAGGTGCGGTAGGTCTCCACATGGTTCAGGTTGGAGTCCATGGTTTTCAGGATGATCCAGACTACCGGCGAGGTTGAGGCACCGGAGGCGTTAACCACCGGCTTGTCCACGTCATTGGGATAGGATGGCACCTCGTTGAGCTTGTTGGACACCCGGGTCAGGGCTTCCTCTACATCAGTGCCCACCTTGAACCGCAGGGTTACCGTGCCTCGGCTGTTCTGGGATTCGCTTTCCATCTCCACAAGGTTGGGCAGGCCCTTCAGGGTCTTCTCCTGCTCCTCGATGATCTCCCGCTCGATCTCGTAGGGGGTGGCGCCGCGCCAGGTGGTGGTGACGGTGATCTCAGGTTCGATCACCGTGGGACTAAGCTGGAAGGGCAGCCTTTTCAGGCTGATGAGCCCGAACATGACTATCAGGATAATCACCGAGATGATGGTGACCGGCTTTTCTATGGAATAACGGATGATGTCCATCGGCTGCTGCTATCTGAACTGCAGGGGCATGCCGTCTTCCACCCGCCTGCTGCCTTTGACCACGATCTTCTGGCCCGGCACCAAGTCATCGCTGGTTACTACGGCCTGCAGCCCCACGTAGCCGCCGACCTGCACGGGCACCTCTACAGCATTCCCGTCCACTACCCGGTAAATCATGGTCTTTCCGTACTTGTCCACTACAGCATCACGGGGCACCAGCATTCCGGTGGTCTCGCCGCCCTTGGGCAGGGAGATGAGCGCTTCAAGACCCTCGACGATGGAGTCGGGGTTCTTAAGGCTGAACCTGGCAGTAAAGGTGCGGGTTACCACATCCCCCCGGGCAATATAGGAGAAGAAGGTGCCCTTATATTCCCGGCTGCCAATCCTTATCCGCACTGTGCGCCCTTTTTCCAGGTTTTCCAGGATCTCCATGGGGACTTCGACCTCAACCTCTATCTCAGAATCGTCGGCGATCACTGCCACCCAGCCGCCCTTGGCCACCCACTCACCGACCTCCACCGGCTGCAGGACAGCGATGCCGCTAAAAGGCGCCCTGATGCTCTTCTTATCCTTGGCGATTAAAAGCCTGTTGTGCTCTGCCTCCAGCTTGGCAGAGTGCTTTTCCAGCCGCAGTTTTTTGGCCCTATAGGAGTCGTAGTCGATCTCCGAGACAGAGCCGTCCCGGAAAAGCCCCTCGATGCGTTCAAAGTCACGCTCTGCGTTTTCAAGGTCCACCAGGTTCTGCTCGTAAGCAGCTTTGGCCGCGGCTATCTCCGCCTCCAGGATCTGTGTGTCCAGCTGAACCAGTTCGTCGTCCTTCTCTACCCGGTCACCCTCGTCAAAATTCACCCTGGTGACCAGCCCCTCAAGATCGGCGGCCACTTCAGACACCCTGGCAAAATAGGTGGTTCCCACAAAATCCGACATGGCCTGGATGACGCCTTCCTCCAACTCCACAGTGGTGACCAGAAGCGGTGGCCGCTTGACTTTTGCAGGTGTTTTCTGCTCTTCAGCCAGGCTGGTATCTACCCGGGCAACAAGGCAGGCAACCAGTGAAATAAGTATAAATCTGCAAAATCGGGACAGGGTCATGGTACCTACCTTTTATGATCTTTGCTTTTCTCTGAAACGTGGACGATATTGTACAAACTTATATCTTAACATGTGAAAAGCTAATAAAACTATCGGTGAAACACCTTAAAATACGCCTCTAAATTCCTTGTTTCAAAACTGTATGTTTTTGTGTGGGATATTTTGGATATATTGAGGATCATAAGCACAGACGGCTTTCTGAAGCACAAATTTCTTAAGCCTCATTTGACATTGACATGAATGCGGCAATGTTGATTTTGTTGCCAACCCAACTAAATTTGATGGTAAAGCTTGAATTTACAAATAAAAATGCAGGTCCTTAGAGGTCCCTGCATTATTATTGAGTCCACCTTTTTTTCAGACTAATTTTTCCTGCAAAATCATATTATTTCCCATGGTAAAAAAGCCTGCTTCTGCCAGAAGATTCTGTTCAGGCGATAAACTTCTTTTTTCGCATTTTTTCCTTGATCCTCTGGATATGGCCACGCCCCATACCCTTGACCTCACAGCCCAATTTAAAATAGTTTTCAATTTTTTCATCATCCAGAATACAGAAACAATCAATAATCGCGCAGGGTTTACCAACCGCCTTTACAACCTTAGCAGGGTCAAGGTCAAGATAGTCGGCGTGGCGGACTGCGAAAATGATAGCCTTAACCCCCTTCATAGCTTTCCACATGTCCTTTTTGACACGAAGCTCTTTCAGTTTTTCTTGACGGTGAAAGAAACGTGACCACGAGTAATCAGGATGAGGATAGGTGTCCTGGGCTTCAAATTCCCACCAATGCTCAAGATACGGGTCATGCACCAGCATCTCGGCACCCATTTCGGTGAGTTTGCGAACGATCACCTCTGAACCGCTGTAGCGGGTGTCACCAACATCTTCTCTGTAAGCTGCGCCGAGTAGCAAAACATCTGCAGCAGCGATTGGTTGGCCCATGTTGCGCAAGGCATCACGGACTAACTGGGCTACCCGCAGACCACGAGTATCATTAATGTCAATAGCGAGCGGGGTCATCTTGAAGATGTTATCCTCCCAGCCGTGGATATGCTTATAGGCCCAGACGCCAAGACCGCCGTCCTTGGGTAAACAGTAGCCGCCGATTCCCGGTCCGGGAAAAATCATGTTAGAGTGGGTTGGCCTAACTTTGATTGCTTCAATGACCTTTTTAAGGTCAACACCGTTTCGCTCGGCAAAGAGTGACCATTCATCCATGAAGGCGAGAATGGTAGCACGGTAGCTGTTTTCTATTATCTTTGCTGTTTCCGACTCTATCGGTCTGTCAAGGACGGTTAAAGGAAACTGGTCTGTGTTCAGAATGTCTTTGAGGAATTTTGTTACTTTTTTCTTGGCCTTCTGATTCACACCGCTGCACACACGCCAGAAATCCCTGATGGAAGCTACATAATCTTTACCCGGCATTACACGTTCATAGCTGTGTGCCAGGAGCGGGGAGGATTTGATGCCGCGGCGTTCAAATATTTTCTTCATGATAGGATAGGCGATCTGTTCGGTAGTGCCGGGGGCCACGGTGGTCTCGATCAACACCAGAGCTTCAGGCGGGATGTTTTCCGCAATAACCCCAAGAGAGGCTTCAAGGGCTGCCATATCGGCCGAACCGGTACAACAATCTCCCAGGGACTCCTTCAGATAGTCGCACTGCACGTCAACCACTACCACGTCCGCCAACTTCAGTACTTCATAGGTGTAGGTAGCAATGAGGTTCTTTTTTTTCTTGACGCACCTCTCTATTAAAACATCGACTTCAGGATCCTCTGACTTTACAGGTGAAACGCCTCGGTTAAGAAGCGGAATCTTCCAGTAACTCCGGACGCTGGGTCGCTGCATGCCAATGACAAACTTATTCGGCTTTCCCTTTTTATTGGTTGAGTCAGCCACGACTGCTGCCATGACTGCCCCGACAAAACCGACCCCGACAACTACAACAATCTCACGGCCCAGCTGCCGCTGTCCGGTTACAATTTTTTGCAGCTGACTGAATTCCTTCCCGTAGTCTTGTCTGGTCGGGAGCGGGAACTTCTCGCCGGTGGGGCTGACGGAATAATCTTTTTGTGTCATATTTTTTTCCTTTAAGGTTGATGCTTTGAAACAAAAAAACAGGGTCGAAACGACCCTGTCTGAAAATACTTAAATAATGATTAAAATGCCACAGCGTTTCCCCCAGAAAATTTTATTTGCCAGAGCCGGCTGCAGGTGGCATCCTTTCGATGTGACTGGAGTATTGCTCGGAATGGACCTGGCCCCGGATTTCACCCATAACAAACTTTTCCGTGTGGACATTGACATAGGCATTATCGTTTCTTAATGATTCTATCAATTCCTCGAAGGTTACACCGTTTTCCAAATCTTCAGTGCCGATTACGCCTTCTGCAAGGGTGCCGTTAAACTGACCTTCGATTGTACGCTTTGCAGGCTTATGGCCTGGAAGTGGATAAAGCCAGACCGCCAGCAGCCCCTCTTTGTCAGCAGGGCCGATATGAAGATGGGCCATATATGCATCCTCAATTTTTTCTACCAGCAGTTTGTAAGTAAGTTCCTGTTTGTTTTCATCAAAAAGAAAAATAGCGCTACCATTCGCTTCAGTGTCAGCCGGCTTTGGGCCGATTGTATTGCTTTCGAGATCGCAAATAAAAATATTGTCCGTAGCCGCCCCAACAGAGGCTATTGTGGCGAAAAAAATGCAGAACATGAAAATAGTGAGTTTTCTGTTAACCTTTAGCATGTTTCCCCCTTATGAAAGTCAGTAATTCGAACATTAATAATGCTATTTTTTTATATCTGCAATATACATTCCACACGGAGATATTTTGTAAAATTTATATTATAACAGTTAGTTATGTGCAATTTGATAGAAGTTGTTTAGTTGCTTTACAGAGGGCATTCCGGCAAATAGGAACAATATTCCGGAAATCAGGAAAAACAGGCATGGCGAGAGAAGCCATGGGGCTGTAATATTTGTAATTCTGGATATTTTCTCCAGTGTTGGGGAAGAGATCTGTATTGACTACTTGCTACTGAAGTATTTTGCGATCTGGATGAGATGCCAAGCCTATGGAGTTGCTTCCTTAACAACATAATAACCGCCCTGGGGAAAAGTATCCCGGTTGATCTCATCGGATTCAATCCTGACTATGACACCGGTGGAACCGGAATAGAAATCCGCTGACGCTTTGTTTTTAGAAAGGTCAGGGGAATCTGCTTCCTTGATAAACGAGTAATTTGAGGGCTCCGGCCCATACAGGTTTATGATATCTGCAACAGAGACTTCTCTGCTTGAAGCAATTTTTTCTGCCTGTAAACCTTTTCTTAGATAATAAACCGTTGCCATTGTAGTTCTCCTGTATAAATTGGCCTGACATGCTCATTGGTCACGTAATGGATCAGGCCTTCTTTAACCTTTAATTTAATCACCTGCCAATTTAAAACTCTTGGTATCGAGGATGATAAGTTTTTTTGTAGAGAGTGCCTATTGCCTTTTTGATGGCTTTTTTTACTTATCCCAAACAGGGAGTAAATTTTTCCCGAAGGGTTGTATCTGTAACTGCTATCCTGCCGGTCTGTGCCATTTTTTCCAATAAATATAGTTAGACAATATGGCTGGAGTGCAGAGTGTTTCCAATCGTATAGGTGCGCACAGTCGATAAAAGAGCAGCCTGACCTTTTATGTGTTGCGGGATGTTCCGGGAGCAGGCAGGGGTGTTGCCCGGCTTGCCTTGCCATGGAGGACTCCCTGATCATCAAAGTGGAGAGGATCTATACAGATTATCCGGTTCCAGCCCCGCGTACCATTTTTTTGCTGATGGTACACCATCCATAACTGCCCGTCGCTACTTTTTGTGACACTGCAATGCCCAGGGCCGAAAATATTGCCGCCCTTACTGATTATAGGGTTGCCATCGTATTTCGTAAAGGGCCCGACCGGGCTTTTTGCGGTGGCATAACCGATGGCGTAATCCTGGGTATCGGCAGCGCCGGCGGAATAGAGCAGATAATAGATACCGCGGTGTTTCAGCATCCATGGGGCTTCGGTCAGGACCGCCTGTTTCTTTTCCCAGGGCTCGGTTGCATGCAGGATAAGGAAAGGATCCCCCTTTTTCTGCAGTGGAGAGACCATGGGCTGGACATGGATTCTGAAGCCGGGATATTCTACATAATAGAGATAGTATTTACCGTCCTCAGCGCGAAACATATGCGCGTCAATGGCGTTTTCAATCAATGTCCCATGGTCCCTGAATATCCCGTCAGGTCTGTCGGATACCGCGACACCGATACGGCCGTTTACCGTATAATAGAGGTAAAACCCCCGGTCCGTGGTATTGTAAAAAACATCGGGGGCCCAGACCCCGGGTTCGCTGGACTCAAAAACCCTGGGTCCCTTGTTCCAGTTGACAAGGTTAGTTGATATATATACATCGTAGCCCCGGTTATCACCGGTCGGGTACAGGTAGTACGTTCCATCATGGAATAATACGGATGGGTCACCAATACCGAGCAGGCCTGAAAAATTATCGGGCTGCTCCCTTTGGATGACAAAGGTATCAACCAGGACCGGATTGGTATAAGTTTTCTCAAGTTTGGCGCCTGTTGCAGCAAGAATCATGAACCACAGCATGCAGAGCGATCCGGCACTCAAAATAATAAATGATAAGTATTTTTTGCTCATCCTTTTAATATTAGTAAAAAAATCAGAATATGCCAGGCCCATAGAGTAAAAGGCAGATTTTTTTTACCAGGGGCTATGGTGCAAAGATTTCCGTCACCGATGGCACCTCTTATCATTTTATCGCTGCGTCCAGGAACTTTTCTACAAAAAACGTGGCATGGTTTGAGGTAAAGTGAGGTGGATCACGTCGAAGAATAGCTGCTACGGCCGGGTGCCGCTTAAATTCCCGGTCAAGAAACCTGCGGACCGCCAGGCGATCCCAACCATGCGGGTGGATAAAATCGGTATATAATGACAGGTCGCCTTCGGAAAAACTGGAAATCTCAAGGGTGTCAGTTTCCGGGCTGCACACCGGCATATTAAATATGGCAAGGTTTAAGAAAGTAATGGCATCAGCGTGTTCTACGACAAAGTTCAGGGTGTGCCGGGCCTGGCGGATTGATTCTGAAGGGGTGCCGAAAAGAAGATACACATAGGTCCCGATTCCGGCACTTTTTAAGGCTGCCAAGGCTTCAGAAACCATGGCAAGGTCAATGCCCTTATCCATGGAGTCGAGGACATCCTGGTCCCCTGATTCCAGGCCAAGTTTAAGCATGATACAGCCTGACCGGCGCAGGGCCCTGCAGTAGTCAACATCTGCAAGTGCAGCATTGATGCGGGCAAACCCGTACCATTCTGCAGGCTGCGGCCTGGCCGCCAGTGCCCTAAGCAGAACAGGGCTTATGGCATTGTCCAGGAAATGGAGCATGACGGCACTGGTGCGCTGGGTCAGGACATCAATATCCTGTAACACTCTCTCCGGTGAAGGGGCTGAATAGGGATTTTTTTCAGCCTTTTCCGGACAGAATGAGCATTTATTCCAGTAGCAGCCGGAAGAGGCAGCATAGGGGACAATGAAGCCCGGTGACAGGTAATCTCCTAGGGGCAGTCCGCTGAAATCGGGACTGTGGTGTGGGAGCCTATCCTGTCCCCCCAGGAGGCGGATCAGGGCTTTTGCACCCGGCCCCTCAACAAGGTGATCAATAAGCCCTCCAAAAGGGTTTTGCCAGGCGGGATTGCTGAGCCAAGAAGTTATCAGGCCGCCGCCGAGAACAACCGGCAGCGCCGGGGCAATCTGTTTGGCAAAGCCGATCATGGCAAAGGTAGGGATTGCCTGGCTCAGGTAATTGAGCGAGAAACCAAGCAGGGCGGGTCGTTCTGCTGCCAGGATTTCCTGCAGGCGTTTGGCAAAGTAACTATAAAAGATATTCTCATCAGGGTTTTCGGCTGCCCGAAGCAGATCAGCGCTCCTTAGAGGAGATAACCCTTTGTCCTGGTAGTTGGCCAGGCTGAGCGCAATATTTTTCTCCTGTCCGGCAAGCTCCAGCACCCTGTTCACATCAGCCACTGCCCGCTGGTATCTGTCCGGATTTGTGTAAAGCTCATGGCTGCGGAGACCTGCAAGATTAACTTCAAGGCTGCGAAAGGCACGCCGGCCCCAGGTGTCATTCGGCTCAGCTGCTGATCCAAGTAAAAAAAACTGTCCCTCAAGATTTGCATCCAAGAGGGTGCATGGCAGATCGTTGTCCCGGAGTGCGCCTGCCAGGTATGCTAAGCCGGCCGGGGCTTCACAGGGTTTGGCAACAGGGGGATAGATGAGCAGCATATTTCTTTGGATTTATTATCTGCAATGGCAACAGCTTTATACTTGTTCCATCATGCCATATTTTCTCAGCCCGGGCCTTCAGTCATCAATCCTAAGTTCTCAGTCCGTATTTCCGTCCCATCTCTGCTCACCGGCAATTTTCGTTAGAAAGGCAGATGCCCCAGCTTTTTTTATCCGGGACAATCTGTGCATAATGTCAAAAGAGACCTGGTCGATTCCGAAAGTATCTTTGATTGCATCAATCATTGCAATCCAGAGATGACCGGTCATTTCTGCATCGGCAAGCGCCCGGTGAAATGTGCCGTCGGTATAAATCCCACAGTAGCGGACCAGTGTTCCAAGCTGATGGTTCGGTGCCTGTGGATATACCCGGCGGGCCGCCAGCATGGAGCAGGCCATGCTGCTGGTTCTTGACCTTCCGATAAGCCCGAGTTCCGCATCAAGAAATCTTCTGTCAAAAGAAGCATTATGGGCGACAAGTGGATGGCTGCCGATAAATTCCGCAAACTGCTCCATAACCTCTTCACCGGCAGGGGCTGCCGCCACCATGTCATTACTGATGCCGGTAAATGATTCAATAAAGGAACTGATCCTGAATCCAGGATTCATCAGGCTTTGAAAGCGATCAGTGATCATGCTGTTTTCTAACTTTACAGCACCGATCTCAATAGCCCTGTCACCATAATGGGGTGAGAGTCCGCTTGTTTCGAAATCAAGAACTATTACAGCAGAGCCGTTCATTGGGTTTGGCAGCAGGCATATAAATGAGCTGCATAAGGGCTTGGGTGTTTTGTCTCCATTTACGCCTCTTCAAGCCTTATACGCGGTGATTACCACATCAGCTGCCTTATCCCTGAGAGGTATCAGTGACTGGTACTTTTCAGAACCGTACCAGTTTTCCAGGGTGGCTTGATCATGGAATTCAATAACAACCACAAGGCCGTGTTCATGTTGTCCGGCAAGGACCTGGAGCAGCTGTCCCCTGAAAATAATCTTGGCCTCAAATGGGGCAAGAGATTCCTTTACTCCGGCCACATATTCCTGCCACAATCGGTTATCTTTCACAGTTATGTGTCCCACAAGGTATGCCGCCATCTGTCACTCCGTTATTTGGGGGTCAAAAGGTTCATGATCAGCCTGATCATAAGGTCCTTCTGTTTCGGATCGCTTTCAGCAATCAATAATGCCAGGGCCACCAGGGCTTTATCATTGATGCCGGATTGTTCCAGCAAATTGTTTTCTCTTAGAAAAATCAGAAAAAGAAAGGAGCCGATACGTTTATTGCCGTCACTGAATGGATGATCCTTGATGACAAAATAAAGCAGGTGGGCTGCCTTTTCCTCCAAGCTGGAGTAGAGGTCTTTGCTTTCGAACGTCTGATCAATATTACCCAGGATGGCCTCAAGCTGTTGATGCCGCTCCCGGCCGAAAAGGTCCCCTGCCTCTCCGCGTTCAATTAATTCAGCCTTTAGCGTAGAAATTGCCTCATTTGCTATGGTATATGCCAGTGATTTTTTAACCGGATGACGGAGCTTTGGCAGTTCAAGCCTGTCTTCGTCATACTTTAGAAGAAGCGACCAGGATTTTGCGTATTTACTGACAACTTCCAGCACTGCTCTTCCCTTGTCACTAAGAGCTTCATGTCTTTCCAGCGTCGTCGTGAGGAGTGCGATTGCCTGTTCCATCTCGGAGAGCCCTTTTTCTGCCAGACGCCTTTCATTGACGGTATAGCCCTTAACCAGGTGTTGTCTTAAAACATTTGTCGCCCACTGGCGGAAACGTACGCCTCGTTTTGAATTAACCCGATAACCTACCGAGATGATTGCATCCAGGTTGTAATGTTTTAAATTTCTTCGAACCTGGCGTTTACCCTCTTTTTGAACTGCCGAGAAATCCTCGGTAGTTGCTTTTTTTTGAAGCTCCCTGTCTTTATAGATATTTTTCAGATGAAGACTGATATTATCAGAGGAGGTATCAAATAACTCTGCCATCTGTCCCTGGGTCAGCCAAACAGTTTCATGATCGAGTCGTACCTCTACTCGGTTATAATCTGTTTCGTAAATAACTATCTCGCCGTGTTCTTTATTCATGACAATCTTATTAATCCGCCGGTCTATGAGAGGTCAAGTCCAGTCTGGTTTTTTATTTGCGGCCTGATACATATAAAGCATTTGCTGCCTCTCTATCCGGTCCCGGCTCATTTATCCAGGCAATAATGTCGGCCATGACATCCTGGGCATGCAGGTCGCGC
>Ga0209536_100003595_pt1 | contig 24828 bp, 23 predicted proteins | sample DeeMarSeWOR28_12_FD_187461 | JGI IMG/M metagenome (GOLD analysis project Ga0209536, IMG submission 187461) | Marine sediment microbial communities from White Oak River estuary, North Carolina - WOR-2-8_12 (SPAdes) (version 2) | ecosystem: Environmental > Aquatic > Marine > Intertidal zone >...
CTATGGGAGAAGATGTTTCATGACCACTTCGTAACCACCATATCCATGGGAACAAATGAGATTCAAAGGAATATAATCGCCTGGTACGGTCTTGGCTTACCCAGGATAAGATAAACCAAGCTTCGATAAGGAGGAGTTATGGACCTTAGATATACTGAAACACAAGAAATATTGAAGAAAATGGCACGGGATTTTCTTACAACGGAATGTCCTAAAGCACTAGTAAGGAAACTCGAACAGAGTGAAGAAGGGTACTCACCGGAAGTCTGGAAAAAGATGGCTGAACTGGGTTGGATGGGCCTTATCATACCTGAAGAATACGGAGGTATGGGCTACACATTCCAGGACCTTATCGTTCTTCTGGAGGAGATAGGTAGAAATATTCTCCCCGGACCATTGTTTTCTACTATAACTGGCACTTTCCTCATAGTAGAGGCAGGAACTGAAGAACAAAAGAAGGAATTACTTCCCAGGATAGCACAGGGTGAACTAATTCTTACCACGGCTCTCCTCGAAAGTGAAGGCGTCTTCGATGCATCTGGAATCACCGCTAAGGCAACACCAAAAGGAGACGACTTCGTAATAGACGGTACAAAGCTCTTTGTGGAAATGGCCCATGTTGCCAACCACATCATTTGTATCACAAGGACAAAGGTCGGCACTTCACCTGAGAAAGGAATCACACTTTTTATTGTCGATTCCAAGACTCCTGGAATAATCTGTGACGTGATGCCGACAACAGCCGCAGATAAGCTATGCGAGGTGCGTTTTAACAATGTCACCGTGCCTAAGAAAAACATAATTGGCAGGATGGATGAAGGGTGGCCTGTTGTAGAAATGATGCTACGTAAAGGAGCCATCGCCAAGTGTGCCGAATCACTGGGTGCCATAGAGACTTGCGTAGAAATGACCGTGGCTTATTCCAAAGAAAGAGTGCAATATGGACGACCAATAGGCGCTTTTCAGGCGCTTCAACACAAAATGGCTGACATGTGGACGGCAATGGAAACCAGCCGTTATCTCGTTTATGAGGTTGCTTGGATGGAATCTGAGGGTATTCCCTGTGCTAAGGAGACTTCTATGGCAAAAGCGTATGTCAATGAGGCTTATAAGGATGCTGCTAAGTGGGCAGTCAGACTACATGGTGGTATCGCTACTAGTGATGAACACGACATACCATTTTATTACCGCAGAAGCAAGGCTGCAGATATTGCTTTTGGTGGTACTGATTTCCATAGGGAGATCGTTGCCCAGAAAATAGGGCTGGTCTGAAACTCTATTTTGCAATAAACAGTTTTACAGTACTCTTCTCTGGGGAATTGATTTTGTTGGTCTAAGTCTGACATCGTATCGTGACTCAGCGAATTCGAGGTTCCGGTATTTTAGGCGACAAAGTTCAAGGTTGATCGTAATGATAGAGTCTATGAGCCGCGACATCCAGCCTTGTACTTGTACAAGTTGGAGAGAGCTTTAATTGCAGACCCGAGGGCGGGATAAACTGGGAATCGCTCTAATTCAAAGGCCTTTTTGACCAACAAGTGATACATTCTATCCTCTTCATCTTCCGAATAAGCATCGAGTGAAACACAAATCATTATCGTCTTTCCCATTTCATCCCGAGCATACTTACACCCCTGAACCATAATCCTGGTAAGCTCATTCAGTAAATCTTCAAATGCTTCTCCCAACGCGTAACGCAAATAACGCACTTCGTCAAAATGCAAAATTATTGAATTAATATTCTCATCATGAGCTATGGCTTTAATAGCATCTGCAAGTGTTCCTGCTGTTCCAGGCGTATTATAAAATATCGGCCAGGCATCCAGGGGATTATTTATGCTTGTCCCCGCCAGCGGAACCATTTCGCGCAACTTAGTTAGTGTTTCTTTCGTGAATTGAGGGACTTCCAGTCCTGCTTTTACACATAAATCAGTTTCAAGTACGCTAAAACCACCGGAGTTTGTAATAATTGCAGTTCCCTTCCCGGAAGGAAGTGGAACATAGGATAATGCCAGAGCGGTATCTAACAGTTCATTGAAGTCATCCACTTGTACCACCCCAACCTGTTTGAAAAGTGAACTCCAGATTTCTGGTGAACCGGCTAATGAACCTGTGTGAGAAGATGCTGCCCTGCGTCCGTGTTCGGTTACTCCTCCCTTTAGTGCTAGTACGGGCTTCAACTTTGCCGCTGCAGTCATTGTTGTCCTAAGCCGATTACCGTCTTTTATCCCCTCCAGATATAAAGCAATAACCTGGGTTTCGGAATCATGCGCTAGGTATTCCAGGAAATCGGGGCAGTCCAGGTCTATAGCATTCCCGTAGCTGACAACTTTGCTGAACCTTACATTCCTTAGCTCACCGATCGACAGGAATTGTTCGGCAAAGGTGCCGCTTTGTGAAATGACTCCGACTGAACCTTCCTTAACTGAAACTCCAGGTATAAAAGCTAATCCGGACTTGGGGCAACATACTCCCATACAGTTGGGACCGATTAAACTAACTCTACCCCTGGCTATGTTCTGTACCTCATCCTCCAAAGCTTTCCTGTCTTCCAGTCCAGTTTCACTAAAACCGGCTGTAAACACATGCACCGCTTTTACGCCTTTTTGTATGCATTCGGTCAGTACTCTCGGGACAAGCAAAGCCGGCACGGCTATAATAACGTAGTCAATCTCGGCTTCTATATCTAAGATACTGGCGTAGCATTTCTTGCCTTGGAGTTCTTTATATTTGGGATTAACTAAAAACAAACCGTCTCTGAGCTTTGTGCCCATTAATGCCTGCGAGAAACCATCGCCGTCTGAAGCTCCGATTACGGCAATTGTTTTCGGAAAAAAAATATTCTCGAATTCCCGCAGTTTATTCGCTTTCAATACATGCCTCCTAATTGCGACGTGAATTGAGAAATTTCTGTATTGGATTCAGATTCAGTTGTAGCAAAGGCATTATGAAATGATTTGGTCTTTTCAAAATCTAGATAATGTACCATATCTATATTAGCTTATCAAATTAGCTTATCGACTACACTTTCTGCAAAAGTCACCAATCAGTCCAAGAAACAGAAATTCTGGGCACAACACAACATTTACAACTCATGAACTCTTTGCTATACTACGGCGGAAGTCGCTATACAACGCCACTTACGTAACATCAAGCGGAATAGCAACATTAATAGAGTTGATATTAAGATTTATCAGCGGCAGGTTATTATAACCATGCAGGCTTTTTGCCATAGACCTGCCTCACCATCCATCCGGATTAATTAAGTATTATTGAGTAAGTAGTGTGAAAAATACGCCTCAAAATAGCCTGGACTTCCTCTTTCACCCTAACTCGATCGCTCTAGTCGGTATAACAACTGCCACGACTTGGCACTGGACACGAACTTTCCTGGAAGGCCTTAACGAAATTGAATTCGACCGCCCCCTCTACCTCGTTAACCCCAAGGGGGGAGAAATCGAAGGTCGCAAGGTCTATACTAGCCTCAAAGATGTCCCTGGCAATATTGACTATGTAATCGGCTTGGTTAATGCCCAGATTGCACCCAAACTTGTAGAAGAATGTGCCGAAAAGGGAGTACGGGCTATCCACTTCTGTACAGCCGGCTTTAGTGAAACCGGTGAGGAACCACGAATAAAACTTGAAACTGAACTTGCAGAAATCGCCCGTAGAAACGGAATTAGGATTATCGGTCCTAACTGCATGGGCATTTATTGCCCCAAATCACGCCTATCCTTCAGCCCAGCTTTCCCAAGAGAAAGCGGTTCGGTAGGAGTCATCAGTCAAAGCGGCGGTAATTCCATCTATTTAGTCAGGCAAGCAGCATTGCGAGGTGTTCGCTTTGGCAAGGTCATAAGTTACGGAAACGCATGCGATATCGATGAAAGTGACTTACTCGAATATCTAGCTAATGATCCAGATACCAGAATAATAGCCCTTTATATTGAGGGGATTAAGGATGGGAAACGATTCCGTACGGTTATGGAAGAGGCAACTAAAGAAAAGACCGTGGTATTGCTTAAGGGAGGAACCACCGAGGGAGGCGCTCGAGCAGTCGCCGGTCATACTGCATCACTTGCTGGAAGCCGTGCTACCTGGGATGCCCTCTGCAAGCAGTTGGGAATCATCAGTGTAAGCAGCATCGATGAGATGATCGATGTATTGGTTACACTTCTATTCTTACCGCTCCCCGATGGCAGGAACGTATTATTGTTCGGTGCTGGAGGTGGAGCCAGTGTCCTAATCGCTGACGAATTCGAAAGCAGAGGGCTCAGAGTTCCTGCCTTACCTAAGGAGATCGTCGCTCAGATACGGGAGTTTACTCCCATCGCAGGCAATATCTTGCGGAATCCCGTAGATTATTCACAAGCCATGACAAATACTGAAGGCGTAGTCAAAACTTTCTCTATATTATCAAAGTGGGAAGGGGCTGACTTGTTTGTTATGTTTATCAGGACAGGCCAATTTACGGCATCTCGGATTGCAGACCACCAGTTAGGTTATATGTTAATGAGCAGATTTCCCATAAAGCAGGGACAGTTACCCAAGCCAATGGTTATGGTGATTGAACCCAGCATTATACCAGAAGAAGCCAAAGCCATTCTGGCTGCTATTTGTAACAGTATATTGTCTGGGTTACCTGTGTATTACTCTTTTGCTACCGCCGCTAACGCTATCAATTTAGTGTTGACCCAATCCGAGAGATACTCAAAAAAGCCTTAGACAAATGCTAGTGTAACCGTTCTTGATTACCATTAACGGACTGGCAAGAGTATAATACCCGAAGAAAAATAACAGCAACCCAAACACGTTAAAAAGAGATTTCGAATTTCAGGTTGTATTTGGCTTTGTCTAGAATTTAGCATTTAGGATTTGGGGCTTCATGTGAGTACATCTCGGAATTATCAAACACGAGGCATCATTTTAAAACAAACTAAGCTGGGTGAATTCGACAAGATTGTCACAATTTACACCCCGGAGTTTGGCAAGTTAACGGCAGTAGCTAAGGGAGCTTGCCGTCCCAAGAGTAAATTAGGTGGTAATGTAGAGCCATTGACATATAGCCTGATGTTATTAGCCAGAGGCCGTAATCTGGATATTATCACGCAAAGTCAAACAATTAATGGTTTCTTGGCTTTGAAGAGTGATTTATGGCGTATGGCTTGCGGCCTTTATATATTAGAGCTTATTGATTCATTCACTGTTGAGGGTGGTGAGAATCGCCCATTGTTTGATTTATTACTTGATATATTAACACAGTTGAGTGATCCGGGGAGCAACGAAGCTCTATTGCGTTATTTTGAGCTACATCTTCTTCATCATCTTGGTTACCGTCCTCAGTTACGCCGATGTGTTAGCTGTGATTCACCCCTCAAACCAGTAACCAATTTGTTTAGCCCTAGCAAAGGGGGACTCGTGTGTCCTAACTGCAATGCTGAAGAGAATAACTGCCAAGAGCAAATTGACGCAATTTCCTTTAATCCATCCATTCCTTTTTCGGTGGGAGCTTTGAAGGTCCTTCGTTTGTGGCAAAGTTGTGACTATGCCACTGCAAGGCGAGTTAAAATAAAACCTGAATTATCTGCCGAGCTAGCTCGGATATTACACGAATATATAAGATATATTTTGCAGAGAGAACTTAAATCACTGACCTGGTTACAAGAATTAAAAAACGGAATTGTTACTATATAAACTCGGTACTTGACAATCATGGTGAGGGGGGTTAAAATCGCTCGATGCTTAATAGTGGTAAGATAACGAAGCAATATGAATGGAGAGTGCCTAGCATTCTAAATCGATTGTCAAGTTTATTTGTTCCTTGATCTGGAACTCCTTTTCCATCATCGTTTCATTGATTCATTGAAAGAATAATAAAGTTAGTTCAGTATTAAAGATAGGATAATGTATATCGTCATAGCAGGTTTAAGCGATATAGGTAAGAATCTGGCCGGACTCCTTGTTCAAGAAGGGAACGAAGTAGTAGTTATAGAGCGGGATTCTGCAAAATGTGCTGAAATAGCAGAGGGTTCGGACATCATGGTGATTACAGGAGATGCTAGCCAGAAATCCACTCTTGAAGAAGCGAGAGTCAAGAGTGCCCATGCCTTCGTAGCTGCAGCTGGCGATGACTCAGAGAATTTAATGCTATGCATGATAGCCAAGGAGATTGGGACAAAGACAGTGATTTCTATCGTAGACGATGAAGAGCATACTGAAACATTTAAGCAGGCTGGTATTAGTTTACAGGTTAACCCAGACGTAGTAGCAGCCAAGCACATCTACCGAATGATTTCACATCCTTATGTGAAAGACCTCTTATCTCTCGAAAGCGCAGAGATATTCGAAATAGAGGTTGATGAAGATATGAAATGTGTCGGGAAATGGGTTTCTGAACTGGAAACACCAAATGGGGTAAGGGTCCTCGTAGTGCAGAGAGAGGGAAGGTATTTGCTGAGTAATACTGAGATAAAACCCAAAGATTGGTTGACTCTCATCGTGATCCGGGAATCTGCCAAAAAGGGGACCGAATTTATGAATAAATGGTTCGCCAAAGGGTAAGATTAACCCTACACATCATTGGTTCATTTCTAAAATACTTCGCCTTAGCCTATATCGTTCCGCTTGTAATCGCTCTTTACTATGGCGAGGATTGGCGGATTTTTTTATATTCACTGTTAATTACTATAACTATCGGGCTACTCCTCGAATTTGGTTTCAGGACCAGCAAGGTAATAGAGCGTAGTGATGGTTTCACAATAGTGTCTTTTACCTGGCTTCTAATTCCTCTATTTGGGGCACTACCTTATCTTTTTTTGGGGTTAGGTTTTGTCGATGCTTTTTTTGAGGCGATGTCAGGCTTCACTACCACCGGGGCGACCATACTAAAAGTGGTAGAAGAATTACCGAAGAGTGCCCTCTTATGGCGTAGCCTTACTCAATGGCTTGGTGGGATGGGAGTAATCCTTCTCTTTGTTGCCATCTTACCCAGGTTGGGGGTCGGAGGTTCTCAGCTGTTTGACCGGGAGTTTCCCGGACCGTTACCCGAAAGGCTGCGTCCCAGATTCAGTACTACAGCAAGGCTTCTCTGGATAATTTACGTGGGTTTTTCTGTCGCTCAGATAGCCCTCCTTTACTTTTGGGCTAGGCTCGAGCTCTTTGATTCGGTCTGTATAACCTTCGCAACTATGCCTACTGGCGGATTTACACCTACTACAGCAAGCATTGCTGCCTACGGTAATCCCCTGGCGGAATACATAATCATGGTCTTCATGTTCCTGGCAGGCATGAACTTCATAACTCACTATCAGATTCTAAGGGGAAACTGGAGAGCAATTAAAAACGAGGAATTCAAGCTTTACGCCATTATTCTGGCGGCTGCTATCTTTCTATTAATACTCTCGCAAAACTTTACGTCATTTCGGAAGGAAATGTTTCAGGCAATCTCAATCATGACCACAACAGGCTTTGTTACAGATAATTTTGGCCTCTGGCACTCTGGAGCCAGAATAGTGCTACTAGCCTTGATGTTTATTGGAGCCTGTGGTGGCTCAACCGGCGGGGCAATAAAAGTAGTGAGATTTCTAACCCTGATAAAACATACGAGGGTAATGATGAGAAGAGCCATTTCCCCGAAAGCTGTGATTCCAATTAAGCTTAACGGAAAACCGCTTCAGGAAGGAATAATCCGAGACATAATCTCATTCATATTCCTCTATATCCTTGTTGCTGTTGCAGCTTCTATAGTACTTGTTTTCCTGGGGCTTAATCTAGAGACATCAATTTCAGCAGTGGCTGCTACTCTGGGTAATGTTGGGCCTGGTTTAGGTGGAGTGGGGCCTATTTCAAATTATGCCAGCCTTACCCAACCAGTTAAGGTCATCTTGACCATCTGCATGTGGTTGGGGCGGTTAGAATTGTTTACTGCCATTATGATACTTACTCCTCGATTTTGGAAAGGTTAACCAGGCTAGAGTAGAAGTTCACAGGAGGTTTGAGCTATACTTTGCCACAGGTTTATGGTCAAGGTTGCTTTTCAAGGAGAGAGAGGAGCTTTCAGCGAGGACGCTGCGGTAAAGCTTTTTGGTTTAGATATTGATTATTTGCCGTGTGCTCGGTTGAAAGAAGTTTTTGAACTTGTGTCGCATGACAAGGTTGCATTTGGGGTAGTCCCCGTGGAGAACTCTCAAGCCGGTAGTATCAATGAGACCTACGACCTATTATTGGCATATCCTCCTAATATATTTGCTGAAGTTATTCTTAGAGTGAGCCACTGCCTGATGGCTTTGCCGGGAAAGAAGTTAGAGGATATAAAAACTATTTATTCTCATCCCCAAGCTATAGCGCAATGTGCCGAATTCTTAAACAAGCTGAATGTCGAAGTTATGTCCGGTTATGATACAGCTGGCAGTGCCAAAATGATAAAAGAGAAAAGACTAACAAGCTGTGCTGCGATAGCTAGTAAAAGAGCTGCCGATATCTATGGACTGGAGATTCTAGCACCGGACATTGAGACGAGTGTCAACAATTACACTAAATTCGCGGCTATTTCAAAACAGAAAGCTAAACCTGCGCAAAAAAGCAAAACCTCTCTCGTGTTTGCCACTGAACATAAGCCTGGTTCTCTATACAGTATTTTGGGTATATTTGCTACCAGGAATATTAATTTAACAAAACTGGAATCAAGACCGAGCAGGAGAGAGCCATGGGAGTATGTTTTCTACGCTGATTTCGAAGGTCACTTAGATAGCAAGGTTTATGGAGAAGCTGTGAAAGAATTGCAGAAAGAAGCTGCCTTCGTTAAGATACTTGGTTCATACCCTCAAGCTACCTGAGGCGGGATTACTTTTAATCCGTCACTTATTTAAATCCTGTTCAGATTCCGCAGATTCTATTAATATATTTCACCCTAGCACAAGGCTAGGAAGCTACTCTTTCAATCAATAGAAAATCCATAGCATAACCATATGAAAACACTCATAAAAAACTATGACGTCTGATATATGCGATAAAATTTCCTTGACTGTAAGGATAGGTTTTAAGCTTCTGCAGTAGAATTGGGCTACTATTTTTATAACTTTGTTTTCAGCTTTCTATATGTGGAAATTAATGCCTCAGATACGACTTTGGTATCAGACAACACCGGCATGAAGTTAGTGTCCCCCTGCCACCTGGGGACTATATGAGTATGGATGTGCTCTGCAATTCCGGCTCCGGCTACTTTGCCCAAATTTAAGCCTATATTGAAACCCATTGGCCCCATTACCTCTTTTAGGAGTTCCAGCCCTTTCTTGATAATGTCAAAAAGCTCCTTTACTTCTTCATCTCCCAAATCCTGCAAATTCGCTACATGCCGATAGGGGGCGACCATTAAATGTCCGGGATTATAGGGATAGGCATTAAGAATTATAAAATTGCGTTTTCCACGGTAAAGTATAAAATTTGCCTCATCGTTTTTTTCTTGGGGTTTCTGGCATAAGATACAGCCGCTATCCGGGGCTCTCTGTATATATTCTATTCGCCACGGTGCCCAGAGATATTCCATTAAGCATATATAGTATGCCGATTCTGCGTTAAGTGCAATAGGATTCTCGGTTTCTATATTCAAAATCTAATACATCGTAGAAAAAGTTGACTATTAGATTTGGCTGAGAATAAAATATTTAGGGGTTATCATGCTTGAGGTTCTGACTCAAAAGCTAACCGCTGTATTTGATAAACTTGGCAGAAAAGGCAAACTTAGCGAAGGGGACATCGACGATGCTCTGCGCCAGGTAAGGCTGGCGCTTCTTGAAGCGGATGTAAATTTCAAGGTAGTCAAGGAATTCTTGTCGAGGGTGCGAGAGCGTGCCCTTGTCTCCGAGGTATTGCACAGCCTGACACCGGCCCAACAGATTATCAAAATTGTCAGCCAAGAATTAATTGCCATCTTAGGTGGAGAGCCCAGCCGTTTGGCTTCAGTTGCTGATTTACCAGCGGTCATTTTACTTGTTGGATTGCAGGGCTCAGGTAAAACTACTACGGCTGTGAAGTTAGCTGTTCAATTAAAACATCTGGGGCAGCGTCCTTTATTAGTAGCTGCTGATACCCGCCGACCTGCTGCTATTGAACAGCTCAAATTACTGGGTAAGCAACACGATATACCGGTATATAGTGAGGATGCTAAAGTAACGTCTACAACAATCTGTCAGCGTGCTTTGAAGCAAGCTAAAGAAGATGGGGCAAGCTGGGTTATAGTAGATACTCAGGGACGCCTGCATATCGACGAAGCTATGATGAAGGAATTAGCTGATATCAAATCTCTGGTGCGACCTTCAGAAGTACTGCTTACAGTAGATGCGATGATCGGGCAGGATGCTGTAAGAGTAGCTCAAGAATTCCACGGCCAAATCAGCCTCACGGGGCTCATCCTTACCAAGATGGATGGAGATGCCCGGGGTGGCGCTGCCCTTTCTATTAGATTCGTTACCGGAGTGCCTATAAAATACCTGGGCACGGGTGAGAAGATGGATGCACTGGAAGTATTTCACCCGGACCGATTAGCATCTCGTATTTTGGGTATGGGAGATATGCTAACGTTCATCGAGCGAGCCGAGACAGCCTTTAATCAACAACAGACCAAGAATTTGGAAAGGAAAATGCGCAGTGGAGATTTTAACCTTGAAGACCTCCTTGATCAAATGCGCCAAATCGGTAAGATGGGCTCTTTGGGTAAACTGGTAGAAATGGTACCAGGTTTCTCCAAAGCCGCCTCCCATTTAACAGATGATGAGAGTGAGAAACGGTTAAAGAAGATAGAGGCTATGATCCTGTCCATGACTTTTGAGGAAAGAAATAATCCGGCCATTATTGATGGCAGACGACGAAGTCGTATTGCACGGGGAAGTGGTACCACATCGCAAGACGTTAATCAACTTCTTAATCAGTTTCGTGATATGCAAAAGTTGACTAAATCTCTAACACGAGGCAAGTTACCTAAGAAGATGGGTAATATACTGGATATTCCCTTCAGGTGAAATTAGTCTAGATAACCTTTTAGCTTTCGACTGCGGATGGGATGACGTAACTTACGCAGAGCCTTACCTTCAATCTGCCGTATTCTTTCTCGTGTCACATTGAACTCCCGCCCTACCTCTTCCAGTGTTCTGGCATGTCCGTCTTTAAGGCCAAATCTGAGCTGTAGAACCTTTTTTTCGCGCTCGGTAAGTTCACCGAGTACTTTGTCTATTTGTTCTTTGAGTAGTTGCTGTGAGGTGGCTTCAGTTGGCGCTAAACTCGCATGGTCTTCAACAAGGTCTCCTAATCGACTATCTTCATCCTCACCAATAGGCATATCCAACGATATCGGTTCACGGAAAAATAAAGCCATGACTTCTTCCACTCTCTCCGACGACATATTTAGACGGCTGCCAATTTCTTCATAACTCGGTTCACGTCCAAGTTCTTGAACTAACTGTCGCATGGTACGTAAAAGTTTGTTAATTGTTTCTACCATATGTACTGGAATGCGGATAGCACGGGATTGGTCAGCTATAGATCTGGTGATACCTTGCCTGATCCACCAGGTGGCATAGGTGCTGAACTTGTAGCCCTTTCTGTACTGGAACTTGTCCACGGCTCGGATAAGACCGATATTGCCTTCCTGGATAAGTTCAAGAAGAGGCATGCCATGACCGATGTATTTCTTGGCTATGCTAACCACCAGTCGTAGGTTAGCTTCAGTAAGATGTCTTTCTGCTGCTCTTGATTCGGCCTGTATATGTTCAAAGTGGGTTTTAAATTCATTGCTATGAACATCAATTTCGGATACGAAATTATTATCGAGCAGTAGAGACTTCATCTTTTGCCATGAAGTTGTATCTCTAGCCAAGAGCTCCAGTAATTGCGGAGGTAGAAGTTGACTGTTTACAGATAAATTTACCAGGGCTTCCTCTGCTGCTGTAGTTCCCTTGTCTATCCCTTGAGCTGTTGCCGATATTAACGATGGATCTATAACACCATCAATAGCCGAGCGGAACTCGCGATTCCTGATCGTTTCTACTACACTGCTGGAGGGATCAATACCGACATGTTCCTCGACAATCTGAGCAACCTGATGTGCCTTGGATAATTGAGAAATTATGTGAATGACTATGTCAACTAGTGACGGGAATTTCTTGTATTTCCTGAAGTGGTTTTCTTCAACCCGTTCCAGGCTTCTGCCCAGTTCTATCCTCCGGCATAGCAACTTCTCTTCACTGACATTCAGGAGGGGAACTCTGCCGATTTCCTGAAGATACATACGGGCTGAGTCATCAATTACTTCATATTCTCCTATCGGTACCGGGGGTTTTACCTCTGTGGTTCCTTCAGTGGTTGATTCTTCACCTTCTTCTTTTCCTTCAGCTTCCTCGTCTGATGTGCCGTCGTCCTCATCCTCGGAGTCATCGCTGAGTAAGCTTTCAGATTCTTCCTCATCATTATCCATACGGATATTGTCTTCCTTTATTGAACCCATGGTTTTTTCCTTTTTTAACAAAGATGTTTTGAAGCTGTTGTCCGGATTCTATTCCTTGCTCATCTAGTTTCGACATCTCTGAGCCTACACCACCCTTTTCTCTCTCCAGCTCAAGCATCGCCTCCTTCTCAGTTTCTAATTTGCGGAATGACTGCTCCTGTAGGCGAAGAATACAATTGGCTAACTCAAAGTGTCGTGTTCGTTCGTCTTCCCGTATAGCCGGCGGGAAATTTTCATTAACTAAATCAACCAAATAGTATAAATGTTCTACTAGACTAGTGTCAAGTTGGCTTTCAATATCCGATATATCAGAGGAATGTTGCCATTTAACAAAGACCTCCCTATTTTCTGTGGACTCGAAGTGTTCCGGTAATAGCTCTCCGGTTAAAGGACGGAGCTCCGGGTAGTGAAGGAGAAGTGCCAGGCAATGTTCTTCAATACGACTTGACACGAGCTGGCGGGCACGTCGAGATTGCTCTGCTGGCTTGCTAAGTTGAGGTTTTTTCCGACCGACGTCTGATTCACGTAAAGCGACTTTTATAGCAGCCTCGTCGATTTTTAGCTCACGTGCCAGTTTCTTAATATAATGGGATCTCTGTGCAGCGTCTTTTATGTCGTAAATTGAGGGCACGAGTTTTTGCACAGCCACGGATTTGTCTCTAGCTTTATTGATATCAACTTTATTTATTACACATTGAAAGGCGAAGTCCAGAATAGGCATAGCCTGTTCAACTAGCTTCTCCCAGAGAGCCGGGTCTTCCCTTATTACTTCGTCGGGGTCTTTGCCTGGAGGCAACAAAATAACGTTTGCTTCAGCGTTGGAGTAAGTTAATATGGCTCTGCCTCGCAAAGTAGCCTCCTCTCCGGCAAGATCGGCATCGAGTGCCAGGGTTATGTTATTGGTTAATCTTTTAATGCTTCCTACCTGTTTCTCGGTCAAAGAAGTTCCCATTGAACCGACCACATTTTGCCAATTGTGTTGGTGAGCAGTAAGGACATCCATGTAGCCTTCCACAATTATTGCCAGGTTTTTCCTTCTGATAGCAGACTTAGCCTTATCAACACCGTACAAGATGTTGCTCTTGTCATAAATGGTTGTTTGGGGAGAGTTAATATATTTAGGAAGGGAGTCATCCAAAACTCTCGCTCCGAAACCGGTGACTCTACCCTGGATATCGCATATGGGAAACATCAGCCGATTGCGAAATCTATCGTAACTGACTCCTTCTTCTTTTTCGATTATTAAGCCAGCTTCTGCCAGTTCCTTTTCTGTGTAAGCTTTGCCCAGCAAATAATTCTTAAGCGTTTCCCAGGCATCAGGACTGAAACCGAGACGGAACTCTTTAATAACCTCCGGTGTGAATTTTCTTTTTGCCAGATAGTTTCTGGCTCCCTCCCCAGCCTTAGTATTCAAAAGTAAATGGTGATAGTACTCAGCAGCGGCCTCATTAATCTGGAATAATCTATCCTTTCTTTCATCCTCCACCTTGCTTGACACCTCACGAGGGCCCAAAGTTATGCCTCCCCTTTGAGCTAGAATACGAAGTGCCTGACCAAAATCAATCCCTTCCTTCTTCATGATAAAAGAGAAAATATCGCCACCGGTTCCACAGGCACCAAAGCAATGCCAGCTCTGCTGCTCAGGAAATACGAAAAAGGAAGCATGTTTCTCACTGTGGAAAGGGCATAAGGCTTTGAAATTACGCCCCGCTTTTTGCAGAGTAACATACTCCGAGACAAGGTCCACTATATCTGATTTTTGTTTTACGTCGGTGATTACGCTCATTGAGATATCTCTTCGGCTAATCTTAGCGCATATTGGTCCGTCATCCCAGCAATGTAATCAATGACTTTGCGCTTACTATTATCCGGTAAATAAGCAAACTCTTGAGGTAGCCTATCCTCGTGTTCAAGGAAATGAGAATATAACAGCCGCAATACTTTTTGCGCTCTTACTGCATCCTCTTTAGTTAAGCTGGGATAATATACTTTATCAAATAGAAACTGGCGGAGTGTGTTAGTTGCGTTAAGGACATCATGACTCATAACTATGGCCGCATCGGTCGAATTGCCATTGCCAGTAACTTGCCACGAGCAGTTAATAATATCACGAACCAGCGTATTAACTCGCTGTGAATGTACGTATCCTAAAGTCTCTAACACCTGTCCGGGTAAATCATTCTGGGAAATAATGCCAGCCCTTATAGCATCTTCTACGTCGTGGTTAACATAAGCTACTATATCGGCTATTTTGCATATCTGTCCCTCCAAGGTATTGGCATCTCCCCATCCCTCTCCCAATATTTCCGCTTGCCCCTTGGAATGATTGAGAATGCCGTCTCGAACTTCCCAGGTCAGATTTAGTCCCTGCCCCTCCTTCTCCAATAAATCAACCACTCGTAAGCTTTGCTCATTGTGTTTGAAGCCATCTTGATACAACTCGTTAAGGACCTCCTCGCCTATATGACCAAAAGGCGTGTGTCCTAAATCGTGCCCAAGGGCGATAGCTTCAGCGAGGTCTTCATTCAAATTCAGAGCTCGAGCTATAGTTCTGGCTATTTGAGACACTTCCAGAGTATGAGTAAGCCTGGTGACATAATGATCACCCGGGGGAGCAATAAAAACCTGAGTCTTATGTTTTAGCCGACGGAAGGCTTTGGAATAGATGATACGGTCACGGTCACGTTGAAAACTGGTCCTTATAGGGCATGGTTCTTCCCTCTTCAGCCGGCCACGACTGAATTTGCTCTTAGTAGCATGAGGGGACAGAGCCTCTTCTCTCTTTTCTGTTTGTTCACGTACTGTATGTTTGCTAACCATGGAATCACTGGTATATGGTAAGCTAAGGCAGAATATTGAATTCGTAGTAGCAGCCCCTTATGCCCTCACGCGTGTTTACTTCTGGTTTTGGATTTTGTCGTTTTTTCTACTTTTGCTATATTTAACCTCGTCGCCAGTACCACGTCCGGATTCAAAGACATCGAATCAATGCCGCACTCAACTAGAAAGTCGGCAAACTCAGGGAAATCACTCGGCGCCTGACCACATATTCCTACTTTTCTCCTCGGTTTATGATTGTGTGCCACATCTATGACTTGCTTCACCAGCTTCTTCACTGCCTCATTTCTTTCATCAAATATATGTGCCACAAGTTCGGAATCCCTGTCTAAGCCAAGAGTTAGCTGGGTTAAATCGTTCGACCCGATGCTGAATCCATCAAACACGTCGGCGAATTCCTCAGCTAAAAGCACATTTGATGGTATTTCGCACATCATGTACACTTCCAAGCCATTCTCCCCTTGCGTTAAATTAAAATCTCCCATGGCGCCTATTACCTTTTTTCCTTCTTCCGGCGTTCGGCAAAACGGAACCATCACCTTAACATTGGTCAACCCCATCACATCCCTTACCTTCTTTATCGCTTCGCATTCCAAACCAAAGGCAGGTTTAAACTTATCGTCATAATAGCGAGACGCCCCCCTCCAACCTATCATCGGATTACTTTCTTCCGGCTCGTAGCGATACCCTCCGATTAAATTAGCATACTCATTTGTCTTGAAATCAGAAAACCGAACTATTACGTCTTTAGGATAAAACCCCGCTGCTATTTTCGCAATGCCCATCGCTAAATTGTCGATGAAAAATCCTCTCTTGTCTTTATATGCTGCGCTCCTCTCGTCTATCTTATCAATTACCTTTGCCAATTTCTCGTCTTTCTTCGCTGCTTTCTTCAATTCGTCATACTCTATCAGTGCCATAGGATGTATACCGATGTAAGAATTGATGATAAATTCCTCGCGGGCCAGACCTACACCGTCGTTGGGAATTCGACTCTGGATAAACGCGCCGCCTGGAATACCGAAGTTCATCATCACCTTGGTCCTGGGCCTGGGAATCTTGGTCACTTCCACCTCATCTATTCGATATTTCATTATGCCATCATAGATCCTGCCTTCGCCTCCTGAACAATCTATGGTGACCGCTTTTTTCCCTTTCAAGACTTCGGTCCCGTTACCGGTGCTAATTACGCAGGGTACCCCGAGTTCACGGCTAACGATGGCTGCGTGGCATGTCCTCCCTCCCTTGTTCGTGACTATTCCCCCGGCCGCCTTCATTATCGGTTCCCAGTCGGGGTCCGTCATGTCTGTAACTAAAACCTGACCAACTTTGAATCTGTGAATCTCAGTAGCATCTTCTATCACACATACCTCACCTTGTCCTATCTTTGTACCGACTGGCTCCCCTCTGAGTAATAATTTCCCCTTTTCTTCAAGCACGTACGTTCGAAGTATAGCTGAGTCTTTGTGTGAGTGGACTGTCTCCGGTCTGGCCTGGACTATGGAAAGCTCCCCTGTATCCCCATCCTTTGCCCATTCGATATCCATGGGCAGACCATAATGTTCCTCTATAATGCAGGCCCACCTGGCAAGGGTCAAGATCTCATCGTCACTCAATGCGAACTTTTTTTGCTCTTCAATCTTGGTCTTCTTCTGTTCCGCTCCAGACCCATGTCTCATGTAGACCAACTTCTTATGCTTCCTCCCCAGTTTTTTCTCCAAAATGGGCCTGAAACCTTCCTTCAAAGCAGGCTTGAAAACGTAAAACTGGTCCGGATCAACAATTCCCTGTACCACGTTCTCTCCCAGACCGTAGGCAGCAGTTATATAGACTACATCTTTGAAACCTGAATCTGTATCTATAGAAAACATCACACCGGAGCAGGCTAAATCGGAGCGCACCATCTTCTGCACACCCACGGAGAGATAAACGCTGAGATGGTCAAAACCTTTGTCCACGCGGTAGGAGATCGCTCTATTCGTGAACAGAGAAGCAAAGCAGTCCATCACCCTTTCCAGCAGGTCGCCCTCTCCACGCACGTTCAAATAACTCGTTTGTTGTCCGGCAAATGAAGCTGTGGGCAGATCTTCGGCAGTGGCACTGCTTCTAACAGCTACATCCACATCCTTTCCAAACTTCTCTTCCATCTTCCGATACGAACGTCGTATCTCGTCCTCCAGGTCTTTTGGGCAACGAGAATGTTCTATCAGATTCCTCAACTTCTCGCCCCTGTCTGCTAAATCCTCAATATCATGTGTATCCAGGTCCGCGAGAATTTCCTTGATCTTCTGGTCTATACCTGCCTTCTCTATCACATACTTATAAGCCTCAGCAGTAATAGCAAAACCGGTTGGTACGTTTACCCCTTTTTTACCCAGGTTTCTTACCATTTCTCCCAGGGACGCGTTCTTTCCGCCCACTAGACCTACATCCTGTGCTCTGATTTCTTCGAACCATTTCACAAACTTCATAATTCCTCCTCCGCTCTACAAAGTAGGGTTATATTCGTATATGTCATTTTAGCTGAATCCACCTCCTTGCTCACAGATAATTTTAAACAAAGAAACAAACCACAATTCTATCATCTTTGGACAAGACCAAAGAAGCAGGCCTTTTTACTTCCCCCGCTCGACCGTACCGCAGCCAGCCTCTCATCCCGCCGTCTGTTGCAGCGCCAGTTTGATTTTTTCCTCCAAGCTTAATCCCTCAGAATCTGGAAGCTTGGAAATAGCTTTAGTAGCTTCGGTTAGAGAGTAACCCAAGCCCGTTAAAGCAGCTATTACGTCGGCGCTTTCCGGTGCTAAAGGTAGAGCCGTCTCTGTCCACTCTTTTTCTAATTTACCCTTGAGTTCAACTATCAACCGCCCGGCCATCTTTTTACCTATTCCGGGTGCCTTGCTGATAAGGTCGATATCGCCACTGGCTATAGCCATGACAACTTGTTCGGGATTCAAAGCCGAGAGCAAGGTCAAAGCCACTTTAGAGCCAACTCCGGAGACGGAAATAAGGTTTCTAAACAAGGCCAGTTCCTCGTTTGAAGCAAAACCATAAAGAGAAATATTATCCTCTCTAACGTGGAGATGGGTATAGAGTGAGACCTTGCCTTTAACAGTCCCCAATTGACTCAAAGTTGAGCCTGAGACATATACTCGGAAACCTATTCCGCCGACATTAATGATAACATAGTCGTTACCGCGATATTCCAGTATTCCCTCTAGCGTAGCTATCATTTCTTCGTACTTTTAGTGAGCCATTGGTTAAGGCGCCTCTGTTGAATGTGGCACATGGCTACAGCCAGCGCATCGGCAGCATCGCTTGGCTGGGGTAGATCCGAGAGTCTGAGCTGGATTCTTACCATCTCTTGAACCTGTTGTTTATCGCTTTGCCCATAGCTGGTTATTTGCTGCTTTATATTGGCCGGTGAGTAATAGAAGATAGGTAATCCCTGGTTGACCGCCGCCAGTATAGCTATAGCTTGTGCTTTGCCAATAGCAAAAGCTGACTTAACGTTGTGACCGATAAAAGGTTCTTCAATAGCTACTTCGCTAGGTTTATGCTTAGCTATAATCCGGCTTAATTCATCGTAGAGAGCACGCAGTCTCTCCTCTATAGGGAGCCTGGATGGGACATTGATTACTCCGCAATCCACCATATGCATTTCCTCCTCGCCATCTACTACACCATAGCCTAAATTTATAGTGCCGGGGTCAATGCCTAGAATGCACATGTTAGGTTTGATTGCGCAGCTTTTCTAAAGTATCCTCTGAGAAATCGATATTTGAAAAAACACGCTGTACGTCGTCCAGGCCTTCCAACTCGTCGAGGAAGCGCAGGGCTTGGACTGCTTTGTTGTCCTCCAATAGCACTGTAGTTTGAGGTGTGAGCGAGATTTCAGCCGAAATCACATGTCCGTTCTCTTCAACGGCCTTTCTTACCTTCTCCAAATCCTCCGGTTTAGTATAAACTTCTACGTAATCCTTTTCAGTCTTAACGTCCTCAGCACCGGCATCTATCGCTCCTAGCGCTATTTCCTCGGCATCCGAGCCTTCGCTTTCAACAGTAATTACTCCCCTGCTATCAAAGAGCCACGAAACACAACCACTTTCACCCATACTACCGCCGTGTCGTGTAAAAAGACGACGCACTTCCTGAACCGTACGATTCCGGTTGTCGGTCAAAGCCTCAACTAAGACCGCTAACCCGCTTGGCCCATATCCTTCAAGTTTCATCTCGATTAGGGCAGCTTCCCCGGTCTCCCCGCTACCCCGTTTAATAGCCCTCTCGATATTATCCGAAGGCATGTTACTATCACGGGCTTTCTGCACCGCTAAACGTAACAGGAAATTGCTCTCTAAATTGGAACCACCCTCTCGAACTGCAACTATGATTTCCCGTGCAAGCTTGGTAAATAGCTGCCCGCGCCTGGCATCAGCTACCCCCTTCTGCCGCTTAATCTGTGCCCACTTAGAATGTCCGGACATTGCTATCCTTTATATCATTTTATCACTGCACCACCTAAAAGGGGAAGCAGACATACTTAAATGATAATCCAGTATTTTAATATGTAAAATATAGTCTATAGAGTAACTGCAAGCAATAATCTCTTTGGGTATACCCGGGCCCCCCATACATCTACCTTATTGGCAAGATTACTCTTGTGTATTTAAACCTTCCGTATAAGGTTCCCTTATAATGCCCTTTTCTGTGATTATGGCAGTTATATAACTATGGGGAGTGACGTCGAAGGCGGGATTGGCTGCCTTTACGCCTTGGGGGGCAACTGGTACACCTTGAATATGAGTTACCTCCTCAGGGCTTCGCTCTTCGATGGGAATTTCATCTCCCGAGCTTAAGGAAAGGTCGATAGTGCTGGTGGGAGCAGCGACATAAAAGGGTATTTCGTTTTCCTTAGCCAGTACCGCCAGAGTGTAAGTACCGATTTTGTTAGCGGTATCGCCATTGGCAGCAATTCTGTCGGCACCTACGATGACGCAATCTACCTTCTTCCGCTGCATAAAATAACCGGCCATAGAATCGGTAATCAAAGTTACCGGAATGCCCTCCTGCATTAGTTCCCAGGCGGTGAGCCTTGCCCCCTGGAGAAGAGGGCGAGTTTCTGTGGCAAATACGGTCACTCTCTTATTCTGTTCTTTGGCGGCTATGATTACTCCCAGGGCGGTACCATAGCCGGCAGTGGCTAAAGGACCGGCATTACAATGCGTGAGTAATCTGCAACCGTCCTCAATTAGGTCGGCCCCTATCCGGCTGAGTAGCTCGGTTGCGGCTATTTCTTCCTCGTGAATTCGTTTTGCTTCATCGATAAGTGACTTCTTTATTTCGGTGATACTATCCCCTCTGGCAGCTCTCTGCATCCTCTTCGTAGCCTGAAAAAGGTTGACCGCGGTAGGTCTGGAGTTAGCAAAATTCTGTATAACCTGACTTAACCGGGCGAGAAACTCATCCTTGTTTTTCGTTTCAATACCTGACGCTCCCAGAGCTATACCGTAGGCAGCAGCGACCCCTATGGCAGGAGCCCCCCGAATCCTCATTTCCTTAATAGCAAGAATTACATCGTGGCAATTATCCAGGTCGGCAAAGAACTCGTCCCTGGGAAGCCTGCTCTGGTCTAATATCCGTAGCTTGCCGTCAAGCCATTCTATTGCCCCGGTCATTATAAACGCTAGTATATCTAAAGGAGAAAGACAAAGGAAGCTCTGAAAGAGCATTTGTAATACCATCTCGTAATTCTAAGCCCTCGCTTTGTGTTGCCTTAAAAAAATCTGTACCATTCACCATTGCCCGGTGTGACAGAACAGACAATCCGACAGACTCATAGTTTGATAACGTGAAAAAATAATGATATCCTTATTCATTTCACCAGTGGGGAGGGCAAAGATGTCCAAGATTTATTTCATAGACGTTACTAATCGCGATGGCGTTCAAACCGCCAACCTCGGTTTATCCAAGCTGGAAAAGACCATGATAAATATGTACCTAAATGAAATGGGTGTATTCCAGTCCGAATTTGGTTTCCCTACGACTAAACACGAATCGCTTTACCTTCAAGCCAACCTGGAATTAGCTGAGAGGGGCATCCTGCAACCCATCCGACTGGGTGGGTGGATAAGGGCAGTTGTTGCCGACGTGGAAAAGGCTTTTAATCTTGTCCCCAACATTAAACACCTCAATATCTCTATTTCCACGTCGGCCCAAATGCTGCAAGGCAAATTCGGAGGCACAAAAACCCGGGGGGATATCATACGCATGATGGTCGATGCCGTAGAAGCAGCCCGCGACTATGGGGCTGAAACTATAGGTGTAAACGCCGAGGATGCGTCCAGAACAGATATCGATTTTCTGGTCAAGTTCGGCTTGGCAGCCAGGGAACATGGAGCTGACCGGCTGAGGTATTGTGATACTCTGGGCTATGACAATGCATTCACCATTTACGAGAGCGCTAAGACACTGGCAGAAAATATTGGAGTACCTATTGAGCTACACTGCCACGGCGACCTTGGAATGGCTGTAGCAAATTCTCTTGCCGGGGCTAAAGGGGCTATAGACGGTGGGCAGGATGCTTACATCAACACCACACTAAATGGTATCGGAGAAAGAGCCGGTAACGCCGATTTGATAGCCACGACTCTGGCTATCACCAAATCCAAGAGATTTTCTAAAAACTATAAACTGGGAAAGCGCATAGACCTGAAAAAAGCCTGGAAGGTAAGCAAATTTGCCAGCTATGCTTTCAGGGTCCCCATCCCTATAAACCAGCCCGGCGTCGGTGCCAATGCCTTCGCCCACAGCTCCGGTATTCATGCTGATGGTGTATTGAAAGACCCGGAGAACTACGAGCTATATAGCTTCGACGAACTGGGCAGGGGAGAACCTGATCTTGTAGAGACCGGCAGAGAGATATGCTCGGGACAATATATCGGGATATCGGGCTTCAGTCATATAATGGGGCAGATGGAGGTGTCGTTTAAAGATGATAAACAGGCTGAAGAGATTCTGGAATTAGTGAGGTATGCTAATGTGGAAGCGCAAAAACCGCTTGTGGAAGATGAACTGCTCTTTATCGCCAAATATCCCAAAATTGCCAAGAAACTGTTAACAATGAGACCACTGGAAAAACCCGTCCTTGACATGGTTGCCCCTGCCGCTTGATAATATAGTTAATTGCGGGAGTAGCTCAGTGGTAGAGCATCTGCTTCCCAAGCAGAGGGTCGCGGGTTCGAGTCCCGTTTCCCGCTTACTTCCCTTCTAATATCATAACCACCGGCTCGGCCGCCCATTTTAGCCGGCTATCCCGTCGCTTCGGCAGCTATTTCCGTCGTTAGAATTCCCTCCTCGATACCGAGACAAAAATGATCGCCAGTATCCCCAGAAGGACCGTAGGGAGTATACATATGGCCCCCGCTAAGGACAGGTCAAAACTCTTCCTGTTCAGTGCCGATATGCCGCCTGCTATACCTATTGCGCCCAGGACCAGGATGAGTATTCCCGCAACAATAAAAAAACCCGGGAAGAAAACTCCCACCGTCTCAGCCCATCTGAACCACGGGATTTGAAGAAGCCAGAACGTTCCCCTGATAAAAATGTTTATCACTACACCCAACACTATCCCTCCTCCAATTACCTCCAATGCTCCCCCTAATATGCTTAATACTCCGCCTGCGGTAAGTAACGCGCTCCTGCTGTTCCCATTAGATTCCATTTCCTTACCTCCTTATTTAATATTACACTCTGACGGTCCCAAATTCTCTCTTTCCCAGGGCGATAAAAATAATCGCCAGTATTCCAAAAAGACCTGATAAAAGGGCAGAAATAGCCCCGGCCAGTGATATGCCAACGCTCTTCCTTCTTATGGCAAGGATGCCGCCTGCTATAGCCAGTACGCCCAGAACGCCAATGCATCCTACCATAATCGCCGCGGGGCCGAACTCAATCGCCTCCCTCCAAACGTCCGGAAGGAACGGTAGAAAGAGCATTTTGAATACCGAAAATCTAAGATAGCCGGGTAATAAAACAACGACCGCCAATGATACCGCGCTGATTAACTGAGATAGCCCCGCTATTATAATTAAGACCCCGCCGGCGCTGAGTAACCCACCCCTATCGCTACCGTTAGATGCCATTTTACTTTCTCCCTGCACCGAATTCTCTCTTTCCCAGGGCGATAAAAATAACCGCCAGTATTCCCAATATAACTGATGGAAGGGCGCAGACAGCTCCGGCCAGGGAAAGTCCGAACCTCTTCCTTTTTATGGCCGAGATGCCGCCTATTATAGCTACAATGCCTAGAACACCGGAACACATAAGAAACAACACAGAACCGGGGCCAAGAAAAAACCGGGACATAAAGGCCTCCCACCAGGTATCCGGCAGGAATGGTAAAACTAAAATTCTAAATAGTAAGCGTTGTGAGTATATGAAAAACGCATATTCAGGGAAGAAAACAAAAAGAGCTAAGAACGAGCCGCTAATTATCTGAGATACCCCCGCTATGACGCTTAGGACACCGCCGGGGCTAAGTAATCCCCCCCTGTTATCACCATTAGATACCATCTTCTCTCTTCCTCATCTCATAGTAGTCTTTAACAGACTCAAAATCAAGCCTACTTTTACCTTTCGATACACGTTCCGACTACTCTTCTGAAATGTTCTGAAATCGGATATAGGTATATAACTTACGTTTGTAATAAATAATATGCCACCACTGGTGGCATGTCACCAGCAACCACCACTCCCTCTCGCTTTTCGATAGAATGTCCTCAAAAGCACTTTTAAGCCCCCGGAAAGCCTGTTAATCGACCAAACCTACTCTATATATGTATATTGGCTCCAGCTACTATCTCACTCGAAACTGGTGCCACAGCTACAGACTCATCACCAGCCTGGACAATGGGGAAAGTGCAACTGTTCATCTTTAGTCTTTTAACACTACCTCTAACACTTCCAACGCTTTGATTTGTCTTGACATTTCGACCCCCTTGTCATACTATAAAAAAGTGTGAACCTTGTGTACGTTGATAGTCAATCCGCAACTAAGTAGCTTACCGGGCAAGACGTCGTGGGGTCGAATCCAATCACTCACTGTGTTGATAACCGAATTATAAAATGAGGATTAAGCTAGATAATAAACAATTATCGGGGTTAGCCCATCAACTTCCCTTCGAAGTGATAGTAGAAGACCCTCGAGATGTTAAGGGACTCCTGGAGATATTAGGCCACAATATGCCCTGGGATGAAATGGGGCTTAATAAGTTTGGCGACCCACTCAGGAAACCTAACAGGGTGACCTTCTCCGTCGATGCGGTTGACGGGGGTTTTATCTGCGACATTCACCCGGCTTTCGCTATCTACCTTTCTAATCTCTTGATAGAAGAAAAATAGGATACCCATAGTTTCATAAGGTCGTGGGCCGTTAGCTCAGTTGGTAGAGCACCTGACTTTTAATCAGGGTGTCACAGGTTCGAATCCTGTACGGCCTACCA
>Ga0209536_100003596_pt1 | contig 24828 bp, 22 predicted proteins | sample DeeMarSeWOR28_12_FD_187461 | JGI IMG/M metagenome (GOLD analysis project Ga0209536, IMG submission 187461) | Marine sediment microbial communities from White Oak River estuary, North Carolina - WOR-2-8_12 (SPAdes) (version 2) | ecosystem: Environmental > Aquatic > Marine > Intertidal zone >...
GCCTCGGCGACATAGTCCAGGCCGATGGGGGCGACCGGCGGGGTAATCCGGTTCGTGTTCACCAGGGCGATGCGCATCGATTTTCCCCGTGCTCCCTCGCTGGTCCTACAAAACGCCCCTTCCGTGGTAGTAGTTGATGATGTCCCGCTTGGTGATCATGGTGATGATCTCGTCCCGGGCCTCCTCGCGCACGACCGGGAGTTCATCCACGTTCAGGGCCGCCATCTTGTCCAGGGCCTGCTGCAGAGTGTCTTTCCAGAGGACCCGTTCGACATTGGGGGTGGCCACGTCCCGGGCGACGATCAGGTGATTGATCGACTCCTCGAACATGAATTCCCGGATGTCGTTGATCGACAGGATCCCGGTCATCTTCCCTTCCCGGTTGATGACGGGGAAGTAGATCTCCCGGGAATTGACGATGGTCTTCACCATCTCGCCGAAGGGCATCTCCTCGGGGATCTGGCATACCTGCCGCATTTTCGTCGCCTCATACACGAAGATCCTTTCCAGGAGCCCGCGGGAAAACTCGGTGACGTGCGCCGGCGAGGCGAGTCTGCTGGTCAGCTGTTTCTCGTACAGGCTCACATTCCGGAGCAGGAGATAGGAGATGGACGAAACCAGCATCAGGGGAACCAGCAGGGTGTAGCTGGAACTCATCTCGCACGCCATGATGATCGAGGCGATCGGCACCTTGGCGACGCCGGCGAAGAACCCCCCCATCCCGACCAGCATGAAGGAGTGGGGGTGAATGACCCACCCCGGCGCCAGCTTGTGTCCCAGGAATCCGAAGGCTCCGCCCAGCATGGCCCCGATGAACACGGAGGGGCCGAAGACCCCTCCGCTTCCCCCGGAGCTGATCGTGCAGGAGGTCGCCAGGATCTTGAGCAACGCCAGGAGTCCCATCACCCACCAGAGGATCTTCCCCTCCATGGCCATCTGGATCCATCCGTACCCTCCGTCGAGGACTGCGGGGGAGAGGAAGGAGATGACCCCCAGCATCAGCCCGCCGATGGCGGGCTTCAGCATCCGGCTGATCGGGAGGGGGTTGAAGAACCTGTCCCGCAGACCGTAGAACACCCGGATGTAGAGAAAGCCGACCAGCGCGCAGAGGACGCCGAAGAGGGCGTAGGGCACCAGCTCGGAGGTCAGCATGAATTGCACCTTCCCCGGGAAAAAGAGGGCCCTCCTGCCGTAGACCTCGGAATAGACGGAATGGGCGATGATCGAGGAGATGATGCAGGGGAGGATCCCCTCGTATTCGAATTCCTCCTCCCGGTAGAGAACCTCGGGAGCGAACAGGGCGGCCCCCAGCGGGGCCTGGAAGATGGCTCCGATTCCCCCTGCCGCCCCTGCCAGCACGAGGATTCGCTGGTCCCGGGGCTTCAGCTTGAGGCCCGACGAAAGGAAGGCCCCGAATCCGGAGCCGATCTGGGCGATGGGCCCTTCCTTCCCCGCGGAGCCCCCGCTTCCGATGGTGAGTGCGGAGGCGATGATCTTGATGATCGGGACCCGTCTGCGGATCTGGCCTCCCTTCTGGTGGAACGCCTCGATCATGGCGTCGGTCCCGTGTCCCTCCGCTTCCGGCGCCAGGCTGTACACCAGGATGCCGGAAGCCAGCCCTCCGAGAGCCGGGATGATCAGGAACCAGTAGGAATGTTTGCTGGTGATTTCGGTCGCAAGAGCAGCCGGAGAGCCTCTGCCGGGTTCCACGTATCCGGTGATCATCCAAAGCAGGTCGAGGGCGAAGCCGAGCAATTGGTCGAACAGGATGGCCCCCACTCCCGCAACGACCCCGACGGCGATGCTGAGCAGCGTCAGCCGGAATTGCCTGGGCCATTCGGAAACCTTCTGGGGAATCCAGTCTTTCCTGAAACGGACCAATTGGCTCTCCGATCCTGCCGGCGGATCTTCCCGAACCCGCGCTGCCCGACTATCCATAATATTTCAAGCCGTTGTTTTATCCAAATCTGTTGCCCCGGAACGTCTCGTCTCTTTTCCCTTTGAAGCGGTGCAGGGTACAATCCCTTATGGGGACCTGCCGCATCTGCAGTACCACATCCGCCGATATCGCCCGGGAGCTTGCGGTTTGCCTTCCGTGCATCAGGGAGAATCCGGAGAGCGCTACCCCGCTGGTCCGGGAGACGCACGCGCGCAGCAGGGCCGCCTTCGGGCTGCCCGGAAGCCCTCCGGACGACCCCGGGGGAATTCCGTGCGACCTCTGCGTCAACGGGTGCCGGATCCCGGAAAACGGGATCGGCTACTGCGGCGTCCGCGAAAATCGGGGGGGGAGCATGACGGGGGTTTCCCCTTCGCGGGGGAAGCTTTCCTGGTACCATGACCCGCTCCCGTCCAATTGCGTGGCGGACTGGGTCTGCCCCGGCGGGACGGGGGAAGGGTACCCCCGGTTCGCCCGGTGTCCCGGGCCGGAAGAGGGGTGCACCAACCTGGCCGTCTTCTTCCACGCCTGCACGTTCGACTGCCTCTATTGCCAGAACTGGCAGTATCGCCTGAAGACGTTCGACCCGGCGACGACGTCCCCGGAGGCCCTCGCGGCCCATGTGGACCGGTGGACGACCTGCGTCTGCTATTTCGGCGGGGACCCAGCGGCGCAGCTGCCATTCACCCTGCAGGCCTCCCGTCGGGCGGTCGAAAGGGCACGGGGGCGAATCCTCCGCATCTGCTGGGAGACGAACGGATCGATGAGCGGGTGGCTCCTCGACGATATGGTGGGGATCGCACGTTCCACCGGCGGCTGCATCAAGTTCGACCTGAAAGCGTGGGACGAGGGGCTCCACGTTGCGCTGACGGGGATCACCAACCGGAGGACCCTGGAGAATTTCGCCCGCGCGGCGAAGGAGATTCCCGGACGCCCGTCCCCCCCCCTTCTCGTGGCGAGCACGCTCCTTGTTCCCGGGTACGTGGACGAGCGGGAGGTAGGGAGCATCGCGGCGTTCCTCGCGTCCCTCGACCCGCAGATCCCCTACAGTCTTCTCGCCTTTCACCCCCATTTCTTCTTTGCCGATCTCCCGCGGACGCCAGCCGTCCTTGCCCGGAAATGTCTCGAGACCGCCCGGGAGGCGGGGCTTTCCCGCGTGAAGATCGGGAACGCCCACCTGCTCGCGTGAGGTCCCGGCGGGCGGGCCGGCTTCGCCTGGTGCGGTGAAACCGGGGCTTGTCGAAGGCATCCAAACGGCAGGAATAAATCCTGCGACGGGAGAGAATCGGATGGACCTCATGGAGCTGGAATCCGTTGCCCAATCGCTTGTTCCGAAAGGGAAGGGGATCCTCGCCGCCGACGAAAGCTCTCCGACCATCGAGAAGCGGTTCCGGGGGATCGGCCTTGCCTCCACCGAAGAGAACCGGGGCGCCTACCGGGAACTTCTCTTCACCACCCCCGGGGTTTCGGAGTTCCTCAGCGGCGTCATCCTGTTCGACGAGACGATCCGCCAGAAGGCCAAGGACGGGACCCCGTTCCCGGACCTCCTCTCCCGGGAGGGGATCATCCCGGGCATCAAGGTAGACACGGGGGCGAAATCATTGGCCGGCTTTCCGGGGGAGAGGATCACCGAGGGGCTTTCCGGCCTGCGGGAGCGGCTCTCCGGGTACCGGGACCTGGGGGCGCGCTTCGCCAAGTGGCGCGCCGTGATCACGATCGGGGACGGCATCCCGACGCCCTTCTGCCTCAAGGCGAACGCCCACGCCCTCGCGCGCTACGCGGCCCTCTGCCAGGAGGTCGGACTGGTCCCCATCGTGGAGCCCGAAGTGCTCATGGACGGACCACACACCGGCGAGCGTTGCGAGGAGGTGACGACGGCCGCCCTTTCCCTGGTCTTCTCCGAGCTCCTCGAGCACCGCGTGGCCCTCGAGGGGACCCTCCTCAAGCCCAACATGGTCCTCTCCGGGAAGGAGTGCCCGGTGCAGGCCGGCGTCGGCGCCGTGGCCGAGGCCACGGTGCGTACCTTGCGCCGCGTCGTCCCTTCCGCCGTTCCCGGCATCGTCTTCCTCTCCGGAGGCCAGACCCCGGAACAGGCCACCGGCCACCTGAGCGCCATGAACGCCCTGGGCGGGCACCCCTGGGAACTGAGTTTCTCCTATGGTCGGGCCCTCCAGGACCCGGTCCTCAAGGCGTGGAAGGGGAACCCGGCGAACGTCGCCGCCGCCCAGAGGGTTTTCTACCACCGTTCGAAGTGCAACAGCGCCGCGCGGTTCGGCAGATACACGAAGGAGATGGAAGCGACCATCGCATGACGGAGAGCCGGATCCGGGTTGCGCAGGGCCGGACAACATCGACGTTTCTCAAAAAAAAGGAGGAGACGATGCAGGAGCGAAAAGGAATCATCACGTTCAAGGGGAATCCGATGACGCTGCTCGGGCCGGAGATCCGCACGGGGGACAAGGCGCCCGATTTCCGGGTGGTGGACAACGGACTTGCGCCGGTTACCCTTGCGGACTTCCGGGGCAAGGTGAAGATCATCAGCGCCGTCCCGTCGCTGGACACGCCCGTATGCGACGCGGAGACCCGCCGGTTCAACGAGGAGGCGGCGAAGCTTCCCGGGAACGCGGTCGTGCTGACCGTCAGCATGGATCTCCCGTTCGCCCAGAAGCGGTGGTGCGCCGCGGCGGGAGTCGACAGGGTGAAGACGTTGTCCGACTACCAGGACCGATCTTTTGCCTCGGCCTACGGAGTGCTGATCAGGGAACTCGGGCTTCTGTCACGCTCCGTCTTCGTTGTGGACGGCAACGACGTGGTCCGGTACGTCCAGCACGTGAAGGAAGTGACGAACGAACCCGACTACGAAGCGGTCCTCGGCGCCGTGAAGAGTCTCCAGTAGGTTCCCCTCTCCCCGGGGGGTTGAGGGGAGAAGAGCAATTCTGTAATATCTGTCTTGGGTACAGGGCATCGCAGTCGTTTGCGTCCCGCACGTTCGCACAGGCATTTTCATCGCTCTTCACGAGCCAATGTCTTTCTGGCTGGTCCGGTTCCCGGAACAGATTCCGTAGATCCGATCTGTTCCATAAACGGGAAGGCTTTCGGAAATCAACCGGAGAAAAGGAAGGGAGGGAGCGATGGAAAACATGATGAACGAAATCTTCGGCTCGCTCGGAATGTATCTGCCCAGCCTGCTCGGCGCCCTGGCGATCCTGGTGGCCGGATGGCTGGTTGCGCTCGTCGTCTCCGGCATCCTGGAGAAAGGCCTCCGCAAGGTGGGGGTGAACGAGCGCATGAACCAGCTGACCGGCGCGGAGGGACCGGAAAAAGGGATCGACGTGGAAAAGGGGATCTCAAAGGGCCTGTTCTACCTGATCATGCTCTTCGTGCTGGTGGCGTTCTTCCAGGCCTTGCGCGTCCCCCTCATCACGGAACCGATCAATCGTCTCCTGAACGAGGTGCTGGAATTCCTCCCCCGGGTCGCAGGAGCGGCCGTCCTGTTGATTATCGCCTGGGCCTTGGCGAAGGCACTGCAAATGATCGTGATGAAAGGGCTCGGGGCAGCCAATATCGAAGAGCGTTTCGGCCGCAAGGAGGAAGCGGGAGAAAAAGCGGTCCCTCTGTCGAAGTCGATCTCGGATGCCGTTTACTGGCTGGTTTTGCTGCTCTTTCTTCCGGCCATTCTCGGTGCCCTGTCCATGCAGGGGCTTCTCGGTCCGGTACAGGAAATGTTCAACAAGCTCCTGGGCTTTCTCCCCAACATCATCACGGCGGGAGTGCTTTTCCTGGTCGGGTGGTTCGTGGCCCGCATCGTCCGGCAGATCCTGACGAATCTGCTTGCTGCCGTGGGGCTGGACAGCCTCACCGAGAAGGCGGGTCTTTCCCAGGCGCTCGGAGACCAGAAGTTGTCCGGGCTCGTCGGACTGATCGTGTACGTGTTCATTCTCATCCCGATCGCCATCGCGGCCCTGAATACCCTGCACCTGGATGCGATCACGGCGCCGGCCAGCAACATGCTGAACATGATCCTGGCCATGCTACCGAGAATCTTCGCCGCTCTCGTGGTTCTGGCGATCGCATACGCGATCGGGAAGATGGTGTCCGGCCTGATCAACACCCTGCTGGACGGGATCGGGTTCAACAACCTGCTGGTCCGCCTCGGCCTGGGGAAGGAAGCCCCCGAGGGCAAATGGACGCCTTCGGCGATCGCGGGGAGTCTGGCGTTGCTGGCGATCCTGTTCTTCGCCGTCCTCGAGGCGTCCCGCCTGCTCGGATTCGAGGTGATGGCGACGCTGGTTTCCGAATTCATCGTCTTCGCGGGGCATATCCTTACGGGGCTGATCATCTTTGCTTTGGGCCTTGCGCTCGCGAACGCGGTATCCGGGGCGCTTGCGGCCACGGAAACAAGTCAGGCCTCCTTCCTCGGGATTGCCGCGAAGGTGGCGATTCTCGTCCTGGCCGGCGCGATGGCGTTGCGGCAGATGGGACTGGCGAACGAGATCATCAACATCGCGTTCGGCATGCTGCTGGGGGCGGTCGCGATCGCCGTGGCCATCGCTTTTGGCATCGGCGGACGCGACATCGCGGCGGCCGAGCTGGACAGGTGGGTCCGCTCGCTGAAATCGAAGCAGGAGTAGGGGGGAGGAGGGTATTCGTCCCGGCAGGCGTCTTGGCCCGGTCTCTCTCGGGATTGCAGTAACCGGCTTTTCGCTCCTGGAGGTTTCGCTCCACCAGGGGTGGGTCCATGGGCCGTTCTGGATCGTCGCGGCATCGGCGTTCGAAGCCGGGACGGTCGGCGGGGTCGCCGACTGGTTCGCGGTGACGGCACTGTTCCGCGAGGTCCGGATCCCCCTGATCCGGCGGCACACCAACATCGTCGTCAGGAACCGCATCCGGATCATCGACGGCATCGCGGACATGGTACAGAACCGGTGGCTCTCCCCCGCGGTTGTCGAGGAACACCTCGGGCGGTTCTCCGCCTCCCGGGCTCTCCAGGAGTACCTCGGGGATCACCTTCGGCAGGAGAAGCTGCTTCTGGTCCTTCGGGACCTGATCGGGAAAATCGTCGAGGGGATGGACGGGCCGGAGGTTGCCGGCTTCCTTTCCCGAACGCTCAAGGACCAGCTGGAGGGGATCGACCTGGGGACGCCCCTCGGACGCTGGATGGAGCAGGTGATCGCCCGGAGGGACCACGACGCCGTGTGGGATCTCCTGCTGGAGTCGCTTTCCCGTTCCCTCGGGGACCCGGACGTCGAACTTCTCTTTCGACGGTTTTCCCGGCAGGCTCTGGAGGCCTACAAGGAAACCGGAATCCACCGGAAAGTGGCTCTTCACATCGCCGAGGCGGTGGACCTTCTGGACGACCGTGCCGTCGCCCTCGCCCTTCTCGACAACCTGTCCCGCTTCGTCCGGGAAGCGAAGGCGAACCCGGATCACCCCGTCCGTCGGAAACTGGACGAAATACTCCGGGAGTTCGCGCGGGGGCTTTCCGCGGGCGACCCCGAGGCGGTTTCCATGGTGGAAACCGTTCGGGCCAGGCTGATCGAGAACGCCGATGCGGCAGAGGTCATCCGGAAGATCCTTGGCCGCTTCAAGGCGACGGTCGAGGACCAGCTCGACCGTCCTGACTCGGACATCACGTCGCTGATGCGAAAATTTCTTCAGGAAAGGCTGGCGGAATTCTCCCGGGACCCCGTCGCACAGGAAAAGCTCGATTCGTGGGTTCGGGAGACGGCCGTGGACCTCGTCCGGAAGCGCCATGCCTACATCGGGGAAATGGTCCGCGGAAGCCTCGCGAAACTTCGTGACATCGATCTGGTCGAGCAGATCGAGGCAAAGGTGGGACCGGACCTCCAGTTCATCCGGCTGAACGGCGCCATCGTCGGGGCACTGGTGGGGGCGTTCCTCGCCGTCCTCCGTTTGTACCTGCTTTAGGGGAAGGGGGGGAAAAGAGGAGCTACGTCCACCGGAAAAGCCACAGGGCGGCGACGAAGCACAGGGTCCCCCAGAGGCCCATCACCAGGAACTGGGGCCAGAGGGTGGCAAGCTGCGCCCCGTCGGTCATGACTCCCCGGAGGCCGTCGACCAGGGCGGAAAGGGGCAGTGCCCGGAACAGCGGCTGGAGGAAGCCGGGGAACCGGCTGACGGAGAAGAAGACTCCCGAGACCACGATCATCGGGAACGTGGCGAGGTTGATCAGCCCCGAGATCGTTGCGGTCGTGCGTGCGCGGCTGGCGAGGAGCGTCCCGAGGCCGGCGAAGGAGAGGGCCCCGCCTGTTGCGACCGCCGCCAGGGAGAGGAGCGAACCGGAGGAAGAGACGCCGAACGCCAGCCAGGAAAGGAAGAGAAGGGGAACGACCTCCAGGGGAACGAAGAGAAGCCTCGCCAGCACGTGCGCCAGAAGGAAGTCCCGCTTCCGCATCGGCGTCGCCAGTTGCAGCTTGAGGAGCTTGCGGATCCGGTCCTCGACGATCACCCATCCGATTCCCCAAAGCCCTCCGCCCATCAGGTTCATCCCCAGCAGTCCCGGCACGAGGAAGTCGATATAGCGGGCACCGGGCTCCGTGACGAGGCTGTCCGAGGCGCGGAGCGGGTCGGTGCGCCCCGCTGCGGCCTGGAGCGCCCTGTCCACCCGCTCCCGCGCGAGACGGCTGTCGGGCCGGGTCGGATCGTACCGGTAGAGGAGTGGATCCCCGGGGAGGACAAGGATTGCCGTCCGCCCTGTGCGGAGGAGCCGGTCTGCTTCGGCACGGGAGAGAACCTCGACGCGCACCGTGCTGTCCGCCCGCAGGCCCCGGGCGATTTCCTCCGCCCCGGGTGCATCGACGACTACGGCGCGAACCGGGTCGATCCGCTCCCCGCGGAAGGCGATCCCCAGCGCAACCGCGAGGAGAATCGGAAAGACGAACGTCCAGAAGATCGTCTCGGGATGCCGGAGGCTTTCCCGAAGCCTCGCCAGCACGAGTTGGCGAAGCGGGCTAGCCATCGCTGTACCGTCTCCCGGTGAGGGCGACGTAGACGTCTTCCAGCGTCGCCTGACGGAGCGTGAGGTGTGCCAGGGAGAGGGAGCGGGTCCGGAACAGGTCGAGAAGCGCGGGAACGGTGACATGCGCCTCGCGGACGGACACGAGGAGCAGGCCGTTCTCGCGCCTGACCGAAGAGACCCCGGCGACCCGCCGGAGGGCCCCGTCCTCCACGTCGCCCGCCGCCAGCTCGACCTCGACGACGAGATGTGCGTCGAGAGAGGCGACCAGCTCTCCGGGGGACCCGACGGCGATCGCCTTCCCCCGGTCGATGATGGCGACCCGGTCGCAGAGGCGCTGCGCCTCCTCCATGTAGTGGGTCGAGACCACGATGGTGCCTCCCCGGTCCTTGTGGGAGAGGATCGAGTCGCCGAACTGGAGCCGTGCCTGGGGATCGAGCCCCGTGGTCGGCTCGTCCAGGATGAGCAGCTCCGGGTTTCCCACCAGGGCGCAGGCGAGGGCGAGCCGCTGCCTCTGGCCGCCGGAGAGTCTGCTCGTCCAGACGTCCGCCTTCTCCGCGAGTCCCGCTTCCCGGAGGACGGAGAGGACGTCGCGGCCGCGGGGGTAGAAGCTGCCGAACAGCGTGACCACTTCCGCAACGGTGAGCCGTTCCGGGAACCGGGTCTCCTGCAGCGAGACGCCGATGCGGGAGCGGAGCGAGCGGTCGTCCTCCCCCCATTTCCGCCCGAGAACGACGACGTGTCCGGCTGTGGGCTCCTGGAGGCCAATCAGGATCTCGATGGTCGTCGTTTTCCCCGCGCCGTTGGGGCCCAGCAGGCCGAAACACTCTCCCGACCGTATTTCCAGGTCGAGGGAGTCCACCGCGACGATATCGCCGTATCGCTTGACGAGACGCTCCAGGGAAACCGCCGGCCCCCGCCCGCTGGCCGATCCTCTGTCGAAACGACCGGTCAGAAGCGCGTTCCCGTCTGCAGGTTCCTTCGACAAAGGACGTACGCCGCAACGGCGAACCCGGCGATCGACGCATATTGCGCGAAGGTCAGCCCGCCGTACCGCGCGTCGCTGATCCGGAGGAAGTCGAGAAGAAAGCGCACCGGTGAGTACAGGAGGAAGAAAGCAAGCGGAAAGAATCCCGTGGAGCGTGGCTTGCGGTCAAGGAAGAGGAACATCGGAACGATGACGAGCAGGGTGTAGAGGAACTCGTACCATCCCAGATCGTGGTACGCCATTCCCGCCAGCGTTCCCGGCTCCGGCAGTTCTCCCAGGCGTCCGGCGGCACCGTAGAAATACGTGATGTACGCCCTTGCCTCCGGCGTGGAAAGGCTGACCCCGAGCGGAAACCGGGTGACCGTCCCCGGATGGTCGTGCGCGAAGACGCATCCCAGCCTTCCGATCGCCCATGCGAAGGGAAACACGAACGCGATGGCATCGAGATATTTCCAAGGGGTGCCTGCGGGAAGAGGGGGCGATTTTACGCGGAAGAAAAGCCAGATGCCGAACAGGGCGCCGAGGATCCCCCCGAAGGAGCTGATGTTCTCCCAGACCTTCAGCAGCATCAGCGGGTTTTTCGCCACCTCCCCGGGAAAATACGCCAGGACGGCGAACAGGTGGGCCGAAAGAAACGCCGCGATCAGCATATAGAACAGCAGGTCCGCGCAGAGGTCCTGGTCCAGGGAGAGCGTCTTGCACCGCTTGAGCGCCATTTGGATGCCCAAGAGCATGGAGATCGCGACCAGGACGCCGAAGGCGTGGATCTTCAACGGCCCGATGGGGAGGACGGGCTGCTCGAAGTAGGGGATCATGACGGTCCTCGGTTAGGCCGCCTCTCTCCTTACCCGGAACGTGCCTTTTCCGGGGCGGGATTTCCCCGGAATTCGTGGCAGTCGGCGCATGCCCCCTCTGTGTTGTGGTCCGCCATGTCGTCGTGGCACGCCAGGCAGGTGTCGCGCCCGGAGACCGCCCAGGCGTGGGGACGGTGGCACTCCATGCAGGAAAGCTCGGGGTGCTCCCCCTTCCGGTGGAAACCGGACGGGGCCGGGTGGCAATCCTTGCAGGCGGTGACCGGTTTCGCCTCGAACTTCTTTTCATGGCAGTCGGCGCACGCCATGGACATCATGGGGGCGGAGGTGTCGATCTTGTGGCACTCGGCGCAATCGTTGGGCGGGCGGTAGCCCGCGGAGTGGCAGTTGCTGCACAGGGTCCTGGCGTGCTTTCCTTCCAGGTCCATGGGGTGCCAGGGCAATTTGGACCCCGGCATCATCGCGCCGAGCGGCGCGAGAGGGCCGCGCTGCGGCATGGTGTGGCAGGTTGCGCATTCCGTGGTCAGGACCTTCCCGTTTTTCGCGACGTGCTTCCCGTCGTGGCACCGGAAGCAGCCCGGCCAGTTCCGGTGCCCGATGTTCGACGCGTACGTCTTCCAGTTCACCTTCATGTCCGGGAATACGCTGCGGTCGTAGAGGCCGATCGCGGTCTCGATCGCCTTCTCCACGTCGGCCCTCCGGGCCTTGTACACTTCCGGATACTTGTTCCGGTAGAAGGTCGCGATCTCGGTCTGCAGCCCCTCGTGGCCCTTCTCCCTGGTCGGGTACTCCACGACGAGGGCGTCCACGACCACCTTCTTCACCCAGGGAAGGGTCCGCGAGATGAAGTGGGAGGCCATCGCCTTGTCCACCGCGGCCTCGGGAGGCTCGTAGATGTGCGTGGGACGGTTGTGGCAGTCCATGCAGTCCATCTCCTGCGTTTCCCGGGAGGCGAGCTCCGCCGGGTCCCCCGTGTAGTCCGTGCTGATGTAAACGTCCTCGGTGCCGTCGGTCCTCGTGGACTTGATCCAGGGGATCTCCTGCTGCTTCCTGTCAGTCGCGATGTAGGTGACCTTGTTCTCGGTGATCATGTGCCAGTGGATTCCGGCGTACTCTCCCAGCTGCCCGCTGCCGCCTCCCGTCTTGATCCCCAGGCTGATCTGCTCGGGGGTATTCTTCTCGTCGTACCGGAAGTGGGGGATCTGCAACAGCTGGGTGCCGAAGAATTTCGCGGGCCAGTGGCACTCCTCGCACGTCTCCCGCGCAGGCCTCAGGTTTTCGATGGGGGTGGGGATCGGCGTCGGGTACGTTTGGAACAGCACGGCCAGGACCTGCCTCGCCCCGGAAATCTTCGATTTCACGTACCAGGACGCGCCCGAGCCGACGTGGCAGTCCACGCACGGTACGCGGGCGTGGGGCGACCCCTGGTACGACGCGAACTCCGGCTCCATGACCGTGTGGCAGAGCTGTCCGCAGAACGACACGGTCTCCGTGTACAGGAAGGCGTGGTACGACACGAAGGCCAGCAGGATCGCGAGGAACGATCCCCCGAGGATGGCGTAGCTGAACATCTTCCGGGTCCTTTGCTCGTTCAGGTCGAGCCGGGGGTACGGCATTGCCTCATCCACGCCGAGTCGCATCCTGCGGATGCTTTCCCTGCGCATGCCGTACAGGAACACGATGGCCCCGATGGTGAAGAAGAACGGGAACACCATGAAGGCGAAGATGCCGAGATAGGGGCTATGCGCCTTGAAGCTGAACATCAGAAGAAGAGTGAAGATGATGAGAAAGACGCTGATGATCGCCATGTAGGCGCCGAAGAAGCTGACGGCGTTGCGGTACAGCCCGCCCCCCTTATGCTGCTCTGCCACGCTGGCCTCCCTTCCCCGCGACCCGCATCCGGGCACCGCTGCGAAATCGGGACACCGGTTCCGGCGCCCGGGGTATCATAATATAGAGAGAATGGAATTCATATAATACACGAGGATTCCCATGGTATTCACGGAAACGTTTTCCCTGTCGACCCGGGGGTTCTGCCACATCATCGACATCACCGGGAAAGTGGCCGCGGTGGCGGACCGCTCCGGCGTCCTGAACGGGTCGGTCACCGCGTTCTGTCCCGGCTCGACCTGCTCCATCACGACGATCGAGTACGAACCGGGCGTCATCCAGGACCTCGCAAGGGTGATCGAGGAGATCGTCCCCTCGAACGTTTCCTACGAACACGACAAGCGCTGGGGGGACGGCAACGGCTTTTCCCATGTCCGGGCGGCCCTATTCAAGCCGTCGATCACCATCCCTCTCCTGAAGAAGAGGCTTGCCCTGGGGACCTGGCAGCAGATCGTATTCCTCGATTTCGACAACCGCGCGAGGAATCGGGACGTCATCGTCCAGGTCGTCGGGGAATAGGCGCGGGGGGAAACGGACGGATGGCGGGGGGGGCCATGGTGCCGGACAAGGCGGATGTCCTCATCGTGGGGGCGGGGATCATCGGACTCACGATCGCCCGGAGGCTGGTCAGGGCGGGGTGCGACAACGTGGTCCTCGTCGAAAAGGAAGAAGCCCTGGGGATGCACGCTTCCGGGCGGAACAGCGGCGTCCTGCACGCCGGGATCTACTACGACCCCGACAGCATGAAGGCGAAATCGTGCCTCAACGGGAACTTCCTGATGCGGGCCTACTGCCGGGAGAAGGGGCTGCCGCTCCGGGAGAACGGCAAGGTGATCGTCGCGCGCGACGAGGGGGAGCTCCCCGTCCTGCGCGAGCTCGAGCGGCGTGCCAAGGCGAACGGGGCGCAGGTGGAGATGATCGACGGGAAGGAGCTGGCCGAGCTCGAGCCGAACGCGCGAACGGCCGGAAAGGCGCTCTTCTCCCCCCATACTGCCTGCGTGGATCCGCTGGCGGTTCTCCACAGTCTCCGGAGGGAACTGGAGGAGGGAGGAAACGCCAGGGTCGTCACCGGTTGCCGATTCACGGGGACCGAGGGATCCCGGACAGCCGTTACCAGCAGGGGAAAAATCTCCTTCCGGAAGGTCGTCAACGCTTCGGGCGCCTACTGTGACCGGGTCGCACACCTGTTCGGCGTCGGCATGGAGTACCGCCTGATTCCTTTCAAGGGAGTCTACCGAAAACTGAGAAAGGGGCTGTCCCACTCCGTGCGCGGGAACATCTACCCGGTCCCCGACATCCGCAACCCTTTCCTCGGGGTCCACATCAGCTGCAACGTGCACGGGGAGGTCGTTCTCGGCCCGACCGCCATTCCCGCGTTCGGACGGGAGAACTACGGGATCCTCTCCGGCATCGACCGGGAGGGGCCGTCCATCGCGCTCTCCGATGCGATCCTTTTCCTCCGGAACCCGAAGTTCCGGCAGGTTGCCCTGACGGAGCCCCGCAAATACCGCAGCGCGGCCTTCTTCCGGGACGCTGCACGGCTGATGAATACCCTGTCTCCCTCCGACATCGAGCCCTCGGAGAAGGTGGGGATCCGGGCACAGCTGGTGGACTGGCGGACCAAGGACCTGGTCATGGACTTTTCCGTGGTCGCACAGGGCGACGCGGTCCATATCCTGAACCCGATCTCTCCGGCCTTCACCTCCTCCATGGACATCGCGGAAACCGTGGTGCGCGAGCACTTCGAGCAACGCGGGACGGATCGAAGGAAGGAGCCGGCATGACCGGCATTCCAGGGAAATCGTCCATCCGGGGAGTTGTCTTCGATTTCGGCGGCGTCATCCATTCCTTCAACTTCGGGCTGTTCTTCCGGAGGCTCGGGAGCCGGACGGAGAAGACGCTCGGGCAGATGGCATCCCTGGTCGCCGGGTCGGATCTGCCCCGGAGGTACGAGTGCGGGGAGATCTCCTCGGGGGAGTTTTACCGGGAGATGGCGGACCTGTGCGGGCTCCGGGTGACCGAGGAGGAGTTCGTCTCCGCGTTCGTCGACATCTTCACCCCCATCGCGCCCACCATTTCCCTCATCCGGGCTCTTTCCCGGTCCTACCGCCTCGGTCTTCTGTCGAACACGAACGAGTGGCATTTCGAGCGCCACATCCGGGCCGTGGAGATTTTCCCCCTCTTCGACGCGGTGACCCTGTCCTACCAGGTGAGGACCATGAAGCCTTCGCAGGGGATCTATCTGGATCTGCTGCAGAAAATCGGTCTTTCCCCCGAGGAGTGCGTCTTCGTCGACGACCTCGAGGAAAACGTCGCAGGGGCGAAGAGAGTAAAGATCCACGCGATCCGGTACAGGGGGCACGAGGATCTGGTCTCGTCCCTCGCGGCATTGGGAGTCGTCGCATGACGGGAGCAGGTCGGATGCGGGAGCGCAGGCGGGGAAGCCCGCCTTGAAGGCTGTGCGGATGACGGGGTTCGGCGGGGTGGGCGTCCTGCAGATCGGAGAGCACCCCGACCCCCTTCCGAAGGACGATGAACTCCTCGTGCGCGTCCGGGCGACGGCGCTCAACCGAGCCGACCTGCTGCAGCGGAGAGGGAAGCACCCCCCGCCGGAAGGGGCCTCCGGGATCCTCGGTCTGGAGATGGCGGGCGAGGTATGCGGGGTGGGGGCCACATGCGAGGGGTGGAGTCCGGGGGACCGTGTCTTCGCTCTCCTGCCAGGAGGCGGATACGCGCAGAAGGCGACCATTCCCGCCGGGATGGGGATGCGGATCCCGGAGAGTCTGTCGTACGAGGAGGCGGCCTCGATCCCCGAGGCGTTTCTGACCGCCTACCACAACCTCTTCCTGCTCGGGGGCCTTCGGCCGGGGATGACGGTCCTGGTCCACGCCGGCGGAAGCGGCGTCGGTACGGCGGCGATCCAGCTGATCCGGGAGGCGGGGGGCGAATCCCTCGTTACGGCGGGGTCCCTCCCGAAGATCGCCCGCTGCCGGGATCTCGGGGCGCGCGGTGGGTGGAGCTACCGGGAAGGCCCCTTCGCTCCGTGGGTGGCCGACCAGACAGGGGGGAGGGGAGTCGACCTGGTCCTCGATTTCGTCGGTGCCCCGTACATCGGGCAGAACCTTGCTTCCCTGGCGACGGATGGTAAACTGATCGTCATCGGCACAATGGGGGGGGCGGTGGCGGAGAGGGTGAACCTCCTCGACCTTCTGTTCCGGCGGCTCCAGATTCTCGGCACCTCGCTTCGATCCACGGACACGGCGAGGAAAACCGACCTGACGAAAAGGTTCTCCTCGTTTGCGCTTCCCCGGTTTGCGGACGGCCGGCTGCGCCCGGTGATCGACTCGGTCTGGGACTGGACGGAGGTCGCAGACGCCCATCGGCGGATGGAGGCGAACGCGAACGTGGGCAAAATCGTGCTTCGGGTGGGCGAATGAGAACGATCTTCGCAGTTGCGCTGATGATCCTTTCCGGGTGCGCATGGTTCGAGCGCCCGACGGGGCCCCCCGTGCGCGTGGTTCCCGGCGTCGACATCTCCCGCTATGCAGGAACCTGGTACGAGATCGCGAAATACCCGAACCGCTTTCAGAAAGGGTGCGTGGCGACCTCGGCAACCTACACCGTGCTCCCGGGCGGCAGGGCGGTCGAAGTCGTGAACCGTTGCCGGAGCGGCTCCCTCGACGGCCCGGAACGCTCCATCAAGGGGAAGGCCCGCGTCGTGGACAAGGAGACGAACGCCCGCCTGAAGGTCACGTTCTTCTGGCCCTTTTCCGGCGACTACTGGATCATCGACCTGGGTTCCGAATACGAGTACGCCGTGGTGGCGTCGCCGGACCGGAAATACCTCTGGATCCTTTCCCGGACTCCCCGGATGGACGATGATCTCTACGAACGGATCCTCGAAAAGGTGCGGGCACAGCACTTCGACCCCTCCCGCCTCGAGAGGACTCCACAACCCGGGGTGTAAAACGGCGGCATCCGTCCCCCTGACGGATTTTTGACGATCTTCCTCCACCCGCTGTCGAAACTGTCAGAAAACGTCAGTCCCACAAAGCCTGATTCCCTATTCTTTTCAGCTAATCTCATGAAATTTATGTCCGGAACGCTATTTGCTTGGATATGAGCGGATGCCGGGGATTTTCCTGCTCACCCCGGACAAGCGGAAAACCGGGGAGGAAAGGAGGTCGGGATGGGATCCTTCAAGCTTTTCTTGAAGATGATCTTCACCCCCATCACGATCATGCTGGTTCCCCACTCCCGGACGAAACCCTTGAGCATCCGGGTCCCCGTCGGGGGGATCGTCTTCTCGGTCGTCTCGTTCTTCGCCGGGGTGATCTACCTGTTCACCGTCGCCGTGCACACCGTCGAGTATTACCAGATGAGGGAACGGCTTTCCTACGTGACGGGCCAGTTCCTCGAGCTGAAATCGACCATGGTTTCCCTGAAACAGGCGGAGAAGGAGTTCAAGAAGCTCTTCTCCCTGAAAACGAAGACGGACGTTCTCGAAAACGCGGAGTTCATCGACACGGGATCGCTCGACATGGAGGCGTTGCGGACGCAGATCGACGGGGCGATGCGATCGGTGACGAGCATCAAGCAATACATCGCCGAGCAGAAAGATATCTACCGGGCGACCCCCAATGGATGGCCGGTGCCGGGGTACGTCTCCTCGCGGTACGGGTATCGCGACCATCCGAAATCGGGGAGAAGGCAGCTGCACACCGGCGTGGACATCTCCACTCCTCTCGGGACGGAGGTCCTGGCGACCGCGGACGGGGTCGTGACCTTTTCGGGGAAAACAAGGAACAGCGGCAACGTCGTGGTGATCGAGCACGGCCGGGGGTTCAGCACCGCCTACGCGCACAACAAGGAGAACCTCGTCGAGGTCGGACAGCGCGTGAGACGGGGCGATACCCTCGGGCTGGCCGGTTCCACGGGCCGTTCGACGGGTCCCCACGTCCATTACGAGATCTGGAATGACGGGCGCCACGTGAACCCGTCAAAATTTCTGGCAAGGAGGTGATCATGTTCGGGAGGACTTCGACCAGGCTCGAAACGGTGATCGGATCCGACTCCACGATCCGGGGGGAACTGACGATCCAGGGAACGGTGAGAGTCGACGGAACCGTGGAAGGGGATATCCGGGCCGACTGGGTCATCGTCGGCGAGACCGGAAAGATCCGTGGGAACGTCCAGGCGCGTGCGATGGTCGTGGGAGGAAGGGTCGAGGGGAACATCGACGCGACAGAGATCGTCGAGCTGAAGGACAGGGCGCAGGTGTTCGGCGAGATCTGTGCGGCCAAGCTTGCCATGTCGGAGGGCGCACTCTTCGACGGGCAGTCGTCCATGAAGCAGAAGAAGGAGACGTCCGGGGCCGGGGGCCAGGAGAAAAAGGTAACGTCGCTGACGGCTTCCCGAACGGCCTCGTGATCCCGTGGCGGGCCGTTGCCCGTCGCAGGTCCGTCCGGGAAGCCGGCCCGGGAATCGCGCTGGATAAAAAACCGCTCCTGTGGTATCTCTTTCCGGAAAGATTTCGGTGAATCGGAGATCCTTTACGGAACCATCGTCACGGCCCCGGAACGGGGCGTTCCACCGTGAACCACTGGTCGAGGAGTGTTACCGCAAGGCTATCGAGCTGCTCCTCGACAACTCCTCTCCTCACGGAATCCTGGCATGCCGGATGTCCCCGAAGGCGGAGCGCCGGAATTACCGGAGCGTCTTCGGGCGCGATGCTTCCATCTGCGCCCTGGGGATGGTCCGCAGCGGGGACGAACGTCTCATCGGCACCGCGCGCGCGGGCCTCGAGATCCTGGCGAGGTTCCAGGCGAACAACGGGCAGATCCCGAATTATGTCAAGCCGACGGACCGCGAAGCCAACTTTTGGCACTTCGGATGCATCGACTCCACCCTGTGGTGGCTGATCGCCCTGCGTGATTACGACCGGTTCTCGGGGGACAGGAGCCTGCTCCGGTCCCTGAGGGGCCGGGCTGGGAAAGCGGTTTCCTGGCTCCTGTGCCAGGAGCAGCCGAGCCGGGGTCTCCTGGTGCAGAACGAGGCGAGCGACTGGGCCGACATCATGCCCCGCAGCGGGCACGTCCTGTACACGAACGCCCTCTGGTACAGGGTGAAGCAGTCGTACCGTCTCTCCGACGCCGAACGGACGAGGCAGGAGTTCAACCGGACATTCTTCCCGTTCTCCCCCAACGGTCGGGGGAAACGGAACGGCGCCGGGTCCGACAGGTTCTACACGATCGACAAGATCCGGAAAGAGGTACGCCCCACCCCCCATTACCTGAGTTTCGTGAGCTACCTCTCCTGGGGCGGGGACGTCGATCTGTACGCGAACGTTCTGGCTCTCCTGTTTCGACTGCCCGGAAGCGGGCTTCGGCGGACGATCCTCGCGTTTCTGCAGGGGACACGCCGGAACGGGTCGGGCACCATCCCTGTTACCCTAAACCCCATCCGGAGAGGGACGAAGCATTGGCGGGAGTACATGGACCGGCATTCCCTGAACGCTCCGTACCAGTATCATAACGGCGGGGTATGGCCTTATGTCGGTTGTTTCTGGGCGATGGTCCTCGCACAGGATGGGCTAACCGTCCCTGCGCTCAGGGAACTGCGGAACATCGCGGCGCTCAACCGGGTCAACGACTGGCAGTTCAACGAGTGGTTCCATGGAAAGAACGGCAGACCGATGGGGATGGCCGGGCAATCCTGGAACGCGGCGATGTTTCTCCTTGCGTACCATACCCTCCGGGACGGCGCGACGATCTAGGAGCGCTCCTCCCGCCCCGATAGCCCCACGATCTCTCCCCGGAATCTCCAGAGCATCCAGAGTCCCGGCAGGGCGGCGACCGCCGTGAGGAAGAAGAAGACCGCCCACCCGACCGATTCCACCACGTAGCCGGAGGTCGGCGCCACGAAGATTCTTCCCAGGGCGGCGAGGGAAGACAGAAGGGCGTACTGGGTGGCCGTGTACCGGTGGTCGCACATGGCCATGAGGAGCGCGACGAACGCCGCCGTTCCCATCCCTCCGCAGCCGTTCTCGAACGCGACGGTGAAGACGAGCATCGCGTAGCTTTTGCCCATCCACGAGAGGACCATGAACGACAGGTTCGACGCCGCCTGGAGAATCCCGAAGATCATCAGGGCGCGATAGAGGCCGAGCCGCACCATCAGGGTTCCGCCGAACATCGCGCCGACGATCAGGGAGATCAGCCCGAGCCCCTTGTTGATCGTCCCCACCTCCGTGGGGGAGAAGCCTACTCCCCGGATCAGGAAGGCCGTCGTCAGGGTTCCCGCGTAGGCGTCCCCCAGCTTGTAGAGGACGATCAGGAGCAGAAGCCCGCCCGCGGCCCGCCGGGAGAAGAAATCCTTCAGGGGGCCGATCACCGCCTCCTGCAGCGTCTTCGGGGGGGTCACGCGGAGTTCCGGTTCGGGCGCGAACACCGTGGTGACCATCGCGACACCCATCAGGGAGGCCATCAGGAGATACGTGTTCCTCCATCCGATCCGCTCGGAGAGGATGAGCGCCAACGCGCCCGAGACGAGCATCGCGATCCGGTACCCCGTCACGAATACGGCCGCGCCCAGGCCCCGCTCCGGCTCGTGCAGGACATCCGTCCGGTATGCGTCGATCACGATGTCCTGGGAGGCGGAGGCGAAGGCGACCAGAAGGGCGGTGATCCCCAGCGCCCAGGGGGCCGCTTCGGGGTTCCCGACGGCCATCGCCGAGATGAGGAGCAGGAGGGCCGCCTGTGTGAGGAACATCCACCCCCGTCGCCTTCCCAGCCAGGGGGGAACGAAGCGGTCCATCAGCGGCGACCAGAGGAATTTCACCGTGTAGGGGATCCCCGCCAGGGCGAACACCCCGATCGTGCGCAGGTCCACCCCCGCCACCGTCATCCAGGCCTGCAGCGTCCCTCCGGTCAGGGCGAGCGGAAGGCCGGAGGAGAACCCGGCGAGCACCATCACGCCGATGCGGCGGCTGCGGAAGACCTGGAGGTAGTCGGAAAGGTTGTATGCCATGGCGCTGTAGGAATATTCACGGGGGCCGCCGGTTTTGTCAAATGGTAAGCAGGGGGGAAGGTGGGACACCCCGCGGGACTTCGTCGCGTTCGTCCGAGGATGCAAGTCTCGAAGGGCCTCAGGGCGGGGTAGTACAATTTATGGACATTCAGGGAAAATTATTTCTTGCAGTGCATGGCAGATGCCCTGAGCGTTTCCAAATGATACAGATTGTTATTTTTTCCCCATTGATTTTTTTGTTGTGTTAGACTCCCGGTTGTTTTAAATATATAAAAACGTTTTTCTCATAAATAGATGAGAGATGAACCTTGATACAAAGGGTGAATAACGATGGGTAACATGCCAGCTTTTCAAACTTATGTCTACAAGCAAATGGATACCCGATTTGATGCCGAGTGCGGTGCGCTCTGGTGCTTCATGGACCCGAAGCCAAGGCCATGTTTCAACCCGGAATTGCTCGAGGACCTCCATAGATTTGCCCATTCCATTCGGAGAATGCATCAAGCGAGTGCACATTCGAAGAAAAAAGATACGGTTCGGTACTCTGTGCTCGCCTCAAAAAATCCCGACGTGTTCAGTTTCGGGGGAGATCTTGATCTCTTCCTGAAATTATTCAAAGAGAAGGATAGGGAAGGACTGCGACGCTACGCAAAAACCTGCGTCGACATCGTGTTTGGGGCGTCGGTCGGCTTTGATCTTCCCGTGACCACGATATCCCTCGTCCAGGGCGATGCGTTGGGCGGGGGGTTCGAGGCGGCGTTGTGCAACAACGTGGTGGTTGCAGAAAGGAGAGCGAAGTTCGGGCTGCCCGAAATTCTGTTCAACCTATTTCCGGGAATGGGCGCTTTCAACCTGCTCGCCCGCCGCCTGGATCCTGTTCGGGCGGAACGAATGATCCTCAGCGGCCAACTCTACAGTGCGGAAGCACTCTACCAGATGGGCGTCGTCGATATCCTCGCAGAAAACGGAGAGGGTGATAAAGCCGTTTTCGAATATATATCGAGGCACTCGCGCCGGTGGAACGCTCACCAGGCGCTGCTCAAGGTACGGAACCGTGTCCGTCCGATTTCCCATGAGGAACTTGTTGACGTGGCCGATATCTGGGTAGATACGGTTTTCAATCTTGGCGCGAAAGATCTCCGGGTTATGGAACGGGTATTGAAATCCCAGAACGGTCTTGGCAGCGGATCAGCGGTTTCGGAAGGTGTGCGGCAAGGGTTCGCCTGAGTTTCCCTCCCTCCTCCCCCCTTTCCCGTAAGACGCGCCCTTTGCGCCGGCCTCTTGGACGTGCTCGTGCAGCGCGGCACGAACACGCTCGAATTCATTCCTGAGAACCTTCACGGTTTCGTTTCCCTCGTTCATCAGAACCGCAGGTCGGGTGTGGGATATCCGGTTGCACAATTCCATCAGGTAGCTAGCGCCGATCTGCCCCGCACTTCCCTTCAAGGCATGGGCAAGCTCGGAAACGCGGCTGTAGCTCCTGGCCAGCATGGCTTTTTCAATGCTTTCGATTTTCTGCTCTCCGGTCTCAAGGAAAATTTGGACCAGCTTCTCCAGGAAATCCTCTTTTTCCCCAAGCACGGCCAGTTCGTTGAACGTGGCCGGGTCGATGACCAGTTTGCCCTGACCTCCTTCCGACGCGCCATTTCCGGGGAGGGATGATTGCGCCATCGCGGTGTCGGCGTGTCCTTCCTTCCCGGCCGTGACGAGCGAGTCGATGAGCTCGATGAGCTTCTTTACCTCGACCGGTTTGGTCAGGTAGGCGTTGAATCCGGCTTCCTCGCATGCCTTTCTCGATTCCTGGGTCGCGTCCGCGGTCAGGGCCACCAGGGGGGGCTGGGAATACCCAGGCCGGGTAAATTGGACGATCTTGGCGGTTTCCAGCCCTCCCATAACGGGCATGTGCAGGTCGAGCAGCACCAGGTCGAACTTCTCCTTTTCCATTGCGTCGAGGGCCTTCTCGCCATTATCCACCAGGTGCGGCCGATGCCCGGATCGCTCGAGGATCTTGGCGATCACCTTCTGGTTTGTCAGGTTGTCCTCGGCGACGAGCACGCGAAGGCCGCGTTGTTCCTCCTCCTTTTTCTGCCGGTACCGGTCGGCCAAACTCGAAATATTTTCGGCACCGCCGTCGAACGGCCGGACGAAATGAACGGCGTTGAACAGAAGCGTCTTGTCGAGGGAGGCGCCGACGACTGCGGAGAACCCGTATTTCATGATCACGGAAAGATCCGGCTCGTTTTCCTCCTTGTTCACGAGGATCAACTGGACATTCTGGATGATCCGGACGGATTTCAGCGCCCTGCCGAGTTCGCACGGGTCCATGTCCAGGTCCTTTTCTACGATGATCGCGATCTGGAAGGGGACGCCTTCATTTGCGGCCGAGATGAGTGGGGAGAACGCCTGGGCGGACTTGTCGGCGATCACCACGTCGACCCCCCAGGATGCCAGGTGATTCTTGAGGATATAAGAACTGTTGCCGTCGGAGGAGATGACCAGGATGCGGCTTCCGCTCAGCGCGCCGATGCCGGTTGCCTGGGAGGCCTGCGAGGGCTGCTTCTCAAGGTTCAGAGTGAACCAGAATGTGGCCCCCTTTCCCGGTTCGCTTTGCAGCCCGATGTCCCCTCCCATGAGTTCCACGAGCTGTTTCGCGATGGTCGTTCCCAGTCCCGTGCCGCCGTACCGGCGGGTGATCGAATCGTCCGCCTGGGTGAATCGTTCGAAGATGCGGGCCTGGGCTTCGGGGGGGATGCCGATCCCGGTATCCGACACCTCGGTCCGAAGCGATACCGTGGTCGTCGTTTCCCGGATCTGGTCCACGCGCAGGCAGACCTCCCCGGCCTCGGTGAACTTGACGGCGTTGCTCAGCATGTTGAGGAGGACCTGGCGGATCAGGAGAGGGTCCCCCCGCAGCAGGAACGGGATCCGGGAAGGGATCTGCGTGGAGATGTCCAGCCCTTTTTCCCGGGCCTGCTGGGCAACCATGGCCACCGTGCTCTTGAAGAGGGAGTGCAGGTCGAAATCGACCGTTTCCACCGAGATCTTTCCCGCCTCGATCTTGGAGATGTCCAGGACATCCTCGATCAGGTACAGGAGGGTCTGGGAGGAGGCGTGGATCGTGTTCGCGAAATCCTCCTGCTCGGTTGTCAGCGGAGTACCCCGGAGCAGGTCGACCATCCCGAGAATACCGCTCAGCGGAGTCCGCATCTCGTGGCTCATGTTCGCCAGGAACTGGTTCTTGGCCCTGTTCGCCTCCTCGGCGCGGGAAATCGCGTCCGTCAGTTTTTTCAGGAGGGAGGAAACGTATGCGGGAAGAACGATCAGGCCCAGCAGCAAACCGAAACCGAGCGTCGGATGGGATTCCCAATATTCCGTCGTGGTGATGACCAGGGAGAAAAATGCCGAGCCGAGAAAGGCGGAGGCGAAAAGGTATTTCCGGCCGTAACGGAACCCGTTTCCGAAAGTCACCCAGAGCAGGATGATGTAGAACGGGGCGCAATACTCCCCGAGGGCGTACATCATGTACGCGGCCATACCGTTGTCGTGTGTCATGCTGATGGCTCGTCGCAGGGGCGATGCCCCTGGCCGCACAACGATGTGGGAGAAGACCGAGGCCGAGAAAAGAAGGCAAAAGACAGCGATTGCGACGGTCGCGATTTCCTCGGGATCGATGCGTAGGTTATGGCCTACCGAAAGGAAAACGTAGATTGCCAAAAGGAAAACAATCACGATTCGAATGAACGCCTGTTCATGCTCGGAATCCGGCCGCCTGGAGAATCTGTCCCGGATATCACGTATCGGGCTCAAAATGCCTGAATGCAAAACAGAAGTTTTTTCCATGCGGATATGCCGGAGCCTCCCGTAGCATCCCCTTGTGCCGGAGCGAAGGGGCTCCTTTCTTATCGGAAAGATCCCCGAAAACTTTACATATCGGGGGGAAAGGGAGGACGGGAAGAGAGACGGGAGGTTGTTGCACCGGAAATGAGAAGGCCGGCAAAAAAGCCGGCCTTTTCCAGGCGGTGAGACGATCGTTTGCCGGGGGCGCCCCGGCGTGCCCCCGTCTACGGGGTGAGAACGGCCCGCAGGCGGATCTTCCCCCGGCGCATCCTTTCCAGGACGTCGTTGACCGTCCCCAGCGGGTGCCGCTCCACGATTGGGGCGATCCCGTGGTCCGCCGCGAACCGAAGCATCGCGTCCA
>Ga0209536_100003597_pt1 | contig 24827 bp, 17 predicted proteins | sample DeeMarSeWOR28_12_FD_187461 | JGI IMG/M metagenome (GOLD analysis project Ga0209536, IMG submission 187461) | Marine sediment microbial communities from White Oak River estuary, North Carolina - WOR-2-8_12 (SPAdes) (version 2) | ecosystem: Environmental > Aquatic > Marine > Intertidal zone >...
ATAATTGCAAATACAATAAAAAAATCAGCAGGTTTATCAATAGTGGAAATGAAATCAATTTTATTAGCACCAGAAAGGGGTTTCCCCAGGAAGAACATGACTAAAGAAATCCCCAAAGTAGCCACAACCACCCACAGGGCTGTTACCCCTAAATTGGCTCCTTTCTTAATAATAACAATCAATAAAAGAATCGTAGCTGGAATGCTGATCATCCAAGTTTGCGGATCGAAGTTTAATTGATGCTTAATCCATCCGAACAAAGGAGTAAATGCTTCCGCAAAAGCGATCATATAAAAAGCAACCGAGATTGCCTGCGAAAAATATAGCGAAATCCCGATTGTTCCCCCGATCATTGAACCGAAAGATCTGCTGATAATGAAATACTCTCCCCCGCCTTCCACTTTAAGATTGGTGGCAATTTCTGCTATGGCAAGGGCTGTGGGTATTGTAATAGCATGCCCAATAAGAATAATTAATATGGAGCCTAACAATCCCGCATTTGCAACCGCATAACCGAATCGCAGGAATAAAACAGCTCCTAAAATTGTACTAATTGCCGCTAAAAATACCGGAGCAGTTCCGAATCCGTGTCCACGTGTTTTTGCCAAGTTTCATCCTCCAAAATCAAAGACTATTTTAACTTTTATTTTTCAGTTATTTTTCATTTACTTCTTGCTGACCAACTATTGAGGCATTTAATCCTGCTCCATCTCTTCTACTTACAAATATAGAAGCAAGAATACCCACCAGCAGGAGTAGACAAATGACGATGAGCGAAATATGGGTGGGGATCTTATAATGATGGGTAAGAATCATTTTCACCCCGACATAAGCAAGGATAATCACCAAACTTAATTTGACATATTTAAACTTTTCAATAATTGCGGCCAGCGCAAAATAAAGAGAGCGCAGACCAAGAATCGCAAAAACATTCGAAGTAAACACAATAAAGGGATCATAAGTGATTGCAAAAATTGCCGGAATCGAATCGATGGCAAAAAGAACATCTGTGCTCTCGATGACCAGCAATACCAAAAATAAGGGAGTAATCGCCCTTTTTCCGTTCATCCGGGTGAAAAAATGTTTGCCTTCAAAGCCAGCGCTCACGGGAAAGAGCCGCCGGGCAAATTTAACCAGAGGATTTTTTTCCGGTTCTAATGTATCATGACGAGTGGTCAGCATCTTTACAGAAGTAAGAATCAGCATTCCCCCAAACACATAAACCATCCAAATAAATTTCTGAATTAATGCCACACCGGCAATAATCATGATTCCGCGCATTACCAAGGCTCCTAATATTCCCCAAAACAAAACTCGGTGCTGATAGATTGCAGGAACTTTGAAATAGGAGAATATCAATGCTATCACAAAAATATTGTCCAGGCTGAGCGATTTTTCGATGAGGTAGCCCGTAAAAAATTTGAGCGCTGCATCCCCTCCGGAAAGCTGGTGTCCAATTTCATTCCCGATTCCCAGCCAATGGTGCTGATACATGTAATACACAACAACATTGAAGACCAAAGACAGGAAAATCCAGAAAGCTGTCCAAAGAAGTGCTTCTTTAGCTAAAATCACGTGAGCTTTACGGTTCAAAACCCCCAAATCCAATGCAAGGAGAGCCAAAATGAGAATTAAGAATCCAACCCAAAGGATAAGTGTCATTAACAGATCATTATGAATAAGTGAGACTGCAATTCAAAACTATCTTTAAACTATATAATTTACCAAGTTACAACATTAAAACCATTTCTTTCTTTTAAAGAAAAACAGCATACCCAAAAAAACGATTACCATTACTGATAATAAAACCGGGTATGCATAGTGCCATTTTAATTCCGGCATGAATTCAAAGTTCATCCCATAAATTCCTGCCAGAAAGGTTAGGGGAATGAAAATCGTTGCCATTATTGTCAATACTTTCATAACCTCGTTCATTTTGTTACTGACACTGGTCATGTACATATCCAGGAGCCCGGTAACCAGATCGCGGTAGGTTTCCAAAGTATCGATCACCTGAATAGTGTGGTCATACAAGTCGCGTAAGAACGGAAAGGTTGTTTTTTTAAACAATGAGTTTTCTTCCCTAGCAATGCTATTTACTACCTCCCGCAACGGCCAGATGGCCTTGCGTAAAAAGATCAGCTGTCTCTTTAACAAATAAATCTTTTGCATAGTGTCCTTGTCAGGATTATTGATGACTTCTTCATCCAGGATTTCTATTTGATCCCCCAATTTCTCCAAAACCAAAAAATAATTATCCACGATAACATCCATAATGCGATATAGCAAATAGTCCGCTCCGGATTTGCGCAACCGGGTTTGATTGGTTTTAATGCGCTCACGAATGGATTGGAAAATATCTCCCTTGCGTTCTTGAAAACATAGGACAAACTTTTTGCCATGGATCAGGCTTATCTGTTCGACTTGCAATTGGCTGTTTTCTTCATCATACCATATCATTTTCAAAACAATAAAAATAAAATCATCAAACACTTCCATTTTTGGTCTGTGAGTGGTATTAGCGATATCCTCCAGGACCAGTTGGTTAATTCCAAAATGGTTTCCAATTTTTTCAAGGACTTCCGGTTCATGCAAACCATAGATGTTGATCCACGAGATATTTGTGTTCTCTTTGTAAGGGAAAACATCTTCCACTTTTTCAACTTCCTTGAATTCATAAGCCTTCTCATCAAAGTCCATTACCGTGATAAGCACCTTCTCCATTTTTTTGTCACCGACGTGAACAAAAGTGCCGGGGGGCAATCCAACCTTTTTTGTATGTCTTTCAAATAACTTTAGCATCATTTTGCTCCTTACGGTCATTTTTAGAGACACTTGGTTTTTCAAGTTTTTGCTTCTTTTGAATACGTTCAGCATGCAATTGCCCGATTTCCGCGCCAATAATGACAACCACAGAGGAATAATACAGCCAGAATACAACCGCTACCATAAAAACATACGCGCCGTAAATTTGGGAAAGATTTGCGGAGTATGCCAGGTATAATCCGAAGAGCTGTTTGACAATTTCCCAGAGAACAGCAGCCCAGAATGAACCAATGAACAAGGTCTTTTTGCTGGGCTTTTTATAAGGTATAACGTAATAGATAAAATAAAAAATTCCCAATATCATGACAAAGGAAATCAAAGAGAGAAAAAGGCGCGTCAGAAATCCAATGTCCAAAATATGCAAAAACCAAATCCTATCAGTAAGATTTCTGATGATCTCCATAACTGGAATCAACACGACAGAAATCAGAAAGAGGATCCCAACGAGGACGATGATCCCGAAATCTCTCAATTTTGCGATGAGTACATTTTTGTCTTTAGCAATTCCAAAAATTATGTTCAGGATAGTACGCAGACTACCCACCAAGCCGCTTGCTGCGAAGAACAACCCGATCAACCCAAGATAACCGGCGAGGGTTCTGAACTGTTTGAATTCTGATATACGGGCAGAGACAATTGATTTAACCAGCTCAGCCGGTTGCTGATAAGGAATGGCATTCTCAATGAAAGAGTTAATCTGTCGTTCTACCTCAGGCACTTCCAATAATTTGCCCAAAACGGAAAACACAATGAGGACGAACGGAATTATGCAAGTGATAAACGAAAATGTTAAACCGCCGCCGATCAAGAATACGCTGTGAGAGATTATCCTGTTGAATAACCCCTCCGTGTAGTAAATGAGAGTTTCTTTGCCACGAAGATAATATTCTTTTGGAGCCATCTAAAAATGCCGGTTTACATTACGAGTTTAAAATGCCTGCCCCATGCTAAAATAAATTTTGCCCCCCGATTCCCCCGTGCGTCGGTCAACGTTGATGCCGTAATCAACCCGGGCAAGACCAATGGGTGTACTTAGCCTGATTCCTATTCCGGGAGATAAGCGCACATCCGACAGATCAAACTGGTTGGTTTCTGCCCAAACATTTCCGACATCTAAAAATGTGACCATGCCAAACCATTTGTAAATAGTCTGGCGTAATTCGACCGCATTGAGGACCAGTTGAAACTTTCCACCGAGCGGAATCCGTCTTGCGTCCAGCGGACCAACCTTTTGGTAGTCAAATGCCCGAAGCGACTCAGGGCCGCCTGCGTAGAATTTTTCATTGAGGGGGATTTCACCGACTGCGCTTAGTAAATCTACCCAGCCCAATTTAATCGCGCTGGCGACCACAGCCAACCTGCCCAGGGGATGAAAATATTTTGCCTCCATACTTGAGCGGAAAAAAGCATTTGATCCCCTCAAAAAGCCGCCGGCCATCTCATTTTTCAACTCAAAGTATAATCCCCGCGTTGGATCAAACAAATTATTCCGGCTGTCATAAACAAAGGATAATATCAGACTACGAATATTGGTTTTAACATCCGCGGGCAACGGGCTGACTTTCACATTTTTGATTGTCGCATTTTCATAGCGGTACGATAAAGATGTTCGTGTAAAGCGACCCAGATTTCTCCCAACAGTAATCTTCCCTCCGGCGCTATTTAGATCAAAACCTGGATCTTCGCGATATTCCACGAAAGCGTTCATGTCTGTGCGCCAGGGCAGACCGATCGTTCGCGGTTCGGTAAAGGATGCCTCAACGTAACGCCTGATGAAACTGGCACGGACGCCAAACCCAACCTTCCTTCCCGTTCCCGCCAGGTTTGTATAAAAAACCTCCGCCTGTCCCCTCACCTTATCTAAAGTTCCGTAACCAAAGGAAATATTAAATTCCCCGTAATCCTTTTCTTTCAACTCAACCAAAATATCCTTGAGGGAGGAATCTCGGGGCGATTGTGTCTGGTTCAGATGATCGTGGGGACGGATAAAAACGCTTTCGAATAAACCGGTTAGATAAAGCGTTCTTTGCGATTCCAATAATTTGGAATACTTTATCACTTCCCCCGGTTTAAAAAGCAGCTCACGCCTAACAATCTTATTTTTTGTTTTCTCCAGCCCTTTCAGCTGGATATCAGCGACACTAAATTGCCGCTTCTCCCTGATTGAAAAATCAATGATCGCCCGGTGCGTTTCATCGCTGGTGCGGACTGCTGTTTCGATCTCGGTTTCAAGATAGCCGTTATCGGCATACATGGTAAGTATTGACAATTCAGTCTCGTTGATTTTTGTCCTCTTAAAGGGACCTCCAATTTTCAATTTTGTTGTGCCCAACAATAAACTATCATTAAAGACGGTGTTCCCAAAAAAAGAAATTCCCTCTACCCGGGTTAGTTCACCTTCATCAATAACAAGTTTAATTGAAACCTGTTCTTTTTTGCTGTTGATAACAAGCTGAGTATCCACAACGGAAGCTTGAAGGTATCCCTCGTTATGATAAAACTCGTTCAAATTCCTTATGTCGTCCTCGAAAAGATCCGGGATATATTCGGATGAAATGAAAATGCTTAAAGGAAAGCCGTGCGGGCTACTAATCATTAATTTTTTTAATCGTCCGTCGCCATAGATATTATTCCCTTCAAACTCGACCTTTTTAACCTTGAAGCCTTTTTGAGCTAAGCCTGATGTAGAAAATATTAAACAAAATAAAATAATTAGTGGCGCAGATAAGCCTGGTTTTACCATAATTATTTGAATTTCACATTATACTTGATGCCAAGGCTCGACTCTCCCTCTTGATCGGTTTGTCCTTCGAAAGAAAAATGCTTTGACAATCGATAATCAAGCCGGATGCCCTGTTCGTTTAAATGACCCACTCGTGTCGCATAAGTCAGTTTAGCGCTGTCTGAAATGCGCTTTGAAGCGACCAATTGCGGGCCGCCTTTTTGCGCATTAAAAATGTTGCCCTGAACACTGACATCCTCCAGCCCAAAGAGTCTTTCAATTGTTTTTCCGGCATACCCGGAAATAATTTTGCTGGAGAGCGTTTGAATGCGCTGTTCCAAAATTTGCGTGGTGGAAACTTCTCCTCCGCCGGAGCTCTTGCCGGTTAGCTGCTTCCGGGTGGCGCCAACAGTTAGCAAAGCCACAATATCGGATCGATCTAAAGGTGGTGTTGATATCAGTTCCACCTTTGCCTGATCCAGTGCCCCAGTGATCCTTAGAGTGATGTCGTAGGCAGTTGCTTCCAGCCGTTCGTATGTGGTGACAGATGTTTTCGCTTCAAGATCAACAATGGGATTAAGCCGGTTGGGATCGACAAAATCAATGGCTCCTCGTTCCATTTGAAACTTGCGATCCAGATAAAGAAGATATCCCTCTTCAACTGAGACTCGACCGCCAATATTTGGCTGCGCCAAACTTCCGATTAGCTCGACCTCCGAACGCAGCCGGATATGTGCCAGATTGTTATCTACCCAGATATTTTCACTGTCTCGGATGCGGACATTGATGCGTGTTTGCTTCATCATCGCTGAAGGAGTTTGCGCCGACTGTTCAACCTGTTTGCTAAAAGGTAAAATGGCTTGCGGCTTAAAATTGTAGAGTAACTTTGATTCGCCAAGAATAATATCGCCGTCCAGCAAATATTGATTGTTTTGCTTCTTGTAGTTGATCCGGGCGGAATTAACCGTCAGTAAATAGTCGCCCGGCTTATCCAGCTTTATATTTTGAGCACGTGTTTGAACGTCGAACGGAAAAACCTCGCTATTTTCAATAATGAATCTTCCGGAACCAGAAATTGAACCGCCATTCAGCGCCAGGTAAAGTGAGTCAAGCTCAATTCGATCCCCCTCAAAATTGACGGTCATCATACCGTTGCTAAGAGTCGTGTTAATCAGATTTGGCTGGAAGGACAGTGCGGTAATCTTTAACGCTCCGCTCAATTCCGGTTTAGAAAAGGAACCTCGCACATTAATGTCGGAATTGACGAGGCCATTTAGATTTTTGACGTCCGGTAGAAACGGCTGCATATAAGACACGTCGAATTGATCGATTTTCAGGTTGAAATCAATATCATTTTCAGCAATAGTCCCAACACTGCGGATCATTTCCTTCCCTGAAGTCGATAAATGAAGATCGCTCTTGAAGCCCTGATTTGGCATCGCAACTATTTTCCCATTCAAACTGAAAGCCGTATTCCTGATTCGTCCAACGAACCGTTCAAAACTCAGCAGAGTGTCTTGAACATTAATATCAGCCTCAATATCTGTAACTGCAGGCGCACTTTCGGCATATATGAATTCACCTCCCCTGATATCCAATTTACCGTTGACATGCGGATTTTTCATGTCTCCATCAATTTCGAATCGATACGAGCTCTTACCGGCGACTTTCATTCCGGATGTAAGAAACGGATTCAATATCCGCAAGTCGATTTCATCCGCCTCGGCTGACAAATCAAAAAAGCTACTCCCGCTAAATAAAAATTCGCTCTCACCCGGTTTCCGAAGTTGAATTTTTCCTTCCGCCCATGACCTGTTTCCCTGTGTCATCAAATCGAGCTTTTTCAAATAGAGGAAATCAGATCTCAGCGTCATGCTGCCAATTACCGAATCCATTTTTACCTGCTGAAAGCGGGGATTTTTGATGATAAATTTCAAGTCTGCATAAGGCTTCTCCACTGTGCCGGAAAAATTAAGATCGAAATCCAAAAGCCCATCCAGATTGTTCATTTGCGGTATTAGCTTTGATATCGTTCCAATATCAACCGTTCGGCCAGTAATATTCACCCTGATCCGACTGCTATCCGACAAATCAATTGCAGCATCAACCTGCGGCTTCAGACGGTGTATCTTGCTTTCAAAATATTTAAAAAATTCGGCACTCAACATTCCATGTGATTTCAATAGAGAATATTCACCGATCGCTAAAACAGTTACCGAGTCACTATTGAGTTGAAAATTATCAAGCTTAACTGTATTATCTGACGCCGACAACCGAACCGATAAAGTGTTCGCATGGAAATCTTCATAGGATAGATTATTAAACTGCAATTGAAATTCACCTTCAGGATTGTCAAAACCACCCTCGAATTGTCCCTGATAGGAAACCCCGCCGCGAAGTTTATCAAGATCGAACGGTGGGTTGAGTGAATCGATTTCAACCTGTTCTCCGGCGAAAGTCGTTTTGTTAAAGCGCAATTGCTCATCGCGATAGATGAAGCTGCCCGCCAAAACATCGAGAGGCAAGTTACGGTAGCTAATATCGTTGGCGTTAAAATTTGCTTTTATAGCCGGAGAATCCGTCGTGCCGGAAAGACTGCCCTGAACATCTGCCGATCCCCTCAGGTCAAAGAGATTAAACAGACCTGCAAACGGTTCCAGCTTAAAAATTTTGATGGAAAAATTCCCAGCGAGTTTTTGTTCTGAAAAACGTATATCCGCTTTTATCTCGGATTCTGCCTGATGGATATCCAGGTTAGCAACCCCGCGGTTAACTGAGGCATTTACAATGAAGTCCGGCATGGGTTTATCCTTGAATATCATCCTTTGCATAGTCAGGCTTGCCAGGAATTGTACTGAATCGATACTTTCAACCGGTCCACTTGAATTTAACTCCCCATTAATTTTCCCCTGGTAAGGCGAAGCCTCATCATACAAAACCCGCCAGACTTGTGCCAAATCGATATTGTCAATAATGAATTCCACGTTTTGAGTGATGGGAGCTGCCATGTCAACTTGCCCCCTGCCAAAGATTTCGCCATCCATTAGTCCCACTTTAAACTGCTTTAACTCAATTGAACTCTTACTCCATAAGAGATTCATTTCTCCATTCGTTAGTTCAATCTCGGAAACCTGAAGGCGAGGAAATAAAGCGGTGGCCGATATGACCGGCTCGTTAATATTTCCGCCCAACTCAACCAACAAATCAAGTTCACCGTTAACCGGATAAAACTGCGGCGGAATATATTCCTTGAAAATAGTTGATAGCGCTTCCAGAGAACCTTGTAGCAGTAATCCGCCGTCCAAAGCTCGTGTCCGTTGTCCTAAATCAATTGAAGGATTGCCGGTCAGCTCATATCCCGGAAATTTGGCCCGCATGGAGGTAATTTGTAATTTCTGATCGAGCCACTCACCATCAATTTCAATTGTGTCAACAGGTATCGCTTTATTTTCATAATTGAAGTCGCTTAAATAAGAACGGGCGCTAAAAGAATAATGATTCCAATTTTGACTTTCGAGCAGAAAACTGAATCGCTGCAGTGTACCGGAAATTGGCACGGTTTGATCGTTATAATGGAATATCCCCGTATTCACTACCAGATAATCCAGCGCAACATCAATCCCGGTCGGTTGTTCGGGAGTAGTATCACCCCCCTCCGCCGAAGCTAATGTCGGCAAATTATAAAATCCGCTGCTGTCCTTTAACACCCAAACATTCAGGCTATCAATTTGCACCGATGAGATATCGATATTCAGGAAAACAAATTGCCAAAGGCTGTAACGCACCTTTATTTCGTTTATTTCGATAAACGGAATTGGGGAACCGTTTTGGACGTGAGAAATTTCCAGGTTCCGGATTTGAAGTCGGGTTAATAGATTTGTTTCCAATCTCTCAATGCTTACATTTTGACCAAGCGCCTCCTCCAATTGGGTTTCCGCAAAAGATTTAAGTAGATTTTCGCCAGGCGGTAATGTCAGAAAAACATAAAACAAGATGAATAAAATGAGAGCGGTAGAAAAGCCTATTAGCAGCCATCGTAAAATTCTGAAATAATTCTTTTTCTTTTTTTTCTCTAACATGGCAAAATTTTACAGTCGATGAAGAGAGATACGCAAAATAATCTTAACACACATTTTGAATTATTGTAATTGTGCATTTTGGGAAACCAGTCTATTTAATTACCTAAACTACTAATAATCTATCTCCAAAAATTTACCGCTTTCCTCCGCATGAATGAGGCCTTTCTTTCCAGAACAATCCATAAATCTAATTCATTTGTCTGAACAAACTCCGGATTTAATTCTGAAGTCATTTCTTTTTGAGTGGTTCTTGTACCGACAATAAATATCTTATCGAAATTAGCAAAAAGTGAGTCTTTAGATTTTTTGATCGCGTCAACAAAATACTGACGCGTTCTAAGTCCATCAAAAAGATTGTCCACATATGTTTTGACCGTTGTCTCCTCATTCTTCCGTACGTGAACGATACTGGTAGCGTGAATAGGAACAAAAAATCTCAGGGAATCGGTGTTAAAAATGCCTTCAGTAAATATATACGGTTGAATTATGCTACTGAAGATGTTTAGAGGCGATCTCTCAAAATCATCAATGTTCACTCTGCTTAATACAAAGGGAGATTGGGCAGCTTTGTATTGGGACTCTAATCGGGCAATTATTGGTCGAGTTAGTTGATTAAATTGCCGGAACTGCGCCGCATGACTTATTGATATGAATAAGGCAACGGCTATGATTAATATCTCCAAATTTGGCTTACGACGGGAGAAAACGAAAGCGCCACTCAGGAGCGGAATAATCACAACAGAAAACCGGGAGTTAATTGGATAAAAATCCCCAATTCTATAAACTGGATTAAAAATCATTATAGCGGCAAAGATGGCTACTGACACACCTGAAAAAGACTTTATAGAAAAATATTTCCGCGACCTAAAAAAAATTAAACCTACAAAAAAGAGTATCAACAAATTAAGAAATGTCAGTGGCAAAGTATTGTCCATAAGAGCAATTCGCTGAAGATTGGTGAATCCATATCGTAGATTTTGCAACTGATGAAAAATGGAATCATGCCAATCAAATGGTTCTCCACGTGACGATGGAAGATAAATGATATAAACAATAGTCAAAGTAACTGAGGGTAAAACCGCTGCAATGGGTATAAGTGAATTGCGTATACGGCCTGATTTCCAATTCAGTCTGATAAACCAAACCATGAATGCCAAAATAAAAAGTCCAAAAGCAAATCCATGTACTAAATACAAAAACAAAGAAACGACGAAAATTTGTAGGGATTTCTTTTGGATTGAAGAACTGCTGGTGCTAAAAATAGGAAGCCCTAATAGAAAAAGCGAAATGCCCAAAATATAGCTCAGGAATCCCATATAGAAGAAAAGATTGAAGGTAAATAAAAGCCCTATGAAACGCAATGGATGCCCATCCATAGTTTTTTGGCAATATCGATAGAATCCTAAATTAAATAACAGGATATAAATGGTTAAGATAATTTTTCCCGATATCTTGGTGGAAACGATTATTTGCAGTGCAGCCATAAAGATGTTTAGAAACGCATTGGGAGGGGGAATTGGAGAAAAGGAACAGAAATAATAATGACGTGTAAAATCATCACCGCTACACAGATTTAATAAAATCTTTGATTGGATCAACCATTCGTAGTAATCTTGCAATGGTAGGTAGGTGAAAAACCAAATGCAGGAGATTTGAAAAAACAGAACTATTCCTGCGGCGGCATGTAAAAAACCATTTTGATGCTTTGTGAACATTCTTAAATTTATTTATTTGTCAAGGCTATTATACAAAATTAATATTTTCATTACAATAATGATGGAATGCTATTAGAGCATGAAAAATTTAGATTTTTTGGTTTAAGGAAAAAACATGATTCCAATCTTATTCAAAATTGGTCCCTTGAGAATTGGCAGTTACGGAGTAATGGTTGCCATTGCTTTTTTGACATGCATCTGGTTGTTGAGAAAAGAACTAAGCCGCAAAAATTTTCCACCCGATTGGGCAAATAATATCGTTATCGTGGCAGCGATTGCCGGGATTATTGGCGCCAGAATCTACTTTATTTTGGAATATTTTGACGAATTCCTTCAGGATCCTTTGAGCATGATTTTCAGTGGGAGTGGACTCACTTGGTACGGCGGTTTCATTGCTGCCTTCATTGCGGTGACCATCACGCTACGAAAATTGCCCGCCCCCACCCTGGTTTTGGCGGACCTTGTTGCTCCCCTACTGTTATTGGGTTACGGCATCGGAAGAATCGGTTGTTTTCTTTCCGGGGATGGCGATTATGGGCCGCCAAGTGATCTTCCCTGGGCAATGGCTTTTCCCAATGGCCTGGTTCCCACCGATGTGCCGGTGCACCCAACCCCGGTTTATGAAACGATATTTTCTTTAATTCTCTTTTCGATTTTGTGGAAAATCAGAAAGAGAGACTATCCGCCAGGAACAATGCTGGGAGTTATGTTTATTTTTTATGGAATCGAACGGTTTGTTAGCGAATTTTGGCGGGTAACGCCAAAATACATCGGGGGCTGGATGAGCATGGCGCAAATACTAAGTATTATAGCAATTTCCGGAGGAGCCATCTGGATCCTGTATTTGTTTAGATCAAAACCAGACTCAATAGATTCGCCTTAAAATAGTCTTGTAAGAAAAAAGATTAAACATTAGCCTCCCTCCTGCCGTATCCATATCAGTTTGTCCAATTACAACAAAACTATCGGAGGAATTATGAAGACCTTTTTTGTCATTTTCGCGATCTTGTTTTTAACAAGTACCGTCGCGATGGCAAGCGATTTAGTGCGGCTATTGGAATTGCCCAAAACTGGAATCGATGTTGTGGATATTGATTGCGAAGCCGGCTTTTTGAAAGTGTATGGAATTCCAAATCTGGATAAGATTGAAGTGAAGGCTGAGATTGAAGTAAACATTCGTGACAGCGAAGACCGCGATGATTTTATTCAAAAAAGAGTCCGCTTGTCACTGGAGAGAAGGGGAAGCAGGGCCGTTCTGATAAGCCACATTGACAACCATTCTTTTTTCAACCGCCATGCGCTGATAAACCTGACGGTGAGAATCCCGCAGCCGATGGACCTGAATGTTGAGGATGGTTCCGGCGCAATCGAAATAAGAGATGTGAACGGAAGAGTGAGGATTGACGATGGTTCAGGCGGCATCGATTTGGATAACGTTACCGGTGACGTCGAAATATCAGACGGATCTGGAGAATTGAGCATCAACAACATAAATGGAAATTTAGAAGTAGACGACGGATCGGGAGAAATTGAAATTGATGACGTACAGGGCAATTTGTATGTGGACGACGGATCGGGTTCAATGAGAATATCGAAGATAACCGGAAATGTGGTGGTGAGCGATGGTTCCGGCTCCATTGATATTGATGGCGTCGATAAAGATGTTACTATCAGGGAAGCGGGAAGCGGCGGATTGAGCATTCATGATGTGAAAGGCAAGGTTACAAAGCGGGATTAGGATCTCCGCTTATTAGTGGTTATCCGCGGATTGCTTTGTTATAACTAAAATCAAACAGCAATTCCCATTCGCACTGCTGGATTTGTTTGCAAAGCAGCTCATGAGGTGATCTATTTGCCAAACAAGTTTCCACCAGATCAACAAAATCAAATGGCTGCCATTGGGTATGTGTATTGAGGAATGAAACGGATGGATGTGGCTCGATTGATGATGTTAATTGTTTTGCGACTTTTTGCAGTTCAGGAAATATGGGATGCTCCCCTACTCCGCGGAACCAGTATTTGCTGTTGAAAAAATCTCCCTCGCGGCGATGCATAATCCCATGCCAGAAACTTCCCGTAGTTGTTTCAATTGATTGACTGACGGTATGGGATTCTTCGAGGTAATTAAACAGCAGCCATATTCCTGATAAGCAGGCGTTTGCCATGTTATCATCTTTGACCGGGGTATGAGAAAAAGCTTTTTCAACAGACAGCGCCTGAAGCTCCTCCCGAACATCCGAAATGGGCGTTCCGCGGCCTAACGGACTTAGCCTTTCCTTCCCCAGTAATCCGGCGAAAACCGGGCCATAATTGGCGGGGTTAAAGTGAGTAGGGTTATTCATTCCCAAAGCTAATTTTGGTTGCCTTGAAAAAAGTTAATGAATCCAACGGAGGCAGGGAAGGCAAAAATAAGATTTAAGATCTGGGATCGCGGATTAGCGATTTCTAATAATCAGGAAGTGTTCTCAGATAAAAATCCCCCTCACTCCCCCTTTTATAAAGGGGGAAGCCCGCGGGCAGGGGGATTTAGAAATTGTCCGTCTACTTCATCAATATCATCTTTTTCACATCCACAAATTGCCCGGCTTGAAGCCGGTAAAAATAGATTCCGCTGGCCAAGTTGCTGCCATCAAATTCAATAGAATAAGAGCCTGCCGGTTTCTTCGAATTGAGAACAGTTGCCATCTTTTTCCCTGCCACGTCAAATACTTCAATTGTAACCGGACCGGCTTTGGGCAAAAAGAAACGGACATTTGTAACCGGATTAAATGGATTGGGATAATTTTGAAAGAGCTTTATTTGCTGCGAAATCAAAAGAGCATTCTCTTCATCCTCGATCCCCAATCCATATTCAGATTTAAAAGGCTGAGATAATGAATCTATCGTAACACCTTGCTCTTTGACAACCAACTGAATATCAAACTTCCAAAAATCGCACCAAAAGGTAGAATCAAACAGGACTAAAATGGAAGGATAAGAATGCGGATGCAACCAGATTTCATATTCAAATTGATCTGTAGAATCATTAACTAAAAAATAACTATTATCAAAATCAATCCGGTTACCCAAACTATCCCTGTTAAACATCCATGTATTCCAACCCGGATCAATTGAGATGCTGTCCTGAAACATTGAACCTGCAAATTCATGGCAAATAATCTCAGGAACAGTACATCCGCCACCTACAATAATGGTATCAGCCGGTGGGTAAAATCCTACAATTTGACCGTGTGAATTCTGGCCGAAAAACAAGACAACCAAAATGCTGATTAAAGGCACTGACGCTTTCATAAAAGCCCTCCCCTGCTTATTGACTCAATTTAATAAAAAGTATTGAAAATGTCACTTCGAATCCTCCCGAAATTTCGAGAGGGTGAGAAATCTATCCATTAAAATACTACAAACAGATTTCTCGTTGTTACACTCCTCGAAATGACATTACACTTTATTTCATCAACACCATTTTCTTCGCTTCCACAAATCCATCGGTTTGAATCCGGTAGAAATAGATGCCGCTCACAAATCGGCTCGCATCCCACTCGTATTTGTAGCTCCCTGCAGCCAGGTTTTCGGAAACTATCGTCGCCACCTCTCTACCGATAATGTCATAAACCTTCAGCGATACAAACCCCCTGTCCGCAATCTGAAATCTGAAATTGGTTGTGGGATTGAACGGATTTGGATAATTCTGAAACAGCCTATATTCCTTGACGATTTTTTCAGCCCGTAGATCAACCGCCAGAATAATCTCCGGTTCAACCTGGTGAATTTTCACATCATCGATGTAAACGCCCTCCGCCACGTCTGAGCCATCGCTGACAAAGTTAAAGCGCACATTGAGCACCGTTCCCGGTTGATAAGAGGACAGATCATAAACATATTCCAGCCAATCATTGCCGGTGTTCAGCAATGCGCCGCCGCTGCCGATGAAATCCAGCGTGGTCCACCCCGAACCATCGTTGACTTCCACATAGAAACCATCGGTGCCGTAATTGGGGAAGTCATACCAGCACCAGAAAGAAAGTTCGGGATCCTGACCGAGAACAATGGGAATCGTTTCCAAGGAGTTGTTCATGTGATTGTTATATTGAAAAGTGCCTTCATTGCCGCAATACCAGCCATAGGTACCGGAGTGTTTCCGGTTTGTGGTTAAATGCCATAGATCGGTTCCGCCGGTATGGGTCCAGTTGCTTTCGCCGGATTCCATATCATCAGCAAAACCAAATTCGCCAATCGAGATGAAAAACTCATCTGAGAATTGATAACCGGCCTGCGTCTGAAAATCGATGTCCAGATCAGGAAACGCCGGCGCAGGACAGGATGCATCGATATCGACTTCCGTCATAGCGTGCTTCTGTTGACCCGGTTGAATATTTCCAAGATTCAACGCAGAATTTAAAATTGTCAAGTAAGGGCTGGTGCAACTCAAACTTGCCGAAACATTTTGTCCCTCATCCAAACCATCATTCCTGGTAATAATACATAATTCTACGCGCTCGCCCGGTTCGGCAAAACCATCGCCATCGCCGTAAACAGAATCCGAAATCTGGCAATGATAAAACGAAATAACCGGCGTACAGGCCGTTACGCCCAACAGATCAGTCCACGTATAACCTGGGTCAGCGGAGATTTCCGAGTTCAAATAGATCACATCGCTGTTGTTTAAATTTTGCCCAACTTGAAATGAAAAAGCATTGGAGATAATCGCAGAGTCGCCGGGCAAGATGCTGCCCACAGATTCAGAGCTATCTACCAACACGATTTCGGGATGGGTATTCCTCAGAATTGCAGAAACATTGTAGGCCGGTTCACTTCCGAAATTCTTAATGCAGATATCCATCATTGTCATATCTCCGGGTTTAACAAATCCCTGCTCCGATCCATTGGTGGAATACTCACAAATCTTTGCATAGGGCTCGTTGCTGATTAACGAAATTGCTCCCTCGTAAGGGAGATAATTCTGAACGGTTACGGTAATTTGAATATCATAAGATGGATTCAATGCGTCAATTTCGAGATTCACCTGTCCGTTCAGTCCGGTTATTCCTACTTCATAAACAGAGGTATCCTGCATTAAGCAAACCAGCGCGCCCTCAACCGGCAGACCGGCATCTGAAACGGTAACGAGGCAAATGCTATTGCCAACGGGTAATTCAGTGGGACAGGACACCGTGAGCATCTGCGGAGAATCTGTCCAAACCGGCATCTCCGGATCGCCCAGTAAATTCACTTGATACTCACACCATCGATATACATTTTCCTGCCTGGAAAATGGGATATAAAAAGCCTTTGCCGCAGCAAGAGCACTTCCGAGGTTATAAATGTTATCAGTAAAAAGTTTTTTGAAGAACTGCTGGTCGAAGCGGTCTGAGTAACCGTACAGCGGATTCCCCGGGCTTCCCCAGCCGTAGCGGGAATTGCCAATAAATGCCACGCCGCCGCCATTGGGATTTGTCAGAAAATGCTCCGCAATGCAATCCTCATCGAAAGCTGCCGGCCAGCAGCCAATGGAGAAGAGGATGGAATATTTAGGTCCGTTGGTCAAGTTATCCATATTGGAGATTCCTAAATAGCCGGTGCCGACTCCCATAACGCTATACGAGGCATGACCATCGTGGTTAACGATATTCTGACCAGCATTAAGAGCGTTTATTACCGAGGTGGGATTCTCGTTTCCCAGAGCTTCGTAAAGTTTGGTGATAGGATCAAATTGGGCGGGCACATACAGGCTGTCAATATGATCTTTGCCGAGTCCCGAATTGGTGTAAGGATTACTCCACAGAATCTCCCCAAGAAATAACATGTTCAATTCGTGTCCGTTGGGAGCGTTCTTTTCGTAAGTCAATACTTTATTGACAAAGGCGGTTGCTTCGGACGCGTTTCCAGCGGAAGCCCTCCCCACAAACACATCGGGATACATATCAATACTATCCGCGATCTCGCCGTAGGTGGTGTTGCCATCGGCATTCCAGCTGCCGTCAAGATCAGAAAAATATAAATCACAGGGAATGAAATTATCAGAGGGAGGGCCGTATTCACAATCAAAGGCAAAGGCTTTCCGGTCGGGAATAATATTGGTATCGCCGCCTAACAAAATCCAAATGGTTCCCCAATTTTGGTAGGCATCGATAATGAAATTCCTGATTTTTTCCTGAGAATCCACTCCGGAATAATTGGAATAAATCCAGGAAGTTGTCACAATTTCGGCTGATAAGCCTTTCTTGCGTTTCCAGTCAGCCAGAGGTTGAAAATTCTGAACCAGATTGTCCGCAGTGATGATGATATAGAGATGTTCTTCATTGAGCAGATTGGAGGAATTCGACTGTCCATTGGAAGGAGAGTAGGTTATATCCGCGGGATTAATTACCAGGTCCTTTAGCACGGATTGAAGCGCTGTTTGCCTGAACAGATTATCCTTAAGGGGTAATGTCAGTCTCCGGTTGTCTTTAAATACCAATCCCACTTCAATCCGGGAATGGAATCTTAATTTTTTCTCCAGCGGCAGATACTGAATTGGGAAAAGCGCGATACTTCCTATGTTCTTGCCGGTGAAATTCGACTGCGGCTGCAATACTTTTACTATTTCTTGTGGATAGGGAGTCGACGAGGCATATAGACCCTGATCAGGAGATACAGATTGAACATTCTGCTGCGAAAGGACTTGAGGCGGCTGCGCCGGAAAAATTAGAAATTGTCCTTCAATCAATTCAGTCTCTATACTTTCGATCACTATTTCCTGAATTTCTTTTCCGGGTGGCAGCGCGAGGTGAATAATCTTAACGGGCAGTTGCGGCGCGGCAATTTCATCGGATAGTTCCAAATCGCCATAGGTTACGAAATCGTAACCGGAAATGGTCCTGATGAGCAGCTCTTCTTTTTCGAAGGTAAACGTGAATGTCTGGTCGGCGCCGATGACAAATTGGGGGAAGAAAGCAAACGCAAGACCAAAGATGAGAACCAAATTAAAGAATTTTTTCACAAAATTCATGACAAATCCTCCTTTGCATCTTAGGTTGGTTATATTAAGATACTATCAATTCGCAGCAAATGCATTAGAAATGTAACTTTTTCAAAGAGGTTAATTTTCAAATGACTGGTTTTTTGGGATGATTATTTTAAATTAACAAGTGTATGAGTGTTCAACTGTTCAAGCTCTGATTAATTGGTCTCAACATCTATTATCCAGCATCCAGTATCTAACAGCGGAGGAATTTCATGGACAAAAAATCATCCGATCTGGCAAAACAAATCCAACAAGATCATGAAGATTTGAAAAAAGAAATGAATTTGCTTAAACAGGAGATTCAGAAGGAAGTAACCCCGGGTCAATTCAGTAAATGGCGAATGGAATTTCTGTGGAAGTTGCGCGATTTTAAAAATGAAATGCTAAAACATTTTGATCTGGAAGAACTCAATGATTTCCCTAATGAGCTGCGGAATCTTGCCCCGCATTTCATGAGCAGATTTGAGGATATTAAAGCAGATCATCAAAAAATAATCATCGATCTTGAGGAGATACTGCAGATTTTGAAAACCATGAATGACTTATCAAGCTTTAATAGGATTCGTCAAAAACTAACAGATTTAATAGCTTTCATCCATACCCATGAAGCAGCAGAACGGGAACTTCTGGAAGATACTTATTTGCAAGATTATGGGGCGAAGGACTAGATTTACTTATTTACTTGAGTGTAGGGCGACGCGATTTCCTTCACAGTCTTCGAAATGAGCCGCAAAACCAAACTCACCAATGCTCTTCTTGGGATAAAGTATTTTACCACCCTTCTCCTCAACCCTCTTCAGTACCTTTTCAATATCATCAACGCTAAAGTAAACCAGAGTACCCGCATGCGATGGTGTATATTCGGGTGATTGAACCAGCGTTCCGGTCGCGCCTGGAGCTCCTTGTGCCATGGGAAACCAAGTCATTTTTAATGGCCCTAAATCCTGCAAGCTAAGTTCAACGCCAAAAACATGCTGATAGAACGCTTTTGCTTTGTCAAGATTATTGACAGGAATTTCAAACCAGTTTACCGGGTTCATTTGGATTGACATGTTTATCTCCTTTGCCAGTCTCCATTCACCGTTATAACCATTTCAATTCCCTTTCAATTTATGAGAATATGATAAATTTGTTGAGGCCAAGCGTCTCTGCATCAATGAGAACGCCATCCCCGTTCTAAGATACGCATGGCATTACCACCCAGAATCTTTTTGATGTCTGACCCAGAAAGTCCTTTGCTCAGAAGCATTTCGGTAACTTTGGGCAGGTTCGCGGCGGTTTTAATATCATTGGGCGGGTCGGTAAAACCGTCAAAATCCGTACCGATCAGCACATGGTCCCAGGTATCTGTAACTTCATGGATATGCTGCATGGTTTTCCAGATGGTTTCCAGACCCTTCTTAGGATTATCTTTATGAAGCCAGTAATTGTAAAATATCACCCCGATACCCCCGCCACTTTTCTTGATCTCGAGGATCTCATCATCGGTCAAATTGTAGACGTTGGGATTGTAATTATGCACACCAACATGAGTAGCTACAATGGGCATTTCGGCATTAATTTCCTTATAGATTTCCTGCCGTGCGTCAGGTGTGCAGTGTGAAATATCCACAATCATTCGCAGCTCCTTCATCCGTCGCAGCACGCCTTTCCCAAATTCAGTCAGAGCCGGTTCGCCGCCGGTGCGGAAATTGAATTTGCATAGTTTTTTGATAAACTGATCCTCCGGGATGGCGTCCACCTGTGTAACCAGTTCGTTTTTGTAAAAATGTGTTAGTGTCAAACAGGCCACACCACGTTCCGCCAGCCTGTCCAGATTCTCAATCTTACCATCCAGAACGTGCCCCCCCTCCACTGCGTGCACAAATACCATCTTACCTTCCTGGAGGATTCTGCGGATATCGACAACGGATTTGGCCAGCTCGGTTTTCTGCGGTCTGCGGCGCAGTTCGCGTTCAAAGCGGTCCATGATGTACAGTGTCCGCTCAATCCGCGGACCCTTCATGATTTTGCTGTAGGCAGGTGTCAGGAATAAGGCCGCACGAATCAGCCAGCAATCCTGGGCTATCTGTTTTTCTACCAGATGGTGTGTGGCCCAGACCAGCTTCATACCGCCCTTTTGCAACATTCTGAAATCCGATCTTGAAGAGAAGGGATTAAAAAAGCTGCCCGACCAGTAGTGCCGCCAAAGATTGCGGTTGAGAAGAAACATTTTCATGGAAGGATGTATGTGGACATCGCACAGCGGTGCCTCGCGATGTAACCGTTTGATCTGTTCGTTCATCAGTTATTGCCCTCCATTTGATGGATCACATACTACACTTTCTATCCATTCATTCTTTGACAATTTATCTCCAGTTCGCATAGTTGTCCAAGCCACAGCACGTTCGACCTTCGTTCTGACATCCTCAAGTTGATGACTCATGGTAACTCCACCTAACGGATCTGCGCTTCTGCTGCCCTTAGGGTCAGCAGCAGGCGCGTGTTAGGTTTACAGTGAAGGTGCCTGCCAGAATAATTGCTCATCGTTAATGTATATGATCTCCCCTCGTTCAGTCATCTCTGATGTATTCAAGAGTCCCTCTCGATATCCATCCGGTATTAACTCAAAGTACACCTTATCTGGGTTCGAGCGTTGATTGAACATGCTCATCTGCTGGCAACGAACCTTGAAGATATTCTTCGAGAGATACCATTGATAGTCAGCGGCTTCGACCCAGCATATAAAAAGGTCCCAGACTTTCGTTAACCCACCTTGATCGGTTCGTAGATCATGCTCTACCAAAGGGTCACCAGATATCAGACGCTTGCGGATTTCAGGATAGCCCAGTATGTTTCCTTCTTCATCAGTCAGATAGACACCAAAATCTGGATCCATCCATAGCCATTTCCCGAGAGTCCGGGAATAGACAGACGTAATATAGTGGCTTTCATCCTCTTCGTGGGAATGAGGTAGCAGGTGTGTCTGACGTGAAGCGTATCCCATGGATAAGAATACTTCGTTCAGTACGACCGTCTTCAAATAGCAGTTGATCGTTTTATTCTCAACCGTGGCCATATGGATCACCGTGAAAGCATTTATTTCTTTGGGGAATTTCGGATTATTCGCATGCCCATTAAGATTAAATACCCACCTTGTTAAATTAATGATCTGATCTATCTCGGAACCTTGCCCAGCGATTGTTTTCAGATCGTAGGTATCTCGTAATACTCTCAGATTTTCATCCGAGGAATCGGCATAGGTGAATATTATTTCAGCAGGATCTCCGGGAGGTTTGGCTGAAAAAGTCTGATGTTCATCTAAGAGACCTGCCCATTCTTCCCCAAGGGTGATGTTTTCAGGACGCTCCCGAAGTGAAGGGAGAATATAGATGGAACCCAGAATCACGAAAACCAGGGTAACAATGACAATGATAACTATTTTAATGCGTTTGTTACTCATTTTGTGTCCATTCCCTAGAGAAACACTCAAATGAAGAAGGTCTATGATGCTACCTATCATCTGTTGCGATGACCAGATATCTCCTGTGATCGATTGCGCCTATCGCTATTTATTGTTAAACCTAACGTCTGTTTCAGCCGCCGCTTCAATGAGCTTTCAATATTTGCCGCACTGCGTTTCGAGCACTTAACATTTTAAAACCACCCCGCTGTAAGTCTACGACTCTCTACGAGACCGTAGGTCGACTTGTCGAGCGGTCGGCTGCAAACTATGGTTAGGGCCAATTTGAATTTAACTTCTCCAATTTACATAAATCAAAATATGCTTTGGCATCGACTGTCCATGAAAAATCCGGAGCTAGAATAATGACTAATGAATCGTTGTCATCTGCTTGAATAGTATCGGTTATGCTGTAATAGGACCATGTGGAATCACATGCCAATTTACTTTTTGAATAGTATTCTATTTTTTTTAATCATTCATGATCTAATGATCCCGATTTGTGTTTGGGACATTAGCAACTATTTCTTTACTATTTCAACCCTTCTGTTCAGTTCTCTGCCTTCGTCAGTATCATTGGTTGCAATCGGAGCCAAAGGACCAACACCAGCGGCTTGAAGCCGTGATGCAGCAATCTGGTACTGGGTTGTTAGCTCTGCTACTACTGCGGCAGCTCTGCGATTTGAAAGATCCATATTGTCAGAGAATTTACCCACATTGTCGGTGTGCCCAACCAGATATAGTTGAAGTGTCGGATTTTGTTGGAGGAGAATGGCAATTTCTTTTATTGTCTCAGCAGAATTTGCCTTAACTTCAGACTTACCTGAATCGAAATAAATTCCATAAACAGCCATGTGTCCTTCTTTCATCACGTTCTCGTTGAGAATATCAGCCGTCACTTTTACCATTCCGGTATCCATCGGTTTTATTTCCACAATATATATTTTAGTCCAGGGTCCTGCTGCCACCGATACGCCTACCCAGACGTTTCCTTCCGGCCGTTTTAAAAGGGCGGTGAGATAGCGCTCCGGCGGAAAATAGCCAATCGTTTCTATCTGGATTTCCGGTCCGCACTCCTCTTTACTACAACTATACCGAATCTCAAAACCGCTATTTTTCAAAGCTTGTTCATAGTTCTTCATACGCTCTAAAGAAGAGCGGTCGTCCGGATCGCGGTAACTTAGTTTTGTTACTTTACCTTCCAACCGCTCAGTCTTCACCGAACCATCCGGCTGAACTTTACCCACAACAAGCCGCTGCTCGTCAAATTCTTTCTCTTCCTGACCCTCGATATACGAACCTTCAAATGCGGTTATCAGCGGATGCCCATTATTTTGCGCCATGGCAACCGTAGAGGTACCTATGGCACATGCTGCCATTAAGACGAACATAGTGATGATTTTTAACCCTCTTACCTTTGTTCTCTGTATCAAATTACTATTCTCTCGTTCCATTTTTTATTCTCCTTTTTTGATTTTATTATTAATAGATGACCAAAAGCCCAGGTTTTATTTCCTTTCGATATTGACTCAAAGTACCATTAAAATTTTGTGGTTCTTTTTGATAAAGAAAGTGAAGATTTTAGATTGTGATTCTAAAATTGCCCAAAGATAGATAAAAGACAGCTTTAGTTATCAATCAAATCTTTGTGCCTCTCATAAATAAGTCAACTTCAAATGATTACTGGACTTCACATGACTGAAATGAATAATTAGAACATAACGTCTGTTTCAGCCGCCGCCTCGATGAGTTGTCAATGTTTGTCTCACCCCGTTTTGAGTACTTAACATTTTGAAACCACCGCGCCCTTTGCGGTCGGCTGCAAACTGTGGTTAGGCGATGCCTTTATTACTCTTTACTTATTCTTCTTGAAACCAAACAATTTTTGTCAATTTGTAATTATCACTGAAAAAGAACTGTAAATGTGATGTGAGTTCTGCATCATCATTATAAATAAGAGCCTCATTATTTTCATGAACTGGCTTTCCGAAGATATTTTTAATATCTGTTTTGGTCATACCCAATTCGATATTAAATGGCAATATGAATTTATTGGAATGAAGAATGAATGTCGTTAATAGACATTTTTCAGTTTTCTTTACGCAATAAGTCTCAAATTCAAAGCCTTTATAATAGAATCGATATATTGTGTCAATTGACGTAGAATCGTACTTGTTGGTAGTGGGTTGAGACATGAGACTGTCAGGTTGCCCGAATTTCTTAATTATCAAATTTGTAGTTTCTGGAATACTTATAGTGTTGTCTATAAATTCGCTCACCTTATTGAAATATGTTTCCTGAGCTAAAGTTGGGTGAGGAGTGCTTATAAATACCAACACAATGATTGCCGATAATTTCATAACTTTACACTGGCTCCTGAGCATAATCTTACACGCCTAACGTTTGGCTCACTTGCGGCGGGGAATTGCAAGTCAAGCTTTGATAAACCAAATAACATGAAACCGGCACCCATTTAAATTTTGCCCGGCCCCCGCCGTCAAGTGCAGCCGATGGTTATGTGAATTTCCCCAAACTTAGCGAATGAGAAGCATTTTTCGGTTTTGAATAAATTTCCCCGCTCTTATCTGGTAGACATACACACCGCTGCTAACTTCTTTCCCGGCATCATCACGTCCATCCCAATTAACCTGATAAAAGCCTGGCGGTTGTGATCGATTAACCAGCGTTTTGATCTTTTGACCAAGTAAGTCATAAATAATTAATTTTACGAAAATCGGATCGGGAAGCCGATACCGGAAAACCGTGGAAGAATTAAAAGGATTCGGGTAATTTTGTTGTAACACATAATTGCTTAAAGCTGATACTGGTTCCCAATCAATGGCTTCAGGCAGTTCAGAATATTTGATTGTGGTGTAAAGAAGTTTATTTGAATCGTTGCTCCTTCCTGCAACGTACACATATCCCTCATTGCTCAATTTAATATCAACTGCTTCGTCGTGATCATTGCTTGGGCCGTTAAAATCGATTTTCCATATCAAATTTCCATCGGAGTCATATTTTATGGTTGTAATATCCGGGC
>Ga0209536_100003598_pt1 | contig 24826 bp, 19 predicted proteins | sample DeeMarSeWOR28_12_FD_187461 | JGI IMG/M metagenome (GOLD analysis project Ga0209536, IMG submission 187461) | Marine sediment microbial communities from White Oak River estuary, North Carolina - WOR-2-8_12 (SPAdes) (version 2) | ecosystem: Environmental > Aquatic > Marine > Intertidal zone >...
TACCTTAAGAATCTTCTGCATCGCTCTTTCCAACCAAATCGACGAAGATCGCATGCAATGAGGGAACCTTCAATTCGAACGCCTGAACGCGCGTGCGCTCTATCAGCGACCGCAGCAGTTGCTGATAATCGGCGTGTTCTTCAAGCGTGACCTCCAGCCGGTCGGCATCGCGTCTGACCGACCTGACATCTGGAAGGTCCCTGACAAAATCTGTGTCACCCTCGAGCTGGACGCTGACGGCGTGAGACTTATGACGCGACCGGATATTGGCCAGTCTGTCATCCACTATGGCCTTTCCCTTGTTGATCAGTATAATGAAATCGCAAAGCTTCTCGGCCTCGTGCATAACGTGCGTCGAGAAGATGACGGTCTTGCCTTCCTTTCGCATGTCCACGATTATGCTCTTGAGCAGATCGGTGTTCAGCGGGTCCAGCCCGGAAAACGGCTCATCCAGTATCAGCAGTTCAGGCTCGTTGATCGCCGTGACTGCAAATTGCAGTTTCTGGTGCATTCCTCTCGATAGCTCTTCGACTTTCTTATCTGCCCACTTGCCAAGGTCCAGGCGCTCCAGCCACTGGGGTACTCGGCGTGCAAGTTCCAGGGCGCTGACATTCTTGATCGCCCCGAAGTATGCCAGCACCCTATGGACCGTCATCTTGCGATACAGCCCCCGCTCCTCGGGCATGTAGCCTATCCGACTCTTGGCCCGCTCGATAGAATCACCTGAGAACAGTTCGATGCTGCCGCGGTCCGGGCGGATAATGTTCATGATCATGCGGATGGTGGTCGTCTTGCCCGCTCCGTTGGGGCCGAGAAAGCCGTAGATGCTCCCGGCCGGGACCGTCACGTTCAGGCTGTTGACGGCACGAACGTCGCCGAAGAATTTACAGACATCCTTGATTGCTACTGCGTCCATATTCGATGCTCTTCTAGGTTGAGCCCAACTTTGGCCACAAGGATATCATCCTCGTATTACAGAGTACAGTCAATTCTGCTGCCTGGCCTCTTTCAGTCTCGGCCGGCGGCAGCAGAGTCGGCGGAGACGCTGAATGTTTGAGTCTTGGTCTTGTCCTTCCACGATGCCACTATGCTTCGGGCCGGGATAGCAAGTTCGCCGTATTGGCGGGCTTCATGCGAGAAGTTGGCCACCAGTTCGACTTCGTTGCCCAGGACCGTGCGCTGCAGCAGCCTGTCGCCGCTCAGCCAGTTGAACTCGGTCATTTGCGAGAAACCCAATTCACGATGCAGAGGCGAGAAGAACTTGTAGTATCTCTTCATCATCTCACGGTGTTTGGCAAACTCGTCCAGGTTCATGTGATAAAGAGGAGGGACCATATACAGAAGGGCCGTGAGCTCGACGGTGCCGATCATGTTGTCAAACTTCAGACTGCCGTTCTGCCAGTGGTTTGTTGTCACTACCGAATCGTGATAAACAATTTCGTACAGCGGCAGACGAAAGCGCGGATCGTAGCAGAAGAATTGGTATTGTTCCTTCATGGGCACCTGTTTGACGAAAATCTCCGGACCGTCCGGGGGATAATACCGCCCCAGAAAGTACTCCGAGTCCCGGTTCTTCATGTCGGGATCGCCCCAGCCGAAAAGCGGGCCAAAGATACCTTCGGAAACACAGATCACTTCGGCGAAAAGATGGCAGCCCCCTTCGGAGCCGACGGGTACTTTGAAGGTTTCACCGATCCAGCGCATGCGGTCGGCGCGGGCGCGGGCGTCGTCGGCCTGGCCGGCTCGATGGCGCGGGCTGTAGTCGTCGTACAATTCGCCGTAGGCGTCGCAGTCGACGAAGTAATAGCTGTAGGGCACGTTTTGCATGTGCCGACGGACACGCTTCTCCACATACGGACGCGCGGCAAGGGGCGAGAGTTTTCCGCCGACGCCTTTGAAACCGCTCAGCGCTGTGCCGTCCCGGCGGATAATTAGACCTGTATCGTACAGATGCTGATCGAACTGCGCCGTGGGCCAGGTCTCGTCGGTACCGAGCAGAGCCGGGTCATGTATGCTGTGGTAGGAATCGTAGGTGCCGAACAGGTAACCCATTTCGTCGGCGAGCCTGGCGACTGCGGGCCGTTTTTCGGCGCCCTCCCAGCCGGCAACGCACAGGCGCATCCGATCAAAGCCGTGCTGCTGAAATTGCCTGAGCATCTTGACTGAAACGCCGTCGCCCCATTGATCGGGAGCCAGCACAAACTTCTCGAACGCGCTGTGCAGCAAAAGGCTGTTCATCCGGCACAGTTCGGCCGGTGACAATGTGTCACGGTCTCTTTCGAGCAATTCGATCACTTGCCCGTGAAGTGGTGCTTGGCTCCATGAATGGTCATCGAAGAAGTCCTTTCTGCCAATCAATCGTGACAGCTCATTGGCGACTTGAGTCTTGGTGTAATTGTCGGGCCACTCTGATTTTGATATTCGAATAACCTCGCCCCACTTCCCGGGCTCCATGAGTTCTTTGATTCGTTTGCCGACTGAAGGGCCGCTGGCCTGAGCCTGCTCGATGAGTTCTTGACAAAACGACCGCCATTTGTTCCTCGGGATATCGTGACGCGAGAACGGTTCGTCACCCCACAGGTAGATGTGGGCAGCCCCCAACAATCTTTCCGCCCTTGGGGTTTTTCTGATCTTCTCGGCCATGGCGACCAATCGACCCTGCTGCTCGAGCCAGTCGCGGAATTTTTTCGCCGGTTCAACGGGCGAGTCGTTGTCCGATAGTCGAATTAAGAATCCGTACTCTTTTTCGGTCTGAAAAGGCGTGAATTCATGGGTGAATGTCATCTCCGGCTTGCCGTCTTTTCGACCAAAGTCAATGGCGTTGTTATATGGGTTGGTCGCGATATATGTCACAGACAGGCCTTCGCAGTCGAGACCCCAGAAAGGCATACTGAGGCCTTCGAGCGTATTCCACCGGCCATGCTCAATCATGTACTCTACCCAACGGGGATTGTCGAGCGGTATCCAAAACCCTTCTGCGCGAGGCCAGACGAGTCCCCTGACGTTCTCTGACAGTTGCAGGAGCGGCCAGATGAATCCGCCGCTTTCCTGCGACGATATTCTCACCGAAAGATCATTTTCTTGGAGTTCAACAGCGATGCTGATCTTTTTATCTTCCAAATCCCATTCGACAAGGTTACCGGTTCGCGCGACCTTGCCGGGCCGACCCAAACCGGATTGGCCTTCTGACAATTGAATCGATCCTGCTGCCGCCGGGCGGGCCGTGATTTCCAGCGTCTGAGGCGATACTTCGATCGCCCAGTACTCGTTGCCAAGTGTGATTCGCTGGGATTGGGCGGCCCATACTGTGCAGCCAAGAGCAGCAGCGACGCAGAAAATGATGGAGAGGCCTTTGTGCATCCTTGCACTCCGCAGGGTAAGATTACCCTATCCGATACTTCGTGTGCAGCTTGATTTAGTCCTCCGCCGCGGACATCCAACACAAGGTCAGCCGCTCGGGGCCTCAGGATATGTCAAAGACCTTGGTCAGTTGCGTGATTTCAAACACTCTCTTGAGATTCGAACTCAGGTTGGACAATTGCAGCGTGCCGCCGAGTTCGACCACCTTTTTGTGGACTCTGACCAGAAGGCCCAGGACGGCCGAGGTCATGAACTTGACATTGACGAAATTGAGAATCAGTTTTTTGTCCTCGTTCTTCTCAATCACCGCTTCGAGAGCATCCCGAAGCTCCCGTATCTGCTCCTCATCAAGGATTTTTTCTTCGGTGAACGTAACAAACGTGACATCCAATCCGTACTCCACCTCTATTCTCGGTTGTCCCTGTTCCATGAGCATCTCCTTATAGCACCTAAATGCTGAATTCTCTCTTCTGTGCCGGTCCGGGCCTCAATGTCCTCGAAATCGGAATGGCAACGCGGCAGCATTATACCGGATAGTTTTTGAGAATGCCAGAAGTACCTTAGAGCAGCGGCATATTTGCCCGGAAAGTAAGCTGCGGCCCCCTGCCGCACGGTGTGTGCCCTCATTTGAAATGGAAGAAAACTCTCCAATATTCCCACAGGCAGATGTTGTGCTTCTGCGTTTAATATGTAGCGTGCCTGTCGAAGGGCAGTTGGACTGTTTTTGAAGCATTTAGAGTTTGCACGGAGAAAAAAGCATGGCTGAAAATACAAATAAATCATTCAATCCGAGGGCATTCGCCTCGGTCTTCGCCGGGCTTTCGTTTGCTTTGATGGTTGTAACGGGGCTGGCTCTGTTTATTGCACCTTCCTGTCGGATTGCCAGCGACACTTCCTGGACGGTGTGGGGCCACAACAAGGACCAGTGGGTCGCCGTGCACGTCTGGCTGAGCATCGCGTTCATTACCGCCTCTGCAATACATATCTATCTTAACTGGAGCGTCCTGACAAGTTACTTCAAGAGCAAGATCCGGAAGGGATGGGCTTTTCGGGCCGAGTGGCTTGCCGCACTTGCTGTATGTGCAGTCCTCTACGCCGGTTCCGCCCGCGAGTTGGCCCCTTTCTCGTCTCTGATGGCCTGGAAAGAGACTTTCAAGCATCCTGCAGCGGGTGCCTCCGGGCCGGGCGCAGGCTCACGCAGGGGCCGAGCTGCCGGACAACAAGTACGAAATCTCGCCGTCCAGGCCGAATCTGCCCCTGCAGGCGAGCAGCAGGGCCACATCGAGCAGCCCCAAACATCAGGGCACGGTCCGGGTCGAGCCGGCGGAGGGATGGGACAAAAGACACTAAGTCGGTTTTGCAGCGACGAAGGAATTGACCTCTCGTGGGCAATATCTCATCTCAAAAGCCAGGGCCTCACCGTCAGAGACACAATGACCATGCGGCAGATTGCCGATGCTCTCGGCGTGCATCCCCGGGAGCTTCCCGCCGTCCTGCAGCCCAGGCAATGACGAGTGATTATTATAAGATCAGGAGTTCTGCAAAAGTTCAGTTATGGTGCGCACGATTGAAATTTGGGGTTTCTGCGCGGGGAAGTAGCTTTACGAGTCAAGTTTATGATCTTACTCGCGCGAATTTACTGCCCTGAAGGGTATAAGACCTTCCGCTGGCAGTGCCTCTTCATGGTTTCTCCGGCACAGGCCTATCAACCACTTCTGCTGCTCGACCGTGAGATATGGTCGCAATACTAACACGTGTTCAGCAATGCGCCGTTCGATCTGGCTGTGGGCCAGGATCAGCTTGTCTATCTGCTGCAGTAACTCTTCGTCGGCGCTCTTGGAGTCCTCAAATAGGGCAAGCAGCGCTGCCCTTTCAGCCATTAGAATATCACGGAGCCGCATGGAATCTGCCTCGAAGCCAGAATCCCTGTCCCGTAAGATGCTGACTTGCCCTTCATCCAGTCTCAGTCTGCGCGCCAACCTGTCCCTGGCTCTCAGACGCATGCCGTAACCACCTCCGCCTCCACGACCGGCACGACTTCCCCGGCCGGCGCCGACTCCACGGACGTATCCATTGCCCCGGCCACGCGGCCCGGGCCCGCCGAAGCCATCTTGTCTACCACCACCAACGCGACCGCCCGTTCTGCTGATTGGCCCTCTGACAATCTCAGCACAGAGGCCCATCAGGTAATCCTGATTGCTCGCCGGCAGTTTCCCGCGAAGTTCGACCACATGTTCGCCCACTCGCCTCATCAGATGCCCATGCGCCCCGATAACGTTCTCAGTACGTTCCAGCACCACTTCATTCGGGCTGCAAGGATCCTCGAGCGCCAAGGCAAGGGACTTCTGCTCTTGCGCCAGACTCGACGTTAGTCCATTCAACTCCGCCTCGAATCTCTCCTCCAGCTCGATGGCGGCTCCGGATGCTTCGCTGAGCCACTGTCGCGAAGGTTCGGCTCCTGCTTCTTGGCGATTGATCGCGGTCATGCGAGCGTTCAGGAACGCGCCCGTCCCGCAAATGAACGAGACTATCGCAAGTACCGCTGCGCGCTTTCGATTCATTGCTCGGCCCCCGTCTCAGCCGGATCGTCTTCCAGAACGAGCCACGCCAGCTCGCTGGACCATTGCAGGCCCAGTGCGGCCAGATATTCCGGTTGGCTCTGCGAAGATGCGATCGGCGGTTTCTTGCCGGTGACACTGTATTCGCCCAGCTTGTGGCCGAGGCCAACGGCGATGATTATTGAGGCCGCGACGCGCAACACCTGCGGCAGAAGCCTCTTGATTCGAGCATGCGTTGCCGGGCGCTGAACGCTCTCTGGCTGCGCCTGCTGTGCCAGAGCGACGACTCGATCACCAACGTTGTGTCCGGCTGTCTCCACCTCCCAAAGCCCCAGTGTGTCCGAGAGCTTCGCCGCCTCCTGGACACGTCGCGAACACTCATCGCAGGCAGTGATATGTTCATGTACTGCTGCGGCCTCGGGTTCGGCAAGATTACCCGCCACATACTCGATCAATTCGATACCATCTATATGTTTCATTGCACGCACCTATTAGTTAAACGGCTGCGAATCTCGCAAACTGCGGCCTATTCGACATAATATTTCACTTTGTCAAGTTTTTCCCTCAGATTTGCATACGCTCTGACCAGCAGGGACTCCACTGCCGAGCTGCTCCAGCCGGTAACCTCCGCGATCTCACCGTGGCTTAAGCCCTGATACCGATGCAATATGAGCGCCATGCGCTGCCGCTGCGGCAACCTTCCCACAGCCGCTTTCACAAACTCCACGAGTTCCTTTCTCTCGGCGGCATCATAGTCGGTCCCAGCTTCCACATCGAGGGCCGCGCCATCAAGCGGCGCTGCTTTTCTGGCCAGCGATCGCTGTGCGTCAAAACAGAGATTGACTACGATGCGATACAGCCATGTTGTGAACCTGGCTGTGGGCTTGTAGTTGCCGGCAGCTCTGTGGACGCGCAGGAACGCTTCCTGGGTGATGTCTTCAGCCAGATCCCATTTGCCAAGCGTCCGAAAGGCAAGATCAAGAACTCTCTGCTGGTGTCTCCGAACAAGCTCGCCGAGAGCCGACATGTCCTGCCTGCCCAGCTTGAGCATCAGTTCCTCGTCGGTGGTTCCCTCGATTGTCATCGGAGTCCATACGATCTGAACGGCAATCTGTTCTTGTCAATGTCGGCTGCAATCCGGCTCGACAATATCTTCGCCATGCGGTGAGTATAGCAGCCTGTGAGACCTACGAACACTTTTTTTCAGTGCGCTCGAAAATTCTCCGCAGGTCTGCGGGACGTTGCCACGTTAAACAACCACAAGACCTGAAGGTTGTAGTTAAGCCGGCAAAGAATGAAAAGGTGCGTGACGTAACTGAGCGTTGAAAATCGAACTTACAGTACAGCAATCAAGGAGAACAAGAATGAGAACGAAACCGTCACTGAGTATTTTGCTTTTCGCAGTCGCTATTATTGGGTTTGTGGTTGTCTCTGTCAACGAGAGGACATCGGCGCAACCGTACATGGATGAGCAGTGCCGCGAAGGCGGATCCTGCGGGGCCGCAGTTGACTCGCAAATGCCCATGCAAGGTGGTGGGCATGGGCCGGGTCGAGGTTGGTCTCGCAGAGGCAGAATGGGCGGCTGGATGGTTGGGACCGTAACACAACCAGCCCAGCAGCAGTGCAGCGATTGCGAAAGCGGCCGGCAGAGACGTGTAATCAACGGTGCTGCTGCAGACGGTTGTGGCAATCAGGGATTTGCCCAGGGGGCAGGTTGCAGCAGCGCCGGTGGTCACGGCGGCAGCTTTTCGTGCATTTCCGGTGATGGCCGAGGACAGGGTCGCGCCGGTCTCTGGGGTCAAAGTTGCGCCCGGAACGCAGGTTGCCGAAGCGGTGGTTTTCGTGGCCGTGCTTTGTCCTGCAATTGCGGCCGTGGGCGCCGACAAGGTTGGGCGAGAGATAAGGGCCAGGGTTGCGATCAAAACCCGGGCCGCGGAGGCGGCAAAGGTTGTAGCGGCTGTTGAGTCCGCTCTATGAGTAGCTCCAGGCTCTGTGGCGTGCCCTTCGGACAGGCACGCTGCCACCGGCAAGACGCAAATGAGTTGGCACACCGGGCATCTATTGCGATGTCTGTTGTGCCAATTTCATCTTCTCAAGCTTTATTTGTGCTTTGAGCCTCGCCAGCTTCGCTCTCACCACGTCCGCAGAAGACGTCAAGCCGCGATCAGTCTCTCGGGCAATCAGCTTTTCACATTCGCGCAGAGTTGCCACGATCTTCTCGTGGATCTCTATCCGTTCAGAATGAGTCGGGCGCAGATCGGCTTCGGCGTAAAGCATTGCCACGGTTGCTTTTGCAACTTCCCCGGCTGAGATTCGACCGGCATCAGCCAGTCGGTTCTTCTCCTGAACAACGGTCTTGAGGATCTCATACCGCTCTTCAAGTAGACCCCGGAGTCTCTGGCTGCTGACGGTTCGGGTCTTGTTCTGATCTTCTCCAGCGTGACCACTCGGTCCGGCCAGATAGATTAGAAGCAGGCTGCCGGTGACACAATAGCAAGCCAGTTTTTGACGTGCTGACATCGTGATCTCTCCTTTCTCTCTCACTGACGGGTGCACACAATCTGTGCGATCCAGCCTTACCTCGGCTGCCGAAAGAACAGACGCCGATCCGGGGATAATGTGACAGAATAGCTTGTGCTTTTCACGGAAAATCTCTGGCAACTATCGGATCGGCGGACCTTTCTTGCGCTTCGGGGTCAATCACGCTTGACAAGCGGACGATTAGCGGCGATTCTCCTCTCCATGGCTGGCTCTGATGACATCGCGTTACTTGCGAAAGATATGTCTCTGGCTTTTGACACCGGCGCCGTGCTGGAGGATTTCTCGCTCGAGGTCTCGGCCGGGCAGAAGATCCTCATGACCGGACCGTCCGGCTGTGGAAAATCCACTCTTCTAAAGTGCTTCCTCGGACTGGCGGTCCCCAAGAGCGGCTCTATAGCCGTCAGCGGCCAACCCCTGACGCCGGCAACGGTCTGGAGCCTGAGAACGAGAATTGCTTACGTCATGCAGGAACCCGATCTTGGCCGGGGAACCGTCCGCCAAATCGTCGAAAGGCCGTTTCACTATCACGCAAACGCCCATCTTCTGCACAGCGTTGAAAGGCTCAACGAGTTGATAGATTTGTTCGGACTCGGCATCGACCTGCTTGACAAAAATGTTTCCAAGCTCTCAGGCGGCGAAAAACAGCGGATAGCTCTGATAGTCGCCATCATGCTCGACCGGCCGATCTTGCTGCTGGATGAACCGACTTCAGCGCTCGATGCCCAATCCAGAAAGACTCTGAGCCGATATCTGCAATCACGCACGGATCTCACTGCCCTGGTGGTGACACACGACACCGACTGCTTCACATTCGCTGACAACATTGTAAACCTGAAGGCCCACGTGGCAGGAGAGGCGAAATGAATATCAAGGATATCGCTGCCTGGCAACTGGCCTCGGCTTACCTTCTGCTGATACTGCCCCTGGCTGTGATTCTATGGTACAGAGTCCCGATCCTGGGACGGACGGCATTGGCCGTCTTGCGTATGACGGCCCAACTGGTCTTTGTCGGGCTCTACCTTCAGGTAATATTCGAACTCAACAACCTGTGGCTGAATCTCGCCTGGCTCAGTGTAATGGTCTTGGTCGCTGATGTCTCAGTCGCGCGTTCATGTGGGTTGCGGCTGACTCGAATTGCCCTGCCTTTGTTTGCGGCGCTGCTGCTCGGGACGGCAGCACCCATGCTGATATTCACGGGGCTGATCCTGCGATGCGAAAGCGTTATGGATGCCCAATATGCGATTCCCATCGGCGGCATGATACTCGGCAATTGTCTGCGTGCGGATATCGTCGGGATCCGGACGTTCTACAACTCGATACGGACAAGCGAAAAATCATTTCACAATTCTCTGGCCCAGGGCGCACTGCTTCAAGAAGCGGTTCGCCCGTTCATAACCGAAGCCTGCGAGTCGGCCCTGGCCCCTGCCGTGGCCACGATGGCAACCATCGGACTGGTCTCGCTGCCCGGAATGATGACGGGCGTCATCCTTGGTGGGGCCAGCCCCTTCACGGCAATCAAATACCAGATCGCGATAATGATCGCCATATTCTCCGGAACGTCCGTGACAGTTGCACTTGGCATCCGTCTGACCATGCGATCGGCGTTCGATCACTATGGCCTGCTCAAAGAATCGATCTTCAAAGACTCCGGGAACTGAGGAGCATTGGGATTCGACTTGCCAATTCCCTAGGGTGTCGCCGAAGCGACCTCAGGCGGGCAATTGTGTGTCAACCGTTTCGTGCGTTTGGGCGTCCTACCCTGTATAGTAGCCAAGCGCATGAACCAGATGCGAACTTGTTGAAAGGAGCTGTTAGAATGTCGGCAACTGGGCGTACATCTGTTTGGTTGGTCGCTGTCCTGGTGCTGGCAGCGGCTGCAACGTCATCCGAACAGCAAAAGGAAATTGACGATCTGATAGGAGGACTTGGCCAGAGAGACTGGAGGAACGCGGTCGATGCTCTTGCCGAGATCGGAGAGCCGGCTGTAGAGCCCCTTATCCACACCCTGAAGGACAGGAGTATCAAGACTTGGGCCATCCAGGCCAGAGCCGTCAATGTTCTGGCGAAGATCGGGACGCAGCGCGCTGTCGGGGCGATAATCGATTCGCTGAAGGACACCGAATCGAGTGAGTATGTTCGGGGATTCGCTGCTGTAGCTCTGGGCGAGACAAAATCGGCTCGAATGGTCGAACCGCTTACGCTCGCTTTGACGGATGAAAAGCAATTCGTGCGCTGGAAATGCACCCAGGCTCTTGGGATGTTGGGCCACAGAGAATGCGTCAGCGGGCTGGTTCTGGCTGTTAAGGATCGGGACCAGCATGTCCGCGCCGCGGCGGTTCAGGCACTGGGAGAGATCAGATCAAACGATGCTGTTGATGATCTGGTCAGGGCATTCGCCGATGAACACTGGCTCGTTCGGCTAAATGTCCGCAATGCCATGCTGGAAATAGGCGATCCGGCGACCGGGCGCCTGATTGAGGCGCTGCGCGACGAGAATCCCACTGTGCGTTGGCAGGCAGCCTGGGCTCTGGGGAGAATCAAATCAGAAAATGCCCTCGCGCCTCTTGTCAAGGCGCTCGAGGATTCCAACTGGATGGTCCGGGACCAAGCTGCCGTGTCACTGGTGAAAGCCGACTCTGAGAATACCCGCGGATTGTTGGTCGCGGCGTCCAAGAACAAAGCCGCCTATGTCCGGCGGCAGACTGCCTGGGTGCTGCAGGAGATGCAGCGAAAAAGGGCACCTGAGGCAGAGAACAGCCGAGACAAACCCTCAACAAGAAACCCTCCGAATCAGATTTCTCTCGGTCAAGAATCATATACCTGCTATCCGCAGACACTTGATTCCAAGCCGGACATTCCTTCGCCGCATACGACACCGGATGGAGCCGAGATCGTGACGGTTCTGATGAAAGACGGCAAGTTCGCGCTCATTCCGGTGACGGTCGAGAATGGTGAGTCGCTGAACTACAAAGAAGGCAAATGGGGCAAAGGCCAACAGCTTGAAGTCGACGCCGCGGATTTCCCGACATTCTCACGAACAGGGCTTCATTCCGATGAGGAGCTGGGGCAGACGAAGACGATTACGGGAAGATCGGTTGTGGAGATCACCGAACTCGGCCGGCCCAAAAGATCGTCCGGCGCCGGATTCATGAGCCATGATGAAGACATTGTTTCGGTCCTGAAAGGTGACAACGCGCTTGTGAGAGAATTGGGCCTGAGACATCCGCAAATGGCCAGACCGCTTTTTCACATCTGGAACATGATACTGATCGATTACAAGCTTGGCAAACTCGCCAGGTTCTGGGTTCATATCGAGCACATCTACTACAACGGCACAAAGGTATTCTTGAAGGCAGAAGGTTCGAGAGGCTGGCAGGAATCGTTGTTTAATGATGAAATTCTGGGGATGTATCAATTCGAAGCATGGAGGCAATTGACCCGAGACGAAAAGGCATTCCTGAGGGAAAAGTATCCACATCTTACCGACCAGCAGATGGCCGAATTCACTGAGAAGCTCTCACATATCCATTCGGGGGAAATGGTGCCGTACTACATCATGCGCTACGGCTTCTACGAAGGACACACAGACTACAGAGCGGATCCGATCGCAATTGCCTTTATCTTCGGCATGAGAAGTCTTGAAGAAATCGAAGCGGCATTTGATCGCAGGCTGTATGAGACGTTGACGCAGCAATTTACCAGAGGGCCGTCCTAAAGCTGTGTTATTTCTGAAAGGCCCTCGATTTGTTGCTCGGTTATTTTGCGAATCCTATCTTCGAATTCATCCTGTAATGTCACCGTCTCTTCTCGCAGTCTCTCTTCGAGCTGCGAGCGGAATGCATCGCGGGCCTTTTGGATTTTCGATTTTGTCAGGGCTCTTTTGATGACCCATGCCGGGGCGTCCCAGTTCTCTGCCAGCTTTGCAGCCTTTTCCTTGCCGTGCCGGACCGTCAGGTACGCGATCACCAGAGCCAGCACGGCGCCGCCGATCAATCCGACCGGGCCCGATACTAGCACTGCAGTGCCCGCACCTCCGCACAGCATCGCCCCGATGCTGGTGGCGATACCGACGACAAACCACCCGACTGTGTCCATTATTCCGCCGTATAGATCGGGCGCCCCTGAGCCAATGGCGTCACTGCCTATCGAGATTCTTTTGCCTTGCTCGATCTGCGCATCTCCGATGCTCAAACCGTGAGATGCGATCCACTCGGTGAGCAGGTCCCTCACCTGGCCGGGCAATCCCATCCTGAGAGTCTGCATTCTCTCTTCGACAATTCTTTTGAGATCCGGCTCGAAGGATTTTGCTTTCGAGGAAACACTGCTTTTGAGCGAGGCCAGAGAGCCGCCTTTGGCCCTGTATTCGTGCAGTACAGGCTTGATCTTCTTATCGAACAATTCGAGCGTAAGGTCGGTTGCGACATCCGCCACGTATGCGTCGGTTATCTTGCGAACGAGGGGCCTGACCTTCGTCCGGCAGAAATCTGGAAGTTCTTCTTTGAGCTTGCTGCGGGTCTTCTCGAACTGCCGCTTGAGCGGCGAGAGGATCGCAAGCCCTTCAGATATGACGGCATACGGCCGGTCGCTGCGCATGAGTTTCGACTCGTCGAGGGCCAGTGTCTCGGAAACGACATCATAAACAAAAGGCCACTGACTGCTTCCTCCGGCGAGAATCACCCGGCTGATGTCACCGGCGGCGATCTTCTTTTCGCCTAACCCTTGAGTCAGTGACTGCCTGAACCATTCGATCAGGTCGAGCGGTTCGGCCGGCCGGACAAGTCTGTCGCTGTCGACGCCGATCCCCTGCAGATAGCGGGCAAATGCAGGGCTTGGTTTGTAAGTTTTGGCCCTGTCGAGAAATGTCTTCCAGTTCATGCCTCTAACGCTGCCATAGCGCCCGACGGATTTGTTGACGCTTTCGTTGCGATCTCGCGCCATTGTTAGAGAGAAGAATTCTTTTACCTCGCGGCAGAGATACGAGTGGACGTAATAGGTGTCACCGGCGTTTTCGATCTGGCTCAGAGCGTCGGCGTTCTGATCCAGAAACCACTGAAAGAACAGATCGTCGAACAACCGCCCTCCCAGCTCCATGTCACCCCATGAGCGTATCTCATCGAGACTGCGCAAGAAGGCGAAGTCGCACGTGCCCCCGCCGAAATCGACGATCAGGACGCCTCTGAGAGCCTCGTCCGGGGAGAAGTCCTTGTGCCACAGATGAGACAGCAAAGCCCCCTTGGGTTCGTCCAGGAGCTTGACGTCACCGTAGCCGGCCGCTTTGGCGATTTCCTTGAGCCTGGTCCTGAACGCCTCCTGAGCTTCAGCAGGGACCCCGACTATCACCTCGTGCCGGGCCGGGTCGAGGACGATGTGCTGCTTTTGCGATTGCTCCACAACGGTGCGCAGGAAGTCCTCGGCGTTCCTTGCGGCCTCTTCGCTCGTTGTCACATCGGGCTTGAATTGTGTGCACAGGCGGTATTGCTCGCGCTGCTCGTTCGAGGATTCCCCGTACTCGTGCAGTGCGGGATTGCCGACGAGCGGCTTCCTATCCTGGCGATAGAGAATAGCGGTCGGGATGCCGTCGCGTCCGGAGCCAAAATCGACTCCGACCGGAGATATCTGGTCCGCCGGACACTTACAGAAGTAGGAGTTCGTCGTACCGAAGTCTATGGCTAAGATGCTCGCATCGTTCATATCGACTACTTGTCTCGAAGCTTCCTCACCAGGCCGCGTTCCATCACGTTGCCGTCGAAGATGACGGGCTTTCGTTCGATCCTGACCTTGTCGCCCACGGCCACGTCGCCGAAGGTCTCATATTTTGTCAACAAGTCATTTGTCCATTCGATCACGTTCTGCTTATCTGCCGCAGCGGACAAAAATGCAGGCGCACCTTCGAGCCCGTCAAAGCCGCAATTTCGCGCCTGCTGGATCAGCTCGTCGGCCGCTACCGATAGTGACTCCGGCGCCGTGCGATGCAGAGCGTAGATAAGGGCTCCGATCCGCCGAAACGCCGATTCCTGGTCAGCCGGACCGGCCGCCGGTTGTGATCTGCAGTAGCACAACATCGCTAAAAGTGGAACCGCGAAGTTCAACCACTGTTCGATAGACGTTCGCACAACCAATTCGTGATTCTTCCGGTCATATCGAATCTGCCTGCGGCGGCCCAGCAGCCTGCGCAGTAGGCGGCTACGCCCGGCCCTGTGAACGATCAGAACTGCGCACAGTGCACCAAACGGCCCGCCGACGGCCAGTCCAACATCGCGCATGTCGAATGCCAATCTAAAGAGCGGAGTCAGAACGACCATTCCCAGGATGGCGCCTATCATGGCGCCAATGGCGAGTCGAAAAGGTCTGGGCTCCGAATGAGTCGCCGGTTCGGGTATCAGCAACTCTCTGGCAATCGAGTCAAACGACAGCGCCACCGAAGCCGCCAAATTCTCGTCGGTGACTGAGCCGCCGCTGACCAGCGATATCGAGGTGGGACTGAGCAGCTCCTTTTTCAGCAGCGAGTGAGCCGCCGCCTGCGCTACATCAAGTTCAGCGTGCGAAGGAGAATCGCCCGCTTCAAGAGACACAAAATACTGATCCGTCGCGTTGTCGATCAAGTCACGGCGCAACTTCTCGGTTGCCGCATACGCCTCAAGAATTTTCTCTTTCACGTCGAGCATGAAGAGCAATTGGCAGGGTGGGGCACACCCCGCCCTGCCGTGCATATTTTTGCATTTCCTACTGGCCCGTACCAGTCGGTTTGGCCTGTCCAGCCGGCTTGGCTGTCCCGGCCGGCTGAGCCTGTTTGGCTGGTTCGGCCGGCTTGACGATCTCAAGCAGCTCAATTTCGAAAATAAGAGCGGAATTGGCCGGGATGGTCGGCCTTGCCCTGGAGCCGTAGGCCAGGTCGGCGGGAATGTACAGCTCCCACTTGCCGCCTTCCTTCATAAGCTGCAGGGCCTCGACCCAACCCTTGATCACGCCCGTGACGGGGAACTCAGCGGGTTTGCCGCGCTTATACGAACTGTCGAACTCCGTGCCGTCGATCAGCGTGCCGCGGTAGTTGGTCTTGACCTTGTCGGCCGCGACGGGGGTCTTGCCCGTACCTTCCTTGATCACCTTGTATTGCAGACCGCTCGGCAGAACTATGACGCCTTCCTTGGTCTTGTTGGCCGCAAGATACGCATTGCCCTTGGCAAGGTTCTCAGAAGCCTCCTTTGCCTGCTTGGCCGCCTGTTGGGCCCTCATGCGCTTCTGCCAGGCACCGTAAACCGTCTTCATCTCTTCCTGACTGATCGCAAGCGTGGTTCCTGCCAGAGCGTCCTTGATTCCCTGGGCCAGCGAGTCGACGTCAACATCGATTTCCTGGCTCTTGAAGTTTCGGGCGATCTGTGTCCCGATTATATAGCTGATTTTCTCCATTTCCGTTTCGAGGGAGATCGAATTCTCGGACACCGCTTCAACGCTGGGCGCGGTTGCCACCGTCGTTTCTTTGGCACTTTCGTCGGTTGCATAAACCGACATCGCAATCAGACAGCCCAATACCAACATCGCAATGCTAATTCTTGTCTTCACAATTTTCTCCTTTTTTCGCTTTAGAAAGACCGCCCCGTTCGACAGGCTCAGGGCGAGAGTGTGCCGGATATACTTACAATCCTGCATAACACACAACTTTTACGTAACGCCAGACTATACCAGAAAAGGGCAGACAAGACAACGTGTTTTTGACCGCGACCGACAATCCGTTTTTTTCTTGACCAAAGGCCCGGCGATTTGGTACATTTGAAACGTGCAGGTTTTGTGCATTTCCGGAGTCTTGGCGGGCAGGGTTCTTGCGGTTCCGCGCGGTTCCCGGTGATCACAGGGACGGCGGTGGCATAGGACGACCATCAATGATGGGCGCTGCGTGCCTCGACGATAGAAATCCTGTCGCGTCATCAAGGGGCAGGGTTTGAAAGGAGCAGACGCAGGCAGATCTCAAAGATACCAGGCCCTGCCTGGACCGGGCAGAACGGCGTTAACGGCCGAACCGTTACCAACTGTTTGATTTAGAGGAGGACTCCTATGTCCAAAAGATTCATTCTTATAATGTTGCTTGTGCCGGCGGTCGTCATTACGTCCGCCCGTGCCGACAAACTCACTGGGTTGTCGGATGTGACAGTGGTTGACGGCGAGATTATCAGTTTCCGGCATGAGGGGATCGAATATGTTGTCGCCGATGAGGATGTGGCACTGGGCACAACGACGCGGTGGTACATCGATGGCGGCGTTGAGACGTTGTGGCCGGAAGGGGATCCCGTTCCCGCAGCGGCACCGACGGTACCCAACCCCTCGTCGAACGCCAAGATCGGCGATGTGGGCTCGAATGCCGACAACTTCTTCTTCGCTGTCCCGGGTGATGCTGAAAACATTTCGTCGATCGACGGGATCAACTTTCAGGAGACGGTTTTTCCTTTCCTGACGAATACGGTTTTTGTGTTCGAGCGAAACGGTAATGACAACGGTACCGTTCAGGCCATCCGGGCGGACGGCTCACTGGGAACCGCGATGAGGCTCGCGGCAGGCGGCGCACCCTATGCCAGCACGGGAGTCGACGTCAATGGCCAGACAGCCTATGGCTACGTCGTCATGACGGACGTGCTGGTGCAGGGCGTGCGAATCACGGCCGAAGGGCACGATACGCTCAGTATTTCGGCAGTTCCGGTGCCGCCCGACGTAGCGCACAGACCAAGTCCTCAGGACGGCGCGATGATCGAGCAGACTTGGGTGACCCTCGGTTGGTCGCCGGGCAAGAGTGCTGTCTCGCACGACGTATATCTGGGCGAGAATTTCGATGACGTCGGCGCCGGCATCGGCGATACATTCCAGGGCAACATGACCGAGACGACTCTTATCGCCGGATTTCCAGGATTTCCCATTCCGGACGGCCTGGTTCCGGGCAGGACTTATTACTGGCGAGTCGATGAGATCAACGACGCCAATGCGGCAAGTCCTTGGAGAGGTGACGTGTGGAGCTTCTCTGTTCAACCGTATACTGCCTACAACCCCGATCCGGCTGACGGCACCGAGTTCGTCGATCTGGACGCGACCCTCAGCTGGCAGCCGGGTTACGGCGCTGCATTACACACCGTTTATGTCGGCACCAGTTTCGACGATGTAAACGATGCAGTCGGCGGGAGCCCGAGCGGGACTGCAATTCACAGCCCGGGATCGCTCGAACCTGAGAAGGTCTATTACTGGCGGGTCGATGAGTTTAGTCCCCCGACCACGCACAAAGGTGATATCTGGACTTTCACGACGCCGGGCGCCGTGGGCAATCCGCAGCCGGCCAATGCGGCTGTGGATGTACCGATGATCGCGACTCTTTCATGGACGCCAGCGGATAATGCCGCTTCGAGCGATCTATACTTCGGGACCGATGCCGATGCCGTCAAGAATGCCACTACGGCTTCGCCTGAGTATGTCGGCAACAAGGCACTGGGCTCGGAGAGTCACGATCCAGGCAGACTGGCGTTTGACGCAGAGTACTACTGGCGCGTCGATGCGGTCTATGCCGCTGAGACCGTGAAAGGCCTGCTATGGAGCTTTTCGACGGCCGACTTCATCGCAGTGGACGATTTTGAATCCTACAATGACATTGATCCGCCTGATCCGGCGAGCAATAGGATATTCGACAAGTGGATCGACGGTTTTGGAACCACGACAAACGGCGCGCTCGTTGGCAATGACCTTCCACCCTATGCCGAGCAGACAATTGTCCACGGCGGCGCGCAGTCGATGCCATATTCCTACGACAACAATATGAAGACGTCTGAGGCAACCCTGACGCTGGTTTATCCGCGCGACTGGACTGCAGAAGGCGTCACCAAGCTCTCATTGTGGTTCCGCGGCGATTCCGGCAATGCCGCCGAGCGGATGTTTGTTGCTCTAAACGGCAATGTCGTGGTCTACAATGACAATCCTGCTGGGACGCAGACAACTAAATGGAACGAGTGGGTAATCGACTTGCAGGCATTTGCTGGCGTGGACCTCACCAACGTCAATACCATTACTATTGGCTTTGGAACAAAGAGTAGTCCGGCTGCCGGCGGCACAGGGACGATGTATTTCGACGACATCAGGCTGATCAGGTAGGTTGTTTGAGAACTGAATTGAAGCAGCAGGTAATTCTGCTGGACATATAAGACGTTTGTCAACTTGGGGCCTATGCCGATCAACTCGGCATAGGCCCCCTTCTTCTTTGGGTGCCAATTTCACGCGTTAATTTGCCTCAAATCAAGAAATACTGAAAAAAGGCGGAGAAATTCAGAAATTGTTGCCGGTGGCCTGCGACTAAGAACGTAGGTTAGGGGTCAAATAGTTTAGGAGTACCGGTTATGAGCGATTATCCAAAAATCACGTACAAGAAACACACATTCTTATCATCTGTGGCCATGGGGCTCAGCGCCATCGTAATTACGATCATTATCAGTTGTACGGTGCTGGTCATCTACGGCATACACTTTGCAGGCGAGAGGTCCGAGAAGCTCGTTTCTCTGGTGTCAGACGCTGTCGGAAGCCTGCCCGAGCTGCAGGAGGCGTTGCCGCCGGCCCTGGCCGACGTCCTGGACGACCGTCGCGAGCCGCAGTACGCCGGCGAGCTTGAGATTTACGCCACGACGGCGTTGACGCCCGACCAGCACAGAACGGCGCGCACGAAGATCGAGGTTGTCAACAAGGGAAGCGAGATTGTATCTCTCCTGTCTCTTCGGGTTGTCGTTTTCGGCTCGAATGGCCAGATTCTCTCCGAGTCGAATGAATGGGCCGCCACCCCGATAGCCGCCGATCACGATTGGCGCGGTCCGCTGATGCCCGGCTCGCACCGGTATTTTGTTTCGCACCGCCGTCCACTTGGGGTCTTTCTGGGAGATGAGTTGAGGACGGAGGTCGAAATTACCGACCTGCGGGTATGGAACAGCTCCGAGAAGGACCCGCTAATCGAGGATCGGGTGCTCTCGGAGGTCCAGGCAGTCGAGCCTTCCGAAGAGGTTCAGAGCGTCACACAATACCAATGAGCACAAATTGTCATGCCGGTGAGGCTTTCGGAGTCCTGTTTGTCAGATAGACACCCGAGGTGACCAGGGCCGCGCCGACTGCAAGCGAGAAAGTGATTTGCTCCCGGAGAATCACGCAGGCACACAGTATTGCGAATATCGGGACGAAGTTTATGAACAGACCTGCCTTGGTCGGGCCCAGGCTCTCGACGCCCTCGTAGTACCAGACGAATCCTATTACCGTTCCGAAGATGCCCAGATAAGAGATGCAGAGCCAGTCAACGGCGGACTGATGCGGGATATTACCGATCAATCCTTCGAAGCAGGCGGGCACCAACAGAGCGATTGCCCCGACCAACGAAGAATACGATACCGCGGCAAGCGGCGAGATGTCTTTCATGACCGACTTTCCTATCAGCGAGTAGGTGGCCCAGCTCAAGACACAGACGAGAATGTAGAGCTCCCCCCTGCCCAGTCCTTGACTGATAACCTGGCTCAAGTCCCCTTTCGATATGACCACCGTCGCGCCACACACACTGATGACGATTCCCAGGGCCTTCAACAAAGTCATCTTTTCTTTCAGCAGCAGCGACGAGAAGATCGCGATGAAGATCGGGCAGGTTGCGATTATCAGCGAGGCCCTGGAGGCCTCAATGATCTTGAGCCCTTTGTAGAACATGACGTTGTACAGACCGATGCCAATCAGTCCGAGCAGGATGATTGGGACGATCTGAGACCTCTTCGGCGCGGGCAGTCTGCCTTCGATCTTCCAGGTAAGCGCCAGCAGAAGCGTCGAGGCAATGGCAAACCTCAGAAAGCCGATCGAAAAAGGCCCGACGTTTTGGGCCGCCACCTTGCCCGCAACGAAGGTGCCGCCCCAGAACAGCGTTGTCAAAATCAGTTTTACATAGATCTTCGTCATTTGAAGCGGGCCATTCTGCCCGCTGCGGCCTCGGCCGTCAATAGTCTTCATTCAGTGCTGAGCCCACTGGCAACTCGTCATTGACAGACTTTGGGCATTTATACCCTCCAGGGTAGTAAGTCCCCGCGAGTGAAACCATAACCTGTTATTGTAAAACCGCTTACCCGCGCAAGAACGAGAATTTTCAATCGGGAGCAGTATATCCTTTTGAATCGCCAGAACTCTGCGGTATGCTGTGGATTGGCATTGTGGGTTGGAGATTACCTATGAAAAAAGTCGGATTGTCACGACGCGATTTTATTCGCAGTTCTTCCCTGGCCGCCGTCGGCACTCTTGCCGGGGGCTTTGGCAGCCCGATCAAGGCCGGTGCTGATTCGGTACGGGCCGTTGTGCAGCGGGCAGGCAACGCCGATACAGACCAGTTGCGCCTGAGCTATCTGAAAGAACTTGGCGCTCAATCGGGGCTCGATGCATCTGTCAAGGAGGACCTTGTCAGGCTGATCACTCAGATCGAACGCTGGCTGGGTGACAAGAGGCTGGACTATTTCGGTCGCGAGGCTGGCAGAAAGCTGGACTTCGATTTCGGGATTGCTGAGGAGTCAGTACTCTATCCGCTCACGTGGTTGTATCGAGGCAGGATGGTCATCTGGTACGCGTTGGAGTCCGGGGGCGTCTGGAATATCCCCGACAGGAAGCGCCAATTCTTCGCCGCGGCACGCGCTTTTTTCGAGAAATACGCCGAGGTGTTTCCCGAGAACAGGACTGTCCGGATGTATCTGGGGCATCCGGCGCCACCTCGCAACCGTTATGAAACGGTTCCGGGAGCACCTCAGTGGGCAATCCACCAGCGAGAGGGCCTGGAAAGACTGACCGACATAATCGAGTGGTGGATCGACAACCGAATGCAGGACGACGGCCAGTACGGCGGCGGCTGGGGCGACGACTGCGAGATGTGGCGCTGGTGGGTACCGGTGCTGATAGGATTCGACAGCCCCAAGATCAGTCGGGCACAGGCCCGTTTCTCCAAGGCGTTGATGGACCAGTCGCACATGAAGGCCGGTTACACGACGCGCATGTCGGACGTGGAACACACCGCGGAGGATTCCGCCGATGCGATTACACCCATGATGCACATTGATCCAGCGAACGATCGCTGGCGAAGATATGCCCTCAAGTTGGCCGAGTTCATGGAGAATGACTGGACCGCCCGGAATCAGCGAGGGTTCCTCCAATTCAAGAGCACCTATTTCACCGCCGACAAGGTCGACACGAATCCGCAGCGAGCCTGCGACACTGTATATCACCCGCGCGTCGTCCAGCCGACGTTGCTCTACTGGCAGCGGACTTCTGACAAGCGATTGACCAGGCTTTTCGCCGAGTGGATGGACACCTGGGTCGATGCTGCGGCCCGCTGCGAGCGCGGCAAACCAGCCGGGATAATCCCGACGGCAATCCACTTTCCCGAGGGCAATGTGGGCGGCCTCGGGCCGGATTGGTGGGATCCGCGAAATCACGGTGAATACACGCTGTACCTTTATCCCAGTGCGATGGATCTGATGACCCACACGCTGCTGCTGACACACCACATGACCGGAGATGACAAGTATCTCGCACCGATTCGCTCGATGGCTGATATTCGCCTCAAGTATCTCAGTTCACCGCCTCAGAAAGAGCCGGCTGCAGGCACCGAAGCCTGGTGTGCATCGAGACTGGGAGCCCTTGCGGGCGTGATTGCCAAGTACAGATTCCTTACGGGCAATACCGAGTTCGATGATCTTCTTGCCAGGGACATGTCACCGTACATGCGCTTTCGCCTGCGCGGCGATTGGGCCCCGCTCGTATCGGCTCTGCGACAGAACGCCGAGGCGCTTCGAATCAACTTTGAAGGCTACACAAGCGAGGTGCGCTACACCGATCGCGTCCTGCGATTCCCCACACTGTTCGCAGGCAGCGAAAAGTTGGCCGAGCCCACTGAGGCCATTCACACACCGAATCCTTCCCTTCTGTATTCGATGGTGACCGGAGATCCCGGCGACGCAGGATATTTCCCCCTCAATGCCGTTCGCTGGTTGACACCGCCTCGTGACATTGCAGCGCTTGTCACTGAATCTGCAAGCACTAACTTCGCCGCGCAGTTGTTTTGCTTCGATGCCGAGCCGCGGTCGATGTCGGCCGAGTTCTATTTGCTTGATCCGGGCAAGTACAGACTGACCGTTACCCCTGAGGGTGATGAAGGAAGGCAATCTTCACGGACTTATGACTTTACGGTCCAAGGGCCGCGGACGCGTGTCTCATTTACTCTTCCCGCCCGTAAGGTCTGTGTGCTGAGCATTCGTGCGGACAGAGTCGGATGAGCAGTGGCAATCAGGTGGAGTTAGAAAAATGCCCCTAAGCGGACAAGAACAAGTTTATTCCTTGAATTCCAATTCTTCGTGTAATTTCTGAAATACTCGTCTTTAAGCCACGCAGGGGCAAGCTCTACTAATTTGTTTTCATTCATCACGGTCATCGGCACTTGAAGTCGTCACTCTTGAGCCTTTTTTTGTGAGCCGGATAGCTGTGATGGCGCGTGTCTTAACACGGGTAACAACACTGAGAGTCTGCAAACTCTTTACTCTTTTCCCGGCCCCCAAAGCTACAGATTAACAACTTAAATATCTTCCCCAAGACATGGTGCGCCCCCCCCTTAAACCCGATAACCGAACGATTCCGCGTGCAATTTTTTTCAGGAATCTTCAGATAAATTCTATCCGTCAGCCTTCAAGAAAAGCCTGAGAGATCGAAATCAACTTGCCTTTACTTGACAATCACCATCCTCATCTGGTACACTACACATAAGGTACACTGCAAAAAAGCCGGTCATTTGCATGCTGACCTAAAGGCGTTCGCAGGAGAGATGATATGGTGGTGTCACGAGTTGCGAGAATCTTGCGAACTATGTTGACAATTCCTTCAATAATCACGATTTGTCTTGTCAATATCTCCGCCCAGGCCCAGACGAACCGGTACATATTCCTGCCGGACCAGAGCGCGCTGGTTCAGACAGGCGGCATTGCCGGATTACATGGAATCTACCCCATCGAAGGCCAGTTTCAACTGACGATGGACGCCAAAACCGGCGTTGCTTCGTTCGACCAGGTTGAGGCGTTTCTCTTGAGCCCCGTGAGTTCTTCACCCCCGCAAAAACTGGGCGAATTGTTCAACATGACGACTCTGGCTGGCGCGATCGTGGACGGCGGTGCGTCGGTCCGCTTCAAGGGCAGCGCTCCCGACACAAGCAGCGTCCTGATTACGCTGACCTTCGCCGATAATACCGTCACTCTGAAGGGCCATACTACCCCACCGCCCAATACTGCAGACTTCTTCATCTTCACTCTGGACGCCGTCGCCCAGCGTAAATACAGCGGCGGCACGGGAGAGCCCAACAACCCGTACCAGATCGCCACGGCAGAAGACCTGATTGCCCTTGGCGATACGCCCGATGATTACGACAAGCACTTTCTACTGACTGCCGACATCGACCTCGACCCGAATCTGCCGGGCCGCAAGGTTTTTGGCAAGGCCCTGATTGGCAGCGACCAAGAGTCCCCTTTCCCTGGTGTTTTCGACGGTAACGATCATGCGATCTCGCATCTTGTGATGGCAGGCGACCGTTACCTGGGTCTTTTCGGACGATTGGAAGCTGGTGCCACGGTCAGGAACCTATGGCTGGTTGATGTCGAAATCAATGGTTCTGGCTTTTTCGGATGTGGCGGATTGGTCGGATATAACCGAGGCTTCGTGATCCGATGCCATAGCAGTGGAATGATTACCGGGGACGATCAGGTCGGAGGGTTGGTTGGGGAAAACTTAGGAGGGGTGTTGAACTGCTACAGCACTTGTTCCGTCACTGGTGTCTACTTGGTTGGCGGTTTGGCGGGGGACAACAACGGTGCTGTGTTTAACTGCTACGGCGACTGTTCAGTCACGGGCGCGCATTATGTAGGCGCTCTGGTGGGGAGCAATACAGGTAACATGATCAATTGCTACAGCACCGGTGCGGTTGATGGGAATGAAGCCATCGGAGGACTGGTTGGAGTAAACGGTTATCACGGAGCTGTGCCCTATCCAGGTTATGTTGACAACAGCTACTCGCTCGCCAGTGTAAAAGGAGAATTCTTGACGGGCGGTCTTGTCGGAGACAATAGGGTTGGTGATGTGAAACAGTGTTACAGCGCAGGACCGGTCAAAGGTGGCACTTATGTGGGCGGTCTCGCGGGACACACCTGGAGCACCATCATAGCGAGCTACAGTGCCGGGGCGGTCAGTGGTCACGCCAATATCGGGGGGTTGGTTGGAGGCGGATGGTCGTCGGGTATAACCGCATCTTTCTGGGATACACAAATCTCAGGCCAGAGCACTAGTTTTGGAGGCATCGGAAAGACAAC
>Ga0209536_100003599_pt1 | contig 24819 bp, 25 predicted proteins | sample DeeMarSeWOR28_12_FD_187461 | JGI IMG/M metagenome (GOLD analysis project Ga0209536, IMG submission 187461) | Marine sediment microbial communities from White Oak River estuary, North Carolina - WOR-2-8_12 (SPAdes) (version 2) | ecosystem: Environmental > Aquatic > Marine > Intertidal zone >...
CTCTCGCGACCGCGTCGCGGATCCTACGAAGATGTGCCGCCGTCACGTCCTTCATCCTATACTGGTCACCAATAAAGGAACCGCTCCGGAGGGATGCTCCAGTCTCCATCTGCGATATGAGATCCGCGAGTGGTTTGGCCGCTTCGTATAGGTCCGGCGCGGCGGCAATCAACCGGGCGTTGAAGATCGTCGAGACTTCCTCAGCCACAGAAGTGCCTGACCTACCACGGTCATCGACGTGCTCTGCGCCCTGAACACGGGCTAGGCGAGTCACAGTTCCGTGCTCATTCGTCTCCGGATCCACAATTCGCCAGGGTCTTGGTGTATACTCTATCGAACTCATGCCCCCCCCTGGTTGTAGGGTAACGTTACGCCCAGACCCGGCTGCGGCAAGCGGAGGTCCTCGGCGCCTCTGCTGCGCCCCCCCGCAATCACCACGACCTTGACCGAGAACTGCACACAGCCTCCTGCGCAGGCCTCGCGGTAGCTACACCAGAGTTGAGGGGATTAGGCAGTCGGCTGGGACTTGATGCCCGGACACACAGTATGACACCCCGACGACGACTGGACGGACACTCGGCACATCAAAGTGCCAATCCAGCAGGTATGGAACATGGCCCTCACCGCGGGAGCGGCGGAGATCAACGGCGCCACGCCCCAAAGTGACAAGCCCGGGACAACGGTCCCGGGCCTTTTTTTTCACTCGCTATGTCGCTTCGCTCTGTGCTACAATAATACCCGCTATCCTGTCGCGGACAACACCGGAGTGAGTCTCATATGCTGCATTGAGATGCACGTATCCACATCACAAAGTCGTTCCGGTGATCGCATAGTCGTTTGCTGAAGCCGTCCTAGCCGATGGTCCTGCACTCACACAGCTCGGAGCCTGTGGTCGCCAAGAACGGGACCAAGGCCAGTATGACCGCGTGCTCGTACAGGGAAGTCCTGTCGATCACGTTACGAGTCAGCAATCCGACTGCTCCCCCATGTTGTTTGGTGTTCCTCTCCTGGAACACGATGTCACAGGCGCGCCCGAGTTCTTCGCCAGACTTGACAATCCGCGCTACCGCTTCCGGGAGAAGGAAGGTTCCCGAGCGACTCGTGCCCACTCGGTCTCCTGATTTCACCACGACCCACGCGAAGGCTACAGTCTCCGCCCCGATATCATCTACCCCGCCCTCGATGCCGACCCAGTATTCGGCATTCGGGACCTGACTGGCAGCCCGCTCTGTGCGTATCCTCGCTCCCTTTAGCGTCTCAGCGTCCGTAGCTGGCTGCGTAGGGATTCCCTCGGACACCGCAACAGGTTGCACGGTAAAGTCCTCACCAGGGAACATGCGCCGAAACCCGCGCTGTGTGGCTTGGAGCTTCACCGGATTGTGTGAGGCCACCACAACGGTCTTCAAGTGCGACTCCCCCAACCTGCCCCCGCAGGACTCACCTGTCAGCCTTCCTCAGGCATCACGAACCACAGGACTATGTAGGCTATGATTCCGGGAAACGCAGCCGATATCAGTGAGACCAGCACGTAGATCACTCGGACTGCCGTTGGATCCCAGCCGAGCCACTTGGCTATGCCCCCGCAGACTCCGGCCATGACCCGGTCGTGGCGACTGCGGCGCAGCGGCTTAGATAGCGTTTCACCCACCCTGTTCTCCTTGTTCAGGCCACCCTTACCTGTACCCCATGAATCCGTCCCCGGCAAGGGTGGTCTGCTTTCAGCGAGGTAGTGCAAGGTCATCACCTCACACAACAGTGCCGTTTGGGCTATGGCGAGAGGTCAAGGGAATCGAGAAAGCGGCTGAGAAGGGAGCTCTCGGGAGAACCACACGAACGCTCAGGAGCACTGCAGGCGATCGGCTGTGCAAGAGCCAGCGTTCAATAGAACTGGCTGGAGTGGTCTGGATGCAGCGGTGCTCGTCGAGCCGGGGTCAGAGACGTGCCATGACGATTTCCAGGTCAGCTGGCTCTGGCTGGCCCCCCTGATCGAACGTGTACTCCGCTTCTCGAGTGATCATGGTGAGAATATCGCCTGATACATCGTACCCGAACATCCACGGGCCGGGACCTGCGTCCCACCGAAAATCGATGGAATCGCCCTGAACGCTCAACATTCCAGTCGACACCTGACCAAGCACAATGCCGGGCTGCATCGTCAGGAGAGTCCAACCGCCATCATTTGATATGGTGAGGTTCATACTCACACCAAGCGCAGCCAGATTTATGCTTTTGAGGGAATCCGCCTGGCTAGTGTACTCGAATTTGCTCACCCGCCACGCTCCGACCAACTCACGGAGAGCTTCGTCCACCGGTCCGGTGTTGTCACCGCATCCGGCGACAAGACAGACCACACAACCTACGAGAAGCCTGAGCCGAACAGCCGTCATCCTTGCTCCTGGCAATCGCCACTGCGCTTGCTTTGATGGGGTGTGAACACCGCTGCTACGGAAAAGACCCCACCCAGCCAGCACGCCGGACTCCGGGGTCGACCTGACGACAATCCGTGCACCACCCAGCCCTAGAGTTGGCTGTGCGCACATCTAGCACAAGATAGCGCCCCTCCGCGGGTTCCAGAAGACCGCAGCATTGACCGCAGGCTATGCTCCCGTATCTTGCCACTGTGGCTGTGGTCGGGCGGACCAAAAACGCGCCGCGCCTGGTATCAAACCATGAGACAAACTTCGACCCGGATCCGCGATGATGGATTAACGTGTTGATTATCAATAGATTAGAGAACAGTGCAGTGGCTTGATTGAGATGGATGACTCAGTGGGGGACACCAACCGATGACGCTGATCGCCTGCCCCAAGTGCGGCCGCAAGGTGTTGAGCGTGGCATCGGTTTGCCCCAACTGCTCGTTTTCTCTCACCGAACAGCGGGCCATCAATGCCCAGAGGGGCAATGGCATCATCTGCCATCAGTGCCGCCAAGCGCTGCCCGCCAGTACGCCAGTCTGCCCCAACTGTGGCGCAGCTAGACGTTCGGATCGCCGTTGGCGCTGGCTTGTTCCTGGAGTCGCGCTGGCGGTGGTCGTTGTAGTTGCACTACTCGCCTTACCGAAGGTCGCTACCGATCGGCCGCAGCAAGCTGCACCCGGCACACCAGAACAACAACAGGCCGCTCGGCCCGATTCCACCAGTCAGCCCCAACAACTGGCGGTAACTTCCGAGAGAACTCCCGCAACGTCCCTGGATTCTGCTCCGGCACGCAGCCCGACAACCCTCCCGAGGACCAGCCCGCTCCCGTCTCCACCTCAAGGCCCGACCGTGACCAGGTGGGCCTCAGAATACCTCAACGTCAGAGAACGCCGTGCCATAGGTTCGGACATCGTTCTTGTTCTGGACCGTGGCGAACGCGTCGAGGTAGCTCATTCTTGGCAGGGCTGGTGGGCGGTTTTCGTGAACGGGCGGCAAGTGGGGTACGTCGACGGCTCATACCTGCAGGACCAACCCCCTCCCCCTAGCTGAGTGGCACCTTGGGATCACGCGACTGAATCTGCCGCGCCGCGCTGTTCCCATTCACAGGTTACCTTTCTCCAACCTCATCCAATCCGGCAATACTGCTGGCATCGGCTTCTGGCCGTAGAAGAGATCATCCATTGCAGTCGCCAGTCTCCTGAACAGGGCTGAGTTGCTCACGCCCCTTCTCACGACGTTGTGGAGCAGGTTGTCCGGATGGGAATATGGGCAGACCTTCATGCAACGCGCACAGTCAGTCCCAATTTGGCACCAGAACGTGAAGCAGGCCTCGGAATTGATCTGCCATCGTATCAAGCCGTCGATCTCTGTCCTATCATCGAAGGAGATCGCCCTGCTGGGGCAGACAACGGCGCACTTACGGCAGTGACAACAGAAGTCGATCACCGTGTCATCCCGACGGGGCTCATCCGCCACCAGGGGAAGATCGGTTGTGACAACAGCGATTCTCACCCGAGGGCCGAGCTGCGGCGTCATCAGTAGACCCATGCGGCCGATCTCCCCCAGGCCAGCGTCTCTCGCCACCAAGGGACAAACCACCCGGTAGTTGCCATCGATATGCGCCCGAGCCGGATAGCCCAGCCTGCGAGAGAAATCGGCTATCTGTACTGCGATGGTGCCAGACTCCAGATACTGCTGCGCAGATTCCATCACGGTGGGACTGTGGGGGGCACGATCGAGCATGGTCTTGTCCATCTCGACAGTCAGGGCTATCGCGAACGCATGATTCAGCTCAACCGGCTCACCGTATTGCTCACCGCGGCCCACGACGCTGTACAAGTGATAGTCCCGCAACGGCGTGACGCCTACTGAGACTGCGCCGAGTTTGAGCGCCCACTGTTTGACGAACCTCGTGATCTCTCCGGGATCTGCCACCACCTGCTCTCCAGCGGTTTCACCTTCCACGAATGGCCTGAGGCGTTCGATCGTCCAGAAGCTGGCATCGGCAGCTGGAAAAGCGTACGGGTGGTAACCTGTGGCTCCTGTGGCCAGCAGCCCTGGTTTGTCCCTGAATCTGTCATCGAGCTGGCGCTTATCCGGGTGCACCCTGTAGTACTGCTCGAACCTCGCGGAGCCCACCTCAAGCAGCCTGCGCGAAAACATGATGTCACGCTCGTCTATGCGGGTTCGCGGAGTGTCATCCCCGATCCGGACTTTCCCACGTATGGGTAGCACGAGCAGCAGTGCGGCCGCCGCCGTCACCATGAGCAATACCGCAGCGACGGCGTTCTGGTATCGGAACTGCAGCATGCCGACCAGCAGGTACGGAAGCGGCAGGAGCAGGAGCAGAGCAACAGCGACCTTGGCAGCTCTCGGCTCGCCCTCCAGCTTGGACACTACGGCAACGTACAGCAGCAGGACGACCATGACGGCCCCGACCACAAGGTTGGCGACTTGCAGCACAGTAAGGTGGTGCGTCAACATTTCCCTCTGCTTTGAGTGATGTGTGGCCACACTCACTCGACGTGGCCTTCATGGAGAGTGGTCTGGCGGTCTTACAGCACTACAATGATATGCCATGCGTTGCGCCACCAACCTGCCTCGTTTCGCCACTCGCCTGCTGTCGCTCAATCGAGTGCTGCCTCCGCCCCAACCACAAGCCGATCAACAACCACACGCCCGCCAGAGGCGCCACAGCGAATGAGATGGCGGCCATGCTCAGCCCCAACCACGTCACCAAAGTGTATGACCACGCTGCGATCTGATCGCCGCTGCGGTACACGAATGTGTCGATGAGACTCTTGGCCTTGTACCTGTCCTCTCTACTCACGACTGTGTATAGAGTCTCCCGCGTGGGCCTGGCGACAGCGAATTCCCCCGCTCTCCGCAACACTTGGAAGACGATCAGTATAGCAAGTGTCGGGAGCAGACCAAAGGCCGTGAAGCCGACCACGCAAAGAGCGGGCAGCAATGCAAGCGTCATTGCCACTCCCAGCACCTTGATGATCCGTCCGGTCAGGAAGACTTGCGTCACAATCGCCAGCGCATTCACAGCGAAGTCCAGCTTCGCAAAGAATGCTGTGCGTGCGGCACGGTCCAAGAAGTACTGATCGGCGATTTGGGCTTGGTGAAAGTACAAAGTGGTGGAAGCCAACGTGTACATCAACATGTACCCACAGATCCCCAACAAGTATGGTGACCGAACAACATGGGAGAACCCTGCGAGCACGCTACCGCCGATCGGTTGTTCTTCATCCGAATCAATTCCTCGCGCTCGCCGGAGGCTGCTGAACAAGTCCGACAGCTGGCGGACGAAGAGTACAGCCATTTCCAGCAGCATTGCCGAGATGAGCAACAGGTTGGCCGCACCAAGCCGGTGCACGAGAGACGCGGTAATTGCGGCACCGAACAGCCCACCAAGGGTTCCTCCAACTCCAATGAAACCGAATAGTCGCTTGCTCTGTCCCGTGCGAAACACGTCCGCCATGAAGGCCCAGAATATTGAGACCACAAACAGATTGAACACACTCGTCCAAACGAACAAGGTCCTGCCAATCCAGACCTGGTATGATTGCGGCAACACCTGCAATGCGACGAAGAAGATGATCAGGTTCGCAATAAAGAAGCGGTACGTCATGGAGACGAATCGCCTCCGCGAGAACTTCACCACTAGTCCCGCGAAGATCGGGTTCAAGATCAACATCGAGAGCAGCGTACCGGTGAACAGCCACGGGAGGTTGCGCACGCCACCAGCCACGCCCATCTCGTCGCGGATTGGTCGGATCACGTAGTAGGCAGACAGGATGCAGAAGAAGTACGCGGCCGAGAGAATCAGCGCACGGATCTCGTCGTCCCGCACATCTACGATGCGTTGTAGAACGCGGCTCAGAGTCTTACCCGGCTTGGAGCACATGCGCTCGATGAAGGGCCGACCTCGCTAGTTCATGGATAGAGACGCACGACCTGCCAGCCGCCGTCCATTCTCTCAAAACACAGGCGATCATGCAAACGGTTGATGCGGCCCTGCCAAAACTCAATCCGCTGAGGTCTGAGCCTGAACCCGCCCCAGTAGTCCGGAAGCGGGATGTCAGCACCCTCGAAGCGGCGTTCGTACTCCCGAAAACTCTGCTCCAGTTCCACGCGACTGCCGAGTACGGAACTCTGCTTGGATGCCCATGCCCCGACTCGGCTGCCCCGGGGGCGCGATTGAAAATAGGCTTCAGATTCCCGTTGCGAGATCTTCGCCACAGATCCCTCCACCCTCACCTGCCGCTGCAGAGTGGGCCAATGGAAGACCAGAGCGGCCTGCTTGCTATCAATCAGCTCAGCAGCTTTCCTGCTCTCATAGTTGGTGTAGAAAACGAACCCTTCGCCATCGACCCCTTTCAACAACATCATGCGCGCCGAAGGAGCACCATCTTTCGTGCAGGTCGCCAGAGTCATGGCTTCAGGAAGGAATAGGCCTGCTTGCTTGGCACTGGCATACCACTCCTTGAATAGGGCAATAGGATCATCGGCCGACGTCAGCTCGGGTAGACCGCCAACCATTCCCTGTCCCAGGGTGACAAGTGCCCGCAACTTCGCAATCAATGACATGCTGAATCCGGCCTGTGCTCTTCAGGTTCTCCGAGACGTTCGCAGATCCCAATAGATGGCGTCAAGAATTCACTCCGCTTGCGCATTTTGGATCAATCCAGCAGTCCTCTTTGTACCTTCCGAAGTATGTGAAGACCGTACCGAGATGTAGCGGCGCAGCTCAAGCTACCGCATCGACTTCGATCTCAAACAGCAGATCCTCACGACATATGACACCTTGGGTAATCACCACCGGCAAGCCAGATAGTCCCTGTTCCTGGCAGTGGGAATCGAACACGGGTCGATCGCCCAGATCTTTGAAGTAAACGATTCCCCTTGACACGTTGCGCCAGTTCATGCCCCGAGAGGAGAGTATGGCCTCGACCACTTGCATGGTGAGAGATATCTGGCCCGCGACATCACCCGCGTGAGCCGTCTCCCCGTGTGGCGCGATACTCGCGGTGCCCGATACGAATAGTCTCCGGCGATCCCCCCACTGGATTTCAGCCGCGCGACTGAACGAACTACGGTAATCGCTGGCAGGGCACTGCAGAGGCGAAGGTACCGCCGCCGCCCGGTGTTCCCTCCGGGTACCTCTCATCGCAATACACGCGGCGACCAGTGCGCTCCCCGCCGGATTGGCTACGCCTATCCCTGTGCTCGCCGGCATCCTGCCCTGTGTGATGCCCCGGTTCTCAAAGAACTCCCACCGCGCCTTATTGAAGCCGCTGTACCAGTGCAGAATGTCGTCGATGTACAACCAGGTCCGCACTACATCGGTGAAGTCCATTCCAGCCAGCCGCAGCACCTCCTCCAGCCCCTGGAATGTCACCCTCGCCTGCACCGCATTCGCCGCCGCCGAGTCCGGCGCCGATACTCCTCCGACATGGCAAACTCGTACATCGTGGTCCCAGTAGGCCGTTCCCACAACACGCCCTGCTAGCTCCAGCTTGTGCACGCTGACGCCGCGCACCGCTGACATCTGGGTGCTCACAAGTGCGGGACCGCCGTCGATCCATGTCACTGGCCAGGCGATCGTCCCCATTGCTTGCTCGAGTGCCGCTAGACCCGGTGCAGCCAGTTCCGGAGCTCCGAACACAGTCTGCGAGAGCGGCTGCAGTTGCTTGCCGCGAACCGTCTTGGCCAGATCCTCGAAAACGGCAGCGACGTCGCCGGGCACCACAGGGCACGAAGTCAGGTGGGCCGTCTCGACTCCGCCGTCACGCGACGCGGCGACAGACAGACCGGCCGACGTTTCTACCAGCACTGGGGGTCTATGGTCGGTCGCCATGAGTCATCTGCAGTTACGGTTTACGGTTCACCCAAGCTCGACAAGGCTGCTGCCTCCGAAGAGACCCCACCTGCGGCAACGGATCAGTCCAACACAGTTAGCACGCGAATTTGTAGACCGGCCATCACGCTCGGGAAGAATAACCTTCAGAATCCTCGGTGCAGACGGTGCAATGGAACACCGCCCGCACAGGCCTACCCGACAGGGCTGAATCTAGCTGCTCCGCGCATTAGAGAGAGGACTCCCACCCGAGGTGTCTGGCAGGAACTCCTTGAAGGCCACTCCGTATATGTCCCACACGGTCACGAACAACGCCGCGACGATCGGTCCGATGATGAAACCAACAGCGCCGAATAGCAGGATACCACCCAAGGTACTCAGCAGAATCATCAGATCGGACATCTTGGTGTCTTTGCCGACGAGCCGCGGTCGCAGCACATTGTCCAACGTGCCGACGACGAGCGCACACCAAACCGTGAGACCCACCGCAGCCGCGAGCTTGCCCGCTGCCAAGAGGTATATGACCGCTGGCACCCAGACCAGAGCAGCGCCGACTCCAGGAATGACTGACAGTACGGCCATCACAGTTCCCCAGAAGGCCGCTCCCCCAAGCCCGGCTACGAAGAAGCCGAATCCCGCCAATCCACCCTGGAGAATCCCGATAACCAGCGTGCCCTTCAGAGTCGCTCGTGCCACGGAAACGAACTTCTCAACCATCCTGTCCTCTTCTTTGGGCGCCAACGGCATGTAATAGAGAATACGATTCAGGATCGAGCCCCCATCTATCAAGAAGAAGAACATCGCGTAAAGCATGATCAAGAGCTGAAACAGAAACCACACGGTTCCCTTCGTCGCTGCCGCAACACTATTCACGAGGAATGTGCCCACGCTGCTGGTCAATTCACCGGCTTTTGCGGCCATTTGATCCTGATAGGGCTCCAGTCGCTCAATGAATGGAATGCGCTGGAGCCATCTGTCCAGCGCGTCCGGTCGACTGACCTCCTGCTCGATCCAGGGTCCCACCGATTCACTCACATCAACTGCCTGTGACGTGACCACCCCCAAGAAGCCGGTAATTGGAACCACGATCACAAGCAGGACAATCAAGATCGTAGTCGCTGCGGCCAGCCCGCGCCTGCCCTTGAAGGCCCTCAGCAACCGACCGTAGAGAGGATGTGTCATGCCACTGAAGATCCCGGCCAGTAAGACAGCCATCAGAAACCGTCGAATCATCATGATGAACACGACCGAAATGGCTATCGCTAGGAGAACCAAGAAACCCTTGGCAAACTTGTCCCGAGTCTGATCTGGCGGGCTCATGCATAACTCCAGAAGTTGGGGGTGAATCATCGCGCGCCGCGAGCGCTTGTCGCCTAAGGATGCACATCGAATGGGGCCAAGCAGAGTGGGCCAGGGATCTAATGCCCTGCCCCACGTCCTCTCACCCCCTCGTGTGGACTGCTAACCGAATGTGATCCCCTGTGCCAGCGGCAGATCCGTGCTCCAGTTCACGGTGTTCGTCTGGCGCCGCATATATCCCTTCCAGGCATCCGACCCTGACTCTCGACCACCACCCGTCTCCTTCTCCCCGCCGAAAGCACCACCGATTTCGGCACCACTCGTTCCGATATTCACATTCGCGATTCCGCAATCGCTGCCCCGAGCCGATAGGAAGTACTCCGCCTCACGTACATGCTCGGTGAAGATCGCCGAGGACAAACCTTGCGGCACAGCATTGTGGAGGGCAACAGCTTCCCCGATTTCATCAACCGCTTGTTTCGGTGAGGCCGATCCGGACCCGTAGCCTATGACATATAGGATGGGTGCGAAGGTCTCCTCTTGCACGATTTGATACTCGTTCCTGGCGGCCGCCACGCACGGCTTCACGTAGTGACCTCCAGGATAGCCCGGACCATCTAATGGCTCACCGCCATAGAGAATCTCACCGCCCTCTTCTTGGACGCGCTTGATGGCTTTCTGTAGGTCGGAGACCGCATCGCGAGTGACCAAAGGACCCATCAGCGTTCCCGGCTCACGCGGGTCACCGATGCTAATGTCGTGGTATGCTGCAACTAGGCGAGAGACCAACTCTTCTTTGATCGACTCGTGGACTATGATCCGGCGCGTGCTGGTGCACCGCTGACCCGCAGTACCAACGGCTCCGAACAAGATCCCAGGGAGCACTAGATCCATATTGGCATGGGGTGTCACGATGATCGCATTGTTGCCGCCCAACTCGAGAATAGTGCGGCCCAAGCGCTTACCGACCACCGCACCGACTCGGTATCCCATTTGGCAGCTGCCAGTGGCGGACACGAGTGGTATGCGAGTGTCATGTAGCAGCTTGTCGCCGACAGTCGACCCCTTCCCCACAATGAGTGAGAAGATCGCCGGATTCACGTCGTTCGCTCTGCAGACCTGCTCAGCGATCTTGGTGCAGGCAATTGCCGTCAGGGGCGTCTGACTGGACGGCTTCCACAGTGTGCTGTCACCGCACACTGCCGCGAGCGCGGCATTCCAGCTCCAAACCGCCACCGGGAAATTGAAAGCACTTATCACGGCCACGACCCCGAGGGGATGCCATTGCTCGGACATCCGGTGATCTGGCCGCTCTGACTGCATCGTGAGTCCGTATAGCTGACGCGACAGCCCCGTAGCAAAATCGCAGATGTCTATCATCTCCTGCACTTCACCCTCTCCCTCAGCGATGATCTTGCCCATCTCAAGGGTCACGAGGGCCCCGAGCTCCCGCTTGACCTCACGCAGCTGATTACCCAATTGACGGACCACTTCGCCTCGTTTGGGGGCCGGTATGGTCCGCCACTCCAAGAAGGCCCGCTGGGCTTCAGCTACGATTCGGTCGTATTCACCCTCGGTGACTTGTTTGACGCTAGCTATAGCGGATCCGTCGATAGGAGTGACGACCTGGGAGTCGGGACCGGAGCCGATCCATTCACCACCGAAGCCGCCCAGGTTGACGTCCCCGATACCAAGAGTCCTGAGAAAGTCAGACATTATCCCAACTCGCTGTTTTTCGTGGTTGGCAAAACTCACAGCTCTGGCCCTGAATGCTACCCTCGCAAGCTGGCCGAAATGATTCTATCAGTTTTCGCGCAGCGAGGCCACGGTATGGTGGGGCAGCGTTGTGCTAGTCTCTGTAATTACATGCTTTGAAACAGGTTACAGCATTGGCCTAGGTTTTTTGGATAGCGAGATGTCCTACAAGGAGGACGTTTGCTAGAGGCCAACCACTGCAGGCTGTCTGCTACGTTGTGACCTTCGCCACAGCTGAGGGTCAGGGGGAGGCGGTATGGTGCCGCGAGGAGAGGGGGTGCCACATGACGGCCTACGCTACCATGGTATGGCTTGGATTCTGGATAGGCTTGACGTTGGCCTCGATGGCCGCCGCGCTTGTGGCCGTCGATTGGGCCTCATTTTACCTGGGCCGCCAGCGCCCTCGCTCCAGTCAGCGTTGTAGATCGCCCCTATTCTGACTCGGCAGATGCGCCAGACTTCGGCCAGCTCAGTTGTCGCTGCGTTCGCGGACGTGTACCTTGTGAAACGACGCTGAGGGCGTCAACCACAGCAGCTCGCTACAAACGGAGCCCGTGTGCCGTGCCTGCTGCTGGCGCCAAGTGAATCTGCGCCAACCTCACCGCTGATTTCGTAGTACCTCTGCCACCAACTCAGCAATCTCCATCTCGAGAACACCCTTGGATGAGCAGTTCACTGGGTAGGAGTTCACGTCCCTAGCCTTCGCACTCGCCTGGATTGCGGTATGGACCTGGGTACCGCCACCCGACTGCTCACTGACCCAGGTCACCAAAGAGATGGTCACACCATACGTATCGGCATTGGCACCGGTCATGCCGCGTCCACAATCCAGATAGCGCGAGAGGCGTTTGCCACCGATGCGGCTGGGCTGGAAGGCTCCAGTCCCGAGCCGCATGTTCACGGTGTCGACCACGGCTATGGGTACGCGCAGTGAATCGTATACCGCCGGCAGGGCACCCCACGCATCCATCACTCCAGCGCCAACCGAGTGGGAGGACACCGCAGTCCCATGAATCAGTTGGGCTTCGATATCACCGCTCAGCTGGGCGATAGTCTGCGTGCCCGCTACGGTCGAGGCGCCGCGTCGTGAGCTGGCGCATGCGACGAGCGCGAGAACGCCTGCAATGAGAAGCGTGCGAATGTGCATTGCTCAGCCCCTTGCGAGAATCGCGGTCGACCCTCCACATCAACATTTCTGCTTCCACCAAGAGAGAAAATTACGCACAATGCTGCCTGCGCGCAGCCACACTGTGCAAGGTGCGACCAGCAAGAGCCTGGATCGCAACTGTCGGCGTACGGAGGTCTCGCGACCTGAGTCTCATTGCATGGTGGCCGCGGTTCCGTCGGCCTGTGCACATCGTGAGTCACGGGCTCGGTGCTGGCGTGAAACCGCAGTATCTTGGCATACGTCAGGATTTCGTGTCACCGTGACAGGAGCCGAGCATGGATCCACAGATCATAAACCTCATCGAAGGCCCCCTGATCATCTCGTTCTTGGTGGGAATCACCTATGTAGTGAAGCTCATGTTCTGGGGCAAAGGGCCCGTACGTAGGCTCAAGGGGTCTAGCGAGCCTGAGGCGCTGGAGCGGCGCATCGCTGAGTTGGAGGAGCGCTGGGAGCATCACCTCTCTCAAGTGGAATCCCTGCATTCAGGCCGGCTGGAGGAGTTGGAGGAGCGTGTCGATTTCACCGAGCGATTGCTTGCGCAACGACGGGAGGGAGAACCTCCGCCGGCTCTTCGCCCGAGGGTTCCGACTCCCGAATGAGTGACGTCCGGCAACACCGGCTGCGACCGCCTCGTTTCGGGCCAGCCATGCCGTGAACCTGATCCCCGACGCGCCAAGCGTGCCGGGGCCCCGCGGGTCGACTCGTGAAGTGGCTCATCTCCTGTTGGCTGCAACCACCATCCCAGATCTGGATCTCGCCTCGAGCGGTCAACTCGTGTGGTGACCGCGCCCACCATCAACAGGCCCGGAAGGATCAGCGCTTTCCTCGTGAGTTCCCAAACGCGTTGCCGTGTCGGCGGGTCGTCGCTTGCTGTATTGGAACGCAGGAGAACTCCTGAGAGTCACACGGTCAGCCGCTCGGGCAAACACGGGACTCCGCCGGACAGACAAAGAAACGCGGCCAGCCCGGCAGTCTAGCCGCGTTGTGTGAAGCTGATGAGCCCTGCGGGATTAGAAGTGGTAGAGGAAACCAAACATTATGAGCGGAGCAAACTTGGGCTGGCCGATAGCTGCGTCAGCATCAGCATATGTGTAGTCCTCGCGTGGGTTCACGCTGTCACCATCGGGGCTATATGCCGTGTCATGCCCGCTCAAAGTGCTGGAGGCAAAGTATTCAACGCCAGTAGTGATAACCATATCCACCTGTGAGCCGACACCAAAATGGCTCTCCAATCCACCACCAAATCCCCAGTGGTTGCTCGAGATATCGAAGTCTTCGTTGCCCCCGACGAAATTGAAGTTGCCGGTGAAACTGGCGTGGCGCACACCACCGAAGAAATAGGCCTTCCGTAGCGACAACACCTGTGCGGGATACAGGAAGTCCAGTCTGAAGTTCCAGGTTCTCCCACTCTCCTCTGGGATACCGTTGGTGTTGTTGTTGATGAAGATGCGGCGAGCATCTAACGCTACTCCTGGCTCGACCGCAGTGCGACGGATACCCAATCGCACCTGAAACGGGAAGCCCTCTGCAAAATCTGCCACGAGACCGTGCACTTCCACACCCAGACCAGAGTTGTAACCCACCTGGAGACCCGCTGCCAACCGGGGCTGCGACGATGCGCCCGGAACCTGCGCGATCAGCCCAGCGCTGAGGCCGACCAGCAGACCGAATCCTACGGCTGTCTTCCTGACCATTGTGATCCCTCCAACTGAGAGCGAGGACGCAACTTCCTACAGGCCGATCCAGCCTGCTATGACGCAGGTCACATCCCGTAGGAAATAGCAAGAACCGTTCCCAAACGCTGCACCGTAGCAGTCATCCTGCCACACGGGGTTTCCCGACGCAGTGGATCCACCACCCCATCTGACCCCCACCCCGGTGGATTCTCTGCAGCGGCATTCCGCTCGCCCCTGCCAACTCGCGCGGCCTGATCGCTACGGGTACAAGTCGAATAGTCACAGCGCTGTCGGTCGGCAGTTGTATCGTGACCTCCCTGGGTTGGTGACCCATGCACCGAATCCGCAACGTGTAGCTGCCTGCTTCGGCCACCAGAACGAACCCGCCGTCGCTCCCCGACCTGGTTGTGGCGACCGTGTCTCGGTCGGAGTTCAGCAGGACAACATCGAGACCCTTGAGGGGTGCTGCGGTAACGCTGTCGACCACCCGGCCCCGGATGGTCTGGGAGTGAAGCGGTGTCCCATAAACACCGACCAGGGCCGCAACTGCAAGGACACTCTGACAGAAACTCCACTTCCCACCCCCGGTCAAGCTGACGGTGTGCACGGATACCTCCTGCGTAGGACGTTAGTGCTACCGTCGGTGGTCTCGGTCTCGTCGTCGGCGGGCGTCGTGCTGCGGCGTCTGTCAGGCGGCGGGGCAAGCTAAGGCCACCGGCGTACTGCTGTTGATGGACGCAGTAAAGCTCAGGTGACTACAGAATCATGCGGTACGGGTGGGCCGCCGGCAAGTGTCACCAGAAGCAGCGTCACGCTCTCGGGCTTGCTTGAGCTGAGACGATCATCCATATAGAATGGTCCCTGAGTTACGCCGGCCTGCAATCCGGATCCGGAACCACCCTACCGAGAGGTTAATAGATGTTTGGAAGAGCGACTTTCCTCGCGACCGCATTTGCGTTGCTGTCCGGCGCAGCGGGTCTGGCTCAAATGACGCCGTGGTACCAATGGACTTTGCTTCCCCCCGAGATCATGGACGAGATCATCGGGGAGGCTTCGGGAGAGACAGCATACAACACCATCATGGAGACAGGCGGATACAACAAAGACCGCTTGGCGCCAGAGTACGAGGGGACCTATTACGAAACGCAGTACATCTACGATCAGCTGTTGCTGTACGGTCTACCAGGTGCCGAGATAGCACGGTTCCCTGGCGGGCAAGTCTGGGACGGTATCAAAGGAGAGTTGTGGGAGGTAAGCCCCATCCGTCAGAAGCTCGCTTCATATCAGGACATGAGGGCGATGCTCGCCAACGGGAGCATGGACGCGGACGTCACCGCTGAGCTCGTGTGGGTGGGTGGCGGAACGACGGAAGAGCTGGAGGGCATGGACCTTCGCGGCAAGATAGTCGTCACTGAAGGCTCAATTGGCAGCGTGCACCAGCAAGCTTGCCAGGGCATGGGCGCAGTTGGCGTCGTCTCCATCGCCAACAACCGGCCGTTGTTTGATCCACTGCAAATCCCATGGAGCGGTGTCAGGGGCCGGGGTGCCGGAGATCAGCAGACGAAGTTCGGCTTCTTCATCCCGCCACGCGAGGGAGCAGAGCTGAAGAGACGGCTGCTGGATGGGCACCGGATCACGGCCCACGCCGAGGTAGAGACTGCGATCAGACAGTACGATCTCGAGGATCCCGTCGCCTTCATCACCGGCACTGATCCTGCGGCCGGTGAGGTGATCCTCTCAGCCCACCTGTTTGAGGGCTACGTCAAGCAAGGTGCGAATGACAACAAGTCTGGCAGCGCCACCATTCTCGAGGTCGCCCGCACGCTCCATACGCTGATCGAGCAAGGCCGAATTCCCCGCCCCAAGCGGACGATAAGGTTCCTGTGGGGACCTGAGTTCTCCGGGACGGGGCCATGGGTTGCTGCGCACAAGGAAATCATGGAACGCACGCTGGCCAACATCAACATGGACATGGTGGGCGAATGGCTCAGCCTGAACAAGGCCTACATGACACTGGTGCGAACCTCGTACGGCAATCCTCACTTCGTGAATGACGTGATGGAGAACTATTACCGGTTTGTCGGAGAGGCCAACCGGGAGCGAATCCAGAACCGCGGTGAGTACTTCAAGATCCCGCGCAGGATAGTAGCACCGTCAGGCGCTGACGAGCCGTTCTACTACTCCATCGACACTCATTATGGTGCTTCGGACCATATGGTGTTCAACGACTGGGGAGTCCAGGTGCCCGGCATCATGATGATCGCCTGGCCGGACCAGTGGTACCACACCTCCGGGGATAGGATCGACAAATCCGATCCGACCCAGTTGAAGCGGGTAGCGATAATAGGCGCAGCTGGTGCATACACAATAGCGAGCGCAGATGACGACTTGGCAATAAAGCTTGCCGGTGAGATCGCCAGCAACGGGACCAGGCGCCTCGGCCATCAGTTTGCGATGGGGTTGGAGCGACTAAACGGCGCGGTCGCTAGCGACCTGCTCGATCAATACAAATGGGCTCGCGTACACGTCGAGGCGGCGATTATCAACGAACAGAGCACGTTGGAAACGGTGCTACAACTCGCGACTGACGCGGACAGGGTCGGTACCTACGTGCGGAAGATGCAGGAGACCATCGCACAGATCGGAGCAGCTCATCTTGCAGCGCTGGAGACGCACATGCAGGCGGTGGCTCTGCGGTGCGGGACTCGACCGGTCCAGCTCCGGATGACCGACTTGGAGCAAAGGGCAGCACGCTTGGTCCCGAGGCAGACCTCACTCGTGAAACAGAACGGGTACCGGGGCTGGCAGATCTATCTGCAGCAAGTTGCGCCAGAAGCGCGGCAGCGATTTCCGTATGGCTCCGAAGACATCGCAAACACCAGTGAACTCAACCTGCTCATCAACGGAAAGAACAGCGTATTGGACATCAAGAAGATGCTGGACGCTCAGTACCGGACAACCTCAGACCTGCAGGCGATCATCAACTACATCGAGGTCCTCAAGCTGGCAGGATTGGTGGAAATGTAGCTCTGTCAGCAAGCAACTGTGCGTCAAGCTGGTGTGCGAGAGGGGCGAGTCGGACCCGCCCCTCTTGTGCGCTCAAACGCCGAGGGCTTTCACCGCCCTCTCGTATTGTTCGGGTTCTATGTATACGACATAGCCAAAACCACCCCTACCGTCAGCCACTCCGCTCGATACAGCAACATTGACATCGGCTTCGAATAGCGTTTCGTGAATGCCCTCCAACGCGCCGAGCTCGTCGTCGCCCTGAACCAGCAGCGCCGGGTGGGGTCCGTCGACCTTCCATCCCGCCTTGTTGGCCTCGTGCGCCAGCTTAGCCGTATCCTCCGGAAACAGCGTGATCCGAGTGTTCATCGGACCCTCGGGGAACAGGACAAAAGCGACGAGGTTGACCCCCAACGTCCTGAGCTGAGAGAGCCGTTTGTACGCCTCACCCGGACGGTCTCTCACCCTCGTGTTGTAATAGTAGATTCTGCGAATTGTCGTTGCCATGACGTCTCCTCCTGGCCTCCCGCCACCAGGGCATACAGCCGTCGGCATCCTTGGATTGTGACCGTTCTGAATCCCGCTGCTGAGTGGATGCCGCAGCTATGATGCAGCTTCCAGCCGGCTCCTGCAAGTGGGGAACAACAGCCTGTTCGCCCGGATCAGCAACACCGGCAACCGCCGTGGCGGTGCCGGTGTGACGCTGCTGCTCAAAGCGGTGGGATGCGGAGAACCTGACCGGGGTAGATCAGGTTTGGATCCTGCAACATGGGCTGGTTTGCCTCGAAGATCACGGGGTATTTCTTGACATCACCGTAGTACTCCTTGGCAATCTTGGACAGGGAGTCGCCCTTTTTCACTGTGTAGAACTGCGCCACGGCGGCAGCTTCGGCCGTCTTCAGGCGGTCGTCAACCTGAGCGACACCGGCGGTGTTCCCTAACGCCAGCACGACCTTCTCACGCTCGGCCTGATTCTTGGTGGTGCCCGACACCGTGACAACGCCATCGTCGAATTTCACCTGGAGATCATCGACTTCCAGTCCGAGGCCCATCACGAACCTTCTCAGCTTGTTCGACTTGATAGCCTCGTCCACCTGCTCCTGTGAAACGTCCTCTTCCTTGCGTCCAGAACTCTTAAGAAAATCGAACACACCCACGCTAGTCTCCTTGTTGCGAGTTATGACCAGGTACCGGTCAGCGGCGGCCGAAGAGGCCACCCAGCAGTCCCTTCCCTAGCTTCCCGGCAATGTCGTCTGCGATGCTTCCGTCCCCATCCTCGTCCAGGAGTTGCCCGAGGATCCCGGCGGCTGGGCTCGACTGTTCCATCTGCTTCCGCTCCGATCCCAGCATACTCGAGAGCCCCCCGGCGTCCAGGTTTTGCTGACGCTTCTGTCGACCCAACGCGCCCATCACGATCGGGGCCAAGATGGGAAGCAATTTCGTGACCATCGAAAGATCCACGCCACTGGCTTTGCTCACACCCGTCTCCACTGCGTTGCGCCGACCACCCAACAAGTGGCCGAGGATGCCGTTGCCGTCATCCACATCGGGGGAGTCCAGGAAGCCGCCTAGGTTGTCCAGGACCCCGCCGTCGTGCTTACTCAGTGCCCGTTCGAGCGCCTCAGCACCGCTTGACTGGGTCGAGTTCTTCGCGAGGGCGCCGAGCAAGACCGGCAACGCCGCTCCCACAGCATTCTGAGTTGCTCCGGCATCCGCTCCTACCTGGCGGCTCAGCCGATCCACGCTCTGTTGGTTGGTCAGTTGCTCCAGGAGCATCTGAGCTAATGATGACATTTGTCGTCTCCGCAGTGAAAGTTGGCAGGCGGTCACAGCGTTAGCGTCTCCAACCACAGGGTCGTAGTTCGCCTCCGCGAGCTGAAGAGCGTAAAGGTAAGCACCTGCCGGCTCAACGAAAGGGCTCGGCCGGAGTTGAGGGGTGATGGATCTGAGCTGTGCTCGAGTGCATGATAGTGAGGTCAGTCACAGTTTCGCCGATCGACCGGCGGGATATTGAGAGCCATTAGCAGCAACGGCGGCTGGCGGATCCGGCGGACCGTGAGACTCACATCGAATCAGTCAGATACGGGAGTACTCCGAACATGCAAGCACGCGGACTAATCTCCATCATGACCTGTGCGATCGTGTATGCCTGCGGCGGCGACACGGACCAAGTGAGACAGGTCGCCGAGGCATTCTGGGACGCTAGCAAGGCCGGGGACATGGAGCTGGCCCAAACATACGTGAGCGAATCCAGTACCTTCAGGCCCAACCAATCCGACAACGATTCACCTCCCGGGGACGTGAAGCTCGGGCGGGTCGAAGTGAACGGAGACGAAGCAACGGTCGAAACCATCGTTACAGGTCTCAATGAAGAGACTCCCTTCGATGTGGAGTTCGAGACCGCCATGGTACTCGAGAACGGCGAGTGGAAAGTGAACATGGACAAGACGGCCGGCAGCATGATGCAGGGCGCCTTCGCAGCCATGGCTCAGGCGATGGGTAGCGCGATGTCTGGATTGGCGGAAGGGATGGCGGGTGCGCTCAAAGAGGGTTTTGAGAGCATGGGGGATTCACTGGCAAGCGCCACCAAGAGATAGACTAGCGCCCATCGGCCATGAGCTGTCAGCCTCCGGAAGTAGACATGAGGAAACTACTGGCCGTCGCCAGTTCGATCCCGGTCATCTCACTCATCGGCTTCAGCCTGACCGGCTGCGATAACAACCCGTTCGACACCGCAGACACGATCGCAGGGGCCATCGTCGCCGGGCATGAAGCGGCTGTGGCCTTCGATACGCTCCCTGCGAACGTGGTCAACTTCATCCGGGATAACTACAGGATCTACTACGGCCACACCTCGCATGGCAGTCAGATCATGACCGGGCTAAGTATGCTGGCGACAGAGAGCACCGAATACGCACTGCCCGACTTCCACGAGGTGAGTGGAGACCTTGGCAGCAACGGAGATGTCACTTGGGCCAGCTCCACTCGTGCCTTCCTGGACGCCCACCCCGGCGACTACAACGTCGTAATGTGGTCATGGTGTGGTGGCGTGTCCGACAACACCGCTGCCGGTATCCAGACATATCTGGACACCATGACACAGCTCGAGACGGACTATCCAGACGTCGTATTCATCTACATGACCGGCCACTTGGACGGCACTGGTACCGGCGGGAACCTGTACGCACGCAACAACCAGATCCGTGATTTCACCACGGCCAACAGGAGGGCCTTGTTCGACTTCGCAGACGTCGAAAGCTATGACCCCGCTGGCCACTACTACCCTAACGCAACCGACAACTGCGGTTGGTGTTCGGATTGGTGTGCCACGCACAGCTGCCCCGCCTGTTCCTCCTGCGCACACTCACACTGTCTCAACTGCTATCTGAAGGGGAAAGCGTTCTGGTCGATGATGGCGCAAATCGCCGGACGGGAATCATAGCCGTCAAACACTAGCACATTTTAGACTCAGTTCTCGGATGGGGCCAACCGATCCTTGCGGGGTAGAGCATTGCGAGCGCGCTGGGCGAGATCGGAGCGCTCTAGTTAACGCCAGGTACGCCAGCTACCATGTTGGCATATGCCTCGAGTGCCTCAGCAGTCGACACGTACTTGAATGTCATGTCCGTGATCCTCACTAGCTCCTCCTCGCTCATGAGAAGCTCCATGTCGGCGTGTTGGAAATGAGCGTAGATGTCCTGGGCAGAGACCACTACCGGCACCAGAGCAAAGCGTTCCACATCTATCCTTGGTTTGAGGATGGCGAGAGCGAACCACAGCTCTCAAACGGTCTCGAGAGAGGGCCGCAACAAGTCTCGCGCATCCAATCGATCGGGGCTGTGAGTCAGATCACCACGATGGCCTCGGCTTGGTTTGACCTGTCTCGTCGGTCCTCAGCGCAACCTCGAGTCACACCTCTGGCAGCTTATTACGAGACAGCTACCCGCTGGCCCAGCTAGATCTCCTCGCAGAGAATAATGCCCCGCCCAGCGTTCCCATCCACCAGCACCTGGACTGGGTTCTCCAGTCTGATATGGCGGACCACTCCGTCCAGCTCCTCCTTTAGCGACGGTTGCTGTTTGAGCCATTCCCAGTTCACCCTCCCCTTTCCCCGTCTGTGGTGCACAGTGAGATAGGCGATCCCAAATGCAGTGATGTTGTGGAAGAAGTGCGAACCGTGCGACGGTTCTACTTCGGCATCTCCAAAATCCGTCTCGACGATTGCGCGAGCTCCCGAGATCTGTGGCCATGTCACGGGAATGCCGTACCAGGAATCTTGGGAACCCCAGCGGCCTGGCCCGATCAGGATGTAGTTCCGTCCCTCTTGATAGAGGGTGCGGTTGATACGCTCGATTATTGTCGCCGTTTGCTGAGTCTTGGCACGGTCGAAACGATCCGACTCGATCACGACCAAGTCGGATACCGAGGTCCTGCGCCCATGTCCCAAGACATCCTCGGAGTACACCACGGCCGCCGCAGGAATGTCACTATCTACCACGACATCGATGGATGCCTGTTCAACCATGATAGGACGTACCTGTAGCAAGTAGAAAACCGGCGGTCCTTTCTGTTGGTCGTTGAAATCCAGCGCGAACTCGATCTCAACCGGGCACTCCATCGCCTCTCGTGCCAGATCCAGAACCTGGCAGAGGATCTGGGGAAGCGGGAAGGCACCATCCTTTAGCAGGGGAGCAAATGTGATTACCGGACTACCTCCGCGGACTGTGCCCCCTGTGATGGCATCATCCGCCCGCACATAGCTGGACGCCACCATAGTCGCCGCACCCTGCTCCACCGCCTCACCCACTTCTCGATGGAGCAGATTGGAATCTGGTGGCATGGCGGCGATCATGTCGTCGCGGGCCATATCAAGGGCGTAGAATCGCCGCTGAGCATTGCGCAGGGTGTCCTTGACGCTAGAGAACTGAGGTATGACCGCGGGGTAGTGGGGACAGAACCGCAGCGCTTCATATCCTTCGACTACTGATTTCCCAAGTCCCACGGCGACATGGGCCACACCATCCTCCCGCTTGATGTCACCGAACGGATAGAAGTTGTACGAGGAGGCCACCCCAGATAGGGTCGGGTAGAACAGATCGTCGCGGCGGCTTCCAACCAGCTTCTGTAGCAAGACCGCCATCCTTTCTTCCTCGACCCGATGCGCCGTGCCCCCCAAGTAGTCGCGGGCCTGGCTCAAGAACGTGGAGGCGTAGACCAACTTGATCGCCTCCAGTAGTTGCGCCAGCCGGACATCGAGCGACGGGTGGTTGTTGGGCAGCATGAACGTGGCGTAGACCCCTGCGAACGACTGGTACAGGGAATCCTCGAGTATGCTCGAAGACCGAACTGCCAGGGGCTCAGTAAACTGAGCGAGAAAACTGGCCAGCTCCGAACGCCGATCCCGGTTGAACCGGCCTTGGCGAAAGATCCGCACTATGGCAGGGTCTGTCAGGGAACTCACTTCCCGAGGGAGCCGCTGTAGTCGGTTCTCGATCAAAAACCGCTCAAAAACGTCGCCCGCCAGAGCTACAGTCTGAGGGATGTCGATTTCGACGCCAGGAATGTGTAGCCTCTCACCGGCGAGTAGCTTCTGGACAAAGGCGAGCCCTCTTCCCTTCCCCCCCAACGAGCCCGACCCAATCTTGGCGAACGCGACATACTCATCGAACTCCTCACCGTTGTAGTCGATCATTGCATGCCGCTGAAGTTGCCGCAGATAATCCGTGATCGAGGAGATCAGCCACTGGCGCAGACTCTTGATCGAGGAGAACTCATCGACCCCGAGTGGGCGCAGCAGAGATGCCAGCTCGAACTCGGTTCGCGCCTTGAACCAGGCTGAGAAGTGGTTCCGCTCAGCATGGTATCGAATCGACTCCTCGGGTATTTCCTGCAACGAGCGGATCATCTCACGCATGTCGCGGGCGCGCGCGATCTCGCTACCGTCCGGGTGCCGGAACACGAAGTCTCCGAATCCGAAATTCTCGATGATGAAGTGCCTCAGTTCATCGAGCATGTGTGGGGAGCGCTTGTGTAGGAAGCTGGTGCCTATTTCCTGACTCGCTTGTCGGTGTGCCTTGTTCGTCGATTGGAGGAGGAATGGCAGATCAGGCACCCGCTCCCTTACCTGCTGAGCGAGATCGATTCCAGCATGCTCTTCCAGCTTGCCGTGCTTGGGAAAACTGACATCCGAAATGACTCCCAAGATATTGGCGCGGTACCGCTCGAACAGCATCCACGCCTGTTCGTAGTTCTGGGCCAGCAGGATCTTGGGACGGGCCCTTATCCGCAGCAAGCGATGCGATAGGTTCAACCCTTCAGCCATGAGGCGGCCGGTCTGCAGGGTGACCTCGGTGTAGATGTGGGGCAGATAGGTAGAGTAGAAGCGCACCTCGTCCTCCACCAGGATAATCACCTGCACTCCACCCACGAGAATGTCATGGTCGGCGTTGCGTTGATCCTCGACCTGCTTGATCATCGCCAACAGTGCCTTTACGTCACCCTGCCAGAGAAACAGGAAATCGACATCACCTGAGGTGCGGAGACCTTCAAGTTCGAGCAGGTTCCAAGCGTGGGCAGCGAGGACACAGACCGAAAGTTCGGGACGCGACTGTTTGACGTGCCGAGCGAACTCACCCACGTCCATATCAGGCAACCGGGGGCTCGCCACGACCATCTCGAAGCTGCGCTCCTCCTGCTCCAAGAGCCGCAACGCCTCTGCCCCACTCGTCGCCCCCGCGAAATGGGGCGTAAAGCGAAGGTTCAGCGCAAGGCTACGGTATTCCTCGAGGAGTAGCTCGGTGAGCTGGCCCTCTTCCTCGAGCACGAACGTGTCATAGTGAGAAGCAACTAGCAGTATCTCCTGGACCCTGAACTCCATGAGATCTTTGAACTCGTCGGTGCGCATCCCATAGCGGGTCGTGAGTTCGAGCTCGGCTGTCATACTCTTCCTCTGGACAGAGTGAAGCGGTTTGCCTTTGAGACTCAGAGCGAGGCCACCTGACCCCGATCTCGTCCCCGATTCTTCAGATACCACCCCCTGCCGCTTCACGCAGCAGGTTCCGCGCAATCACCAGACGTTGAATCTGATTGGTTCCTTCATAGATCTGGGTGATCTTCGCGTCGCGCATGTACTTCTCGATGGGGTAGTCCTTACAGTAACCGTACCCACCGAACAATTGGACAGCTTCCGTCGTGACTTTCATCGCCACGTCGGTGGCCATCAGCTTGCACATCGCGGAGACTTTCGTGATGTGCTTATGGCCTGAGTCGATGGTACGAGCTGCATGATGCACTAGGGCGCGGGCGGCCTCGATCTGAGTCGCCATGTCCGCCAGCATCCATTGGACGCCCTGAAACGAACTGACGGACTGACCGAATTGTTGTCGCTCGTGCGTGTATTGGAGTGCCAGATCGAGGGCACCCTGAGCGAGACCGACAGCCTGCGCCGCCACGCCTGGGCGGGCCCTATCGAGCGTGATCATGGCATGCTTGAAACCGCGCCCCTCCTGACCACCCAACAGGTTCTCTGCCGACACCCGACAATCGGCCAAGTGGATCTCGACCACCGGGACACAACGGATGCCCATCTTGTCCTCGTGCTTGCCAACCCGATAGCCGGGGGTCCCCTCCTCG
>Ga0209536_100003600_pt1 | contig 24819 bp, 19 predicted proteins | sample DeeMarSeWOR28_12_FD_187461 | JGI IMG/M metagenome (GOLD analysis project Ga0209536, IMG submission 187461) | Marine sediment microbial communities from White Oak River estuary, North Carolina - WOR-2-8_12 (SPAdes) (version 2) | ecosystem: Environmental > Aquatic > Marine > Intertidal zone >...
CTTTTTGTATATAAAATTGATATTCCCTGTTCAAATGATTCAAGTGATTAACCAATTTCATTGATTAAGTTATTTGGTAACTGATACGATGCCATATGCCAGGATTGAGCTCTTACTCTACTCGCTTTAATGGTTACTGTATCATAAATCCATAGAAAGCTAGAAAAAGAGAGAGTTCCGAACTATATTGTTGTTGACACCAATCAACATAGAAAGGAACTCTCAGATGACAGACAGAGCTGTCGAACTAAGTATAACCATAAAAGTCAACCAGGAAGTGGTAAATTACGAGCGCAAAATAAGGATTGAGGCGTTTGAAACAGGGGTAAGTCAGGCAGCACAAGAGATCGGGCTGAGGGTGTTGGTGGCCGGACTAAAAGGGTTGGATGAAGAAATGCGGAAAGAAGTACCTGTAGGGTGGCAAAATGTAGGCACGGAAAGTCGCAGCGTCCTGAGCAGTGTGGGGAGGGTTAACTACCGGAGGCGGGTCTATAAAGACGAAAAGGGGGTGAGGAGGAAGCCGGTGGACGAGGTCTTGGGAGTGGGACGATATGAAAGAGAAAGCCAGCGCGTACAACAAATGGGGGCGTATCTGGCATGCGAAGGGACATATCGCCGAGCAGCCAGTCAAATGAGCTGGTTGATGAAAGCGAAAATAAGCCACAGTACGATTCAAAAGATGGTTTGGCGGGTGGGAAACCGCATTGCAGACGGGGAAGAAGCAGAACGCAGAAGGGTTTTCGAAGCTGGGGAGGCAATCCCAAAGGGGAAAGTCAGCGCAGAAGTGTTGTACGGAGAGAGTGATGGGGTATGGTTGCACTTACAGAGAGAGAAACGGCGCTCAGTAGAAGTCCGGGTGGCAACACTGTATAGCGGAAAGAAGCCAGTGGGAAAGAAACGCTATCGGTTGGCAGATAAATGTAGTGTGGTTGCGATGGGGTTGAGCAGTGAAGCTTGGCAGGAGCAGGTGTTGAAAACAGCGCACCGATACTATGATCTAGAACAAACCAGGTTGCTGGTCACAGGAGGGGATGGCAACCAATGGGTTCGACACACCTTCCAGCGCTTTGAAAAGCCGCAGGAGTTCGTGTTGGATCGCTTTCACTTGAGCCGAGCAGCTCGTAGAGCCATAGGTGACAGAACAACATCCCAGGAAGTAATCAAGAAATTACGTCGAGAAGGGTTTGCTGCCGTGGGTCATGAATTGAGGCAGCGCATGGAACTGGCCAGCGGGAAGAGGAGAGATAAATTGAAGCAGTTCTATCAGTATGTCTACAACCAGCAAGATGGTTTGCTGGATCTGAGCGAAAGAGGATACACAAGGGAGTTGGGCAACCTGGGAGCGATAGAAGGGAATGTGGATAAATTGGTCATCCACCGTATGAAGGGACGCGGCTGTTGTTGGAAATTGAAAGGCGCAAGAGCGATGCTGGCACTTTGTCAACACAAAGCTACATTGAAGGACCTTGCTTTTGAGTACTTGCCACTTGAGGTACCAAGAAAATCATATAGAAGGATAGGATTAGCTACTGATAGATTAGATAGATGCGAATTCTTGGATGCACGGATGCCCATCTTTGACGGTCCGGATCAAGACAAACCTTGGGTGGAGGAGTTGTACCGATGTGTACATTGGCGTTGAACTTTCTCTTTTGATATTCTATGGAAATTCTTGACTGTAACAATTACCCCGCCTTCTCTTGATTTTTGTCTTGATCTCGGGTATTATTACGGTGTCAAACGTCTGGGTGCCCCCCTCACCCAGGCGTTTGACTTTTAATCTGTTCCTGCGGTGTTCACCCCGTCCGGTTAATAAAAATGCAAGTTGTCAACCAATTTGTCCCAGCCACCGTTTTTATGATATCATTTAATCGGCAAGCGTCTGGGTGCCCCCCTCACCCAGGCGTTTGCCACTTTAATGGAAACAGCACGGCTGGAAACGTGGGGATATAATTAACCAATATACCACTTCAGAGGTTACCCAAATGAACCTTGACATCAGTGCAATCCGCCGGCAATTTCCATCCCTATCTCGATCGTCAATTTTTTTCGATAATCCAGGGGGAACGCAGATCGCAAAACCATCGCTTGACCGCATGGTTGCTTACCTAACCGACACCAATGCCAACCATGATGGGCAATTTGCCACCAGCATTGCCTCGGATGCCATCATCGATGAAACCCACCGGGCAACCGCGGATTTTCTCAATGCGGCCCGGTCAGAAGAGGTGATTTTCGGGGCGAATATGACCTCGCTAACATTTCACATCAGCCGCAGCCTTGCGCGCACTTGGAGCCCAGGTGATTCAATCGTTGTCACCCACCTTGATCATGATGCCAATGTGACCCCATGGGTCCTGGCAGCAGAAGATCGCGGCTGCCAAGTTCATTATGTCGAGTTCAATATAGAAAACGGACGACTGGATTTGCACCATTTATCAAAAGCACTTGAAACCGGACCCCGCCTGCTCGCAGTTGGTTATTCATCCAATGCACTTGGCACAATCAACCCCGTGAAGGAAATTGTTGCCATGGCTCATGAGGCAGGGGCATTGGTATATATTGACGCGGTTCATTATGCACCCCATGGACCAATTGACGTCACCGAGCTAGATTGCGACTTCCTGGTTTGTTCTGGCTATAAGTTCTTCGGCCCACATGTGGGAATCCTTTACGGTAAATACGAACTTTTGGAGCAATTACCAGCCTACAAAGTCCGCCCAGCTCCGGGAGAGCCACCAGGAAAATTCCAAACTGGTACTCCAAATTTCGAGGGAATTGCAGGTTTGCTCGGCTCACTTGAATATCTGGAATGGCTCGGCGAGAATTTCGGCGTAGACCAATCCTATCAAGGAGAATCGAATCGCAGATTACGCTTGAAGCAAGCGCTGAAAGCCATTTCTAGCTACGAATCCACACTTTCAGCTGCCATGCTTGAAATCCTAGAAGAAACGCCTGGTGTGACCATATATGGTCCACGTGAGATCGAGCTGCGCGTGCCAACCTTTTCATTCAACCTCCACGGTTTGAGCCCAAAGCAGGTCGCGACAGAGCTTGGCAAACGGGAAATTTATGTCTGGGATGGGAATTACTATGCCGTCCTGGTAACAGAAGCGCTGGGATTAGAAGAAAGCGGTGGCATGGTGCGCGTTGGACCGGTGCATTACAACACGCTGGATGAGATTCAAAGGTTTGGCGAGGTATTGGGGGAGATAGCCACTTCGACGGCTTTAAATTCTTGATCTAAAAACCACTTACTCACACCTCCTGGAATTGATTAAGCGGTTGAGACTGCTTATATCAATCACAAACTTATTGGGCAATATAAAAAATATTCAGGAATAATCAATCCAAATATTCAGATGCCAATCATTACCCTGGCAGTTGGATGAGATATGTGGCGGAGCGATTTTGGCAAGTGGATATTAAAAATATTTAGTTCCCGGCGAAAATCAAAAGATTCTAGATAACCATTCAACCCAGATCAAAGACCTGGGTGGATCGATTCCTCAATCTGCATGGCAACTTAATTTTGATAATATTCAATCCAACCCAGGGATTATTAAATTTCCCACCTGACAATTCTTGCATTCAACGATAATTATCACTCACCCTTCAAGAGCTTGATCCAGCGCTGCCAACCGGCTTTCCAGCAGAATGAGCGCGCCCGGATCGTCCCCAGCTTCCCCTAAGCGAACCAGAAATCCAGGTATTCAACGCAATTATTTGCCAGGATAGCCTCCCGGTGTCCCCCCGGATTCCCAGTCTTTCACGGAAGAGATTTGCCGTCCGGTTGGCGTTGTTATTCCATTCCCGAAAAGTTATTCGCTGATTAGCATTAATCGTATCGATCAGGGCAATCTTATTTAGGCTGAGCGAGCCTGGCGTGCGAGCCAATCACCGATCAATGTACCCATTCTTTTATTCTGCTGGTGCTTCCAAAGTATTACGTCCCTATAACAATGCCTCCATCCACTCTCAGTACTGCTCCAGAGATAAATGCAGCTTCATCCGAAGCCAGGAATAGATATGCATTCGCAACATCCTCCGGTTGACCCAGGCGATTTAATGGTGTGCGCCCTTTCATTCCAGAAAGAATCTTTTCCGGCATCGCCTGGACCATTTCTGTCGCGATGAATCCTGGTGCGACAACATTAACCCGGATGCCATAGCGGCCTAATTCTCGCGCCCAAACTTTCGTCATCCCAACCACGCCCGCTTTCGTGGCGACATAGTTCGTTTGACCGAAATTTCCATCCAGCCCGACGACCGATGAGGCGTTGAGAATTACTCCCGACCCTTGCTCAATCATGAAGGGAGTAACGGCCTGGGTGCAGTTGAACACTCCCTTAAGATTGACATTTATCACGAAATCAAAATCATCCTCAGGCATCTGTTTAACCAGCTGACCATCTTTCACCTTCACAAGCAGGCCATCACGCAGAACACCTGCGTTGTTTACCAGGACATCCACCCGCTTATATTTTCCAACCACCTGGTCAATAAACTCCTGGACTGCCTGACGATCACCGACATCAACCAGGAAAAACTCACCTCCAATATCGCTGGCAACCTTTTCGCCAGCAGCCTGGTCGACATCACAGATGATTACTTGCGCATTATGCTGGGCGAAGCAGGCTGCAGTAGCTTTGCCAATACCTGCCGCTCCGCCTGTGATGATACACACTTTATCGTCTAATCTCATTTGCAGATTCTCCTTCAAATTGATGATTCTTTTTTCTCCGGGGAGAAAAGGTTATCTGAGTTGAATTAAAGCTAGTGAGAGAATCGAAGATCCTGCTTTGAATTCTTAAATTTTCAAAATAAAAGATCCAGAAAAAATCTTGACCCGTATTAAATACCAAAATCTGGGATAGATTTTACGTGAACTATGATAGATAAATCTAGCGTTCTAGCAAGCCGATACATAAAATATGTGATCCCAAAGGACAAATTGCTAGATTAGGAGTTCGAAGCTATAAATCTTCCTCGGTCAGCAATTTAACACCCAAGCTACGAAGGAGCTCGGCTGTCACTCCATCACCTTCGATTATCTTTTCAGTGAAAGTGCCATCATAGGTCCATCCCACCCCGCAGGATGGAGAATTCGATTTGAGGATCACGATGCGTGCTCCGGTAAGCTCAACCAATCTGGCCACTTCCCGGGCACCATTTCTGAACTGCTGGCTGACATCGATTCCATTATCGGTCACCACCCTATTCCCGATCCGTTCTGCTGGCCTCCTTGGGGTTGTCAGGCCACCCAATTGTTCTGGACAAACAGGGATCGCTTTACCATCTTTGACCAGTTTCTCTACAGCAGGATGAGAAAAGGATTCACCCAGGTAATTCGTCATCATACCGGCCAGGCAGGCACTTACGATTATTGGGGCATCAAGGTTTTCTTCCATGATCTTATTTTACATTAGTTAATCTACTTTCCCCGGGAAGGATCATCAAATTGAGCAATATCAACGGATTCCAACTTTATCCGAAGGAATCCTCCATCGTACGAGGCTAATTTTGACATGCTTGGGCTGTTTGGTACATCTAGGGGTTCAGTTGGATTCTCGAAAAGCGTGCGAATAATTGAATCCATTCTTAAAATTAAATTTAGTTTTATGCCTCCAGAATTAATTTCGATGGCGAAACAGTTGTTGAATATGCCTTTCGCACAATTAGAGGAGTTTATCTTATCGCTACTCAAGAGGGGATAGAAATACTGACGAATGATGATTCTGAATATCCATCGAATTCAATCTGATCCACGATGCCCTTTTCGTACTAATAGTACGAGGGACGCTCACTAACGAAGACTCTTCTATAGTTGCGACCATCAGTACACGGCCATCCAAGGTAGAGTCAATCGAACTATCTGAACATTTGGTTGCTGACTTTGTCATAATAGATGCAACCATTGATTGCTAGTTAGCTGAAGCGTGGATACTGGAGTCCACGAATGTGGTGTTCAGTAAAGAAGGTGGCAACCACAATTTGGGCAATTAATACAGAGATATGTGATTGGAACTTCATAGAATTCCAATTTGTCTGTTATGATTTGAATTTCTTGAGAAGTACAGTCCAGTTGAAATGTAACTCACCGATCTTGTCACGGATAACCCTTACGCCAAATGAAGACCGCATACTTCACTCCCGGGAAAATCAAAGAGCAAGCTTTGCTCCTTTTTGACCAGATACCAGATAACCTCCGGGCGTCGAAAACAACATTCAACCCGGAAAAATCAGCCTTGTTGATTCTCGATATGCAGTCCTATTTTCTGGAACCATCAGCGCATGCCTTTATCCCCAGTGCTGAAGCAATTGTTCCGGGGCTCACGCAGCTTGCCAGCACATATTTTGGCCTCGACCTGCCAGTGATCTTTACCCAACACCTGAACTCAACACAGGATGCAGGTTCGATGGCAACCTGGTGGATAGACATCATAAAAATCGAAGACCCCTTGGCTGCCATTATCCCCGATTTCGATTATTCCAATCGCTATGTGATTCGCAAAACCCAGTACGATGCTTTTTACCAGACGGACCTGGAGAAGCACTTAACGAGCAGAGATGTCTCCCAGGTGGTTGTGTCTGGGGTTATGACCCACCTGTGTTGTGAAACCACAGCACGTTCCGCATTCATGCATGGTTTCGAGGTTTTTTTCCTCATCGATGGGACTGCAACTTACAACAAAGAACATCACCTTGCTACTTTGCTCAACCTATCTCACGGTTTTGCCACTCCGATCCTGGTTTCACAAGTTCAAGTAGCATTAAATGTTTTATCGGAGAATAAAGGCTAGTGAAAAGCTGGGAAGTTATCATCGTTGGGGCTGGGCCTGCCGGATTGGCCACCGCCCTGCAGCTAGAACGGTATGGGATCAAACCTCTAGTAATCGAGCGGAACAAGATTGGTGGTTTGCTGCATAATGCAAATCTGGTAGAAAATTACCCTGGTTTTCCCGGGGGAATCACCGGTCCTCGATTGATCGATCGGTTTATGAAACAAATCGAGGATTATGAAATCAACTTTCTGAAAGCTCAACTTGAATTCCTCGATATTACAGACAACAAATTTGAATTCAAAGTTAGAAGAGAAACTCTTTTCTCCAAGATTTCAGTCATTGCTTCTGGTACAAAACCCCGCTATTTTGATTTCAATATTCCTGGCGAAGTCAGAAACCTGGTTTCTTATGAGATTTACCCACTGCTGGGTGAAGAAGGGAAACAGATTGTTATCGTTGGTGCAGGGGATGCCGCGTTCGACTACGCGCTTAACCTATCAAATAAAAACTACGTAAGAATTCTCAATCGCGGTAAAAAGATCAGCTGCTTGCCATTATTACTCGAAAGATCTAAATCCAACCCCCGGATTCAGTATCTTGAGGATACAATGATCGCTGAAATATCCCTCAATGCAGAAGGCAGAATAACGTTACACTGCAATACACATCAGGGTTCCCGCCAGATCGACGCGGATTTCCTGGTTGGGGCAATTGGTCGTGAACCAAACCTGGATTTCTTATCTAGCCAGTTCTCGGAAAAAGCCATACAATTGGAAAATTCTGGTAAGCTTTATTTTGTTGGAGATGTGATCAATGGTTTTTACCGCCAGACAGGCATTGCCGTCGGGAATGGGATATCTGCAGCGATGAAAATATATAACCATCTCAAGGAGAACCTTTAGTGAAAGTTATTGCTTCTACTGGTAGTGAGGATGTTGCCAAAGTTTATGTTGTCGATATGGGTGAGAATCGATTGATCGAATGTGTAGAATCAATCCAACCACCTATTCCACGTGAAGATAAGTGGGTGCTGCTCGTTTCCACGATGTTTGGTTGTCCAATAGGCTGCTCCATGTGTGATGCAGGGGGGCATTACCAAGGAAAACCAACCAAAGAGCAGATCATTGATCAAATCGATTTCTTGGTCAGAAACCGGTACCCTGATGGCGTTGTACCAGCCAAACAATTCAAAATTCAATTCGCACGCATGGGTGAACCATCATTGAACCCCGCAGTCTTGAATGTCTTGGAAGAACTCCCGGACCTGTACCAAGCGCCTGGATTGATGCCCTCTATTTCAACCGTTGCACCAAAAGGGTGTGATGGTTTTCTTGAAAAATTGATGGAGATAAAACACGAACGTTATTCTGGCGGTCATTTTCAATTCCAATTTTCAATCCACACAACCGATGAAGAATTACGTGATCAAATCATCCCGATAAAGAAATGGAGTTTCGCCCAGATGCAATCCTATGGCGAACGGTTTTTCTCTCCTGGAGACCGCAAGATCACGCTAAACTTTGCATTAGCCCAAAACAAGCCTGTAGATCCTCAGGTCCTCTTGCAACATTTCGATCCAGATAAATTCCTGATTAAGATCACCCCTCTCAATCCGACATACCAGGCAGTAGAGAACAATCTATCTTCATACATCGACCCACATGTCTCAGATAATGGCTATGAGATCGTGGAATCTCTAAAGAAATCCGGTTACCAGGTAATAGTGAGCATTGGTGAATTAGAAGAAAACCTGATTGGAAGCAACTGCGGGCAGTATATTAAGCGGCACTTGGCAGCAACCAACCCAATCACAGATGGGTACACCTACAATGTTCAGGATCACCTCGGATCATGAAAATCCCAATAAAATGATCTATTTAATGTTGTTATTCTGTAGTGAGTAGTTGTTTTACCTTGATTCCTGAAGATTCTGACGTATTACAAACCAATTATCATCTTCCGAGCTGAGGACACCTTTTCACCCCGAAAAGGTGTATCCAAAGATCAATAATCTTGTATTGGTTCAGATGATCCCAAGCCCTTATGGAAAGCTGCAGAACCAGTAGAAGTCCTGGCCAAGATCTTGGGGGATAACAGCGGGTAATTATGGGCTTTAAGATTTCATCAGCCATCCAGATATTCTTAACCGTTCGAATATGTTTGCATTTCGAACCAATATCAATCAACTTCCTTGGCGAGTGATTCTGCGAGTTCAAATTCTTCCCTATTGTTCAGATTCATGAATGCTATACCCCTGGGATCATAGGCGAGAAGTTCGTCCTCGGGGAATGGGGTAATTTTCATTGCTGGAAACCAGGAGATCAACCTCTTTTCCCCAGAGATTATTGCACCTTCTACTGCCGGAAGACATGTTTCCCGGCGGTACACTGCATGAAAAGGTTCATAACCTTCTTCCGTATGGGGGATGACAACATCCGCATCACTCAAATGAAGCATTTTCACTGACGCAGCCAATATACCAGCATTGACAAACGGCATATCACAGGCAACCACGATAACAACCGGGAATTGACACACGCTCAAAGCAGTATACAAGCCTCCCAAAGCTCCTTGCCCTGGCAACAAATCCGTGTGAAGTGGAAGATTAAATTCTAAGTAATCTCCAGGATTGTTCGTGGTGATGATTAACTCTTCTCCCAGGGATGTCACGCGCTGGATTACACGTTCGATCAACGGCCTGCCAAGAAAAGGTAGCAGCGCTTTATCCTGCCCCATCCTGCGTGATTGACCACCAGCCTGGATTGCGACACTTTGCATGCATTGATTATAATTGAGTCGGTAGATTGAAGATCCTTTAGTGATCAATACAATCCATTCGAACCAGAGGCCAAATACCTCTGCAGCATCTGGAAGTGATCTGATGGCCAACCTCGCGCAAATCTTGGATAATTTAACCGTCGAAGGTGAACTCTTTGAACCACAGGATAACGAAGCTGTGGTTTGTTATGCCTGCGGTCACCGCTGCCTGATCCGCGCTGGCCGGCGCGGGATTTGTCAGGTGAGGTTCAATGATAATGGGAAATTAAGAGTTCCTTGGGGGTATGTCAACGCACTGCAGGTGGATCCAATTGAGAAGAAACCTTTTTTCCACATTCTCCCCGGCTCGGACGCCCTGACGTTTGGGATGTTGGGATGTGATTTTCACTGCGCTTATTGCCAGAACTGGCTCTCTTCCCAAACCCTGCGCGATCCGGCATCCAATGCTTCTGTTAATTACATCCAGGAGATCTCCCCCGAACAAATCGTTTCTTATGCGAGGAGAAGTGGTGCCCAGGTGATAGCTTCTTCATACAATGAGCCCCTGATCACAAGCGAATGGGCGGTCAGTATCTTCAAACTCGCCCAACAATACGGGATCAAATGTGTATATGTATCGAACGGGAATGCAACTCCTGAAGTTTTAAGCTACTTGCAGCCATACCTGGTGGGATACAAAGTAGATTTAAAAACCATGCAGGATAAGCAGTATCGCAAACTTGGTGGCGTTCTTCAGAATGTACTTGATTCGATTCAAATGGCGCAAGATTTGGGTCTCTTCGTGGAAGTCGTCACCCTGGTTGTACCGGGTTTCAATGACTCGACGGCGGAATTAATGGATGCGGGTCGTTTCATTGCGTCGGTTTCCAGGGATATTCCATGGCATGTCACCGCCTTCCACCCGGATTATAAGATGACCGAACCGCCTCCCACATCAGTGGATACATTGATCCGTGCCGCAGAGATCGGCCAGGAATCTGGTCTGAAATTTGTATACGCGGGCAATATTCCTGGCAGAACCCGGGAGTATGAGAACACCTATTGTCCCAACTGCAGCACCACATTGATTGAACGCTATAGTTATGTAATCCAGGATTATCACATAACTGCTGATGGGAAATGCCCAGCTTGCCAGATAGAGGTAGCAGGTATTTGGACCGACAAACCCGGTCAGGTACGCCTTGGAGGTCTTGGTATGCCAAGGCGGGTAAACTGGTAATACCTCACGAAAGAATGCGATAATATCTCCGGCACATGTCTTGCACCATCCCCTTTCAAACTCCCAAACCTCCTTTTAACGAGTACAATGTCTACATAATCCCATGGGAAAATCAATCGACCTACTCATTCTGCCTCTAGCCCGGACTGCTGGTCAGGAACAATCTGATGTAATGGGGCTTTTGGTTACACCTCCAGCGAAGAAAGCGGCTCGGTCTCGAAAACGCGATCGTTTAATTTTGCATTTATTCCTGGACGGCAATGCCCCCCTCCCACCGGATCAAATCGACCAGATATTGAAAAACCTAGCAAAGACATATTTCAATACGGCAGGATCAGTCACAACGGCACTTCGAGCAGCGGCTGAAGCACTCAACCAATACTTGCTCGATCGGAATATACGCAATGCGAGCACAGGGCGCCAGGCGGTGGGCTATCTCACCCAAATTGTGCTGCGCGACGAAAATATCTCACTCGCCCAGTCAGGACTCTCCCATGCATTCTTCATCACCTCGAAATCAGCTGACCACATTCACGATGTGAGTCTGGCCGGGAATGGATTGGGGTTAAGCAAAACAACCCAACTCCGTTATTCCCAACAGGAGATCCAGGTAAATGACGCACTGGTGATTTCGATTCAACACCCCCCTTCTTGGAACAGCGAGGCATTACATAGTTTCCAGGGTCAGGGACCCGAAGGATTGCGCAGAAAATTACTTTCCAGGTCGGGTGCAGACCTGGATAGCTTCCTGGTACATGCACAAAGCGGTTCTGGTGAGCTCCGATTGCTAAGACCAGTCAGAGGACCCAAACCAATCCCTGCTCCTATCCCGGCTGCGGCCCTAACGCAGGAAGCCGTCAGCGAAATTTCCTCCTCGACAGAAGAACCGGTGGGGGTCGAACCCGACGACTCCACTGGAATAGCTGGGGAGGTTTCTCCAGAAGAGACAAGTATAGAAGAAACCGATTCCGAAAGTGCCTACCTGGCAGGAGAAACTTCATCCGCTGCAGTGATCTCCCAGGTTCCGTCAGAAACTATCACTGCACAACAACCTGCGGGTGAAGTCTCAACTGGTACGGGGCTGGGACAACAATTAGTCAATTTTTTCCTGAAGCTCTATGTTGGGTTGATAGCATTCTTGCGCGGTATCCTACCAGATTCAGGGATATTCGCCTTACCCCCCTCCACGATGGCTTTCACTGCCATTGCTGTTCCATTAACGATCGTTGCTGTTGCCGTATACGTATACTTCCAGCGCGGCCGCGAAGCGCAATACAATCTCCACATTGCCAGTGCCGTGGAAGCAGCCCAAATTGCGGAATCAAAAACCGATCCACTCGAAAAAAGACTTGCCTGGCAAACCACCTTAATGCATGTAAATAATGCAGAGATCTACATGTCCACATCGGAGTCACAGGAACTGCTCTTACAGGCTCAGGGGATCGTGGATGATCTGGATGTTGTTGAACGTCTTGATTTCCGTCCGGCTTTTGTCGAACAGTTTGATGAATCTACCGAAATCATCCGATTAATCTCCAGGGATGATGCGCTCTACCTGTTAAATGGAGCGGATGGTGTCGTTGCGAGAGCTATCCTGACAGATGAAGGCTTCGTGATAGATACAACATTCCAATGTGGACCAGGTCCTTATGGAGGGTTCATTATTGGTTCGATCGTTGATATTGCTGCCATGCCGCCAGGAAATGATAGCAATGCGACGATAATAGGTATCGATGCAAATGGCAATCTCTTGCATTGTATTCCCGGAGGAATCCCGGAGGCCTTCCCAATGGAACCGCCGGATATTCATTGGGGAAACCCGACTAAACTTGCGGTCGACAGCAACAACTTATATGTATTAGATCCACAAACAAATGCGGTTTGGATTTATCGCGGCATGGATGTGACCGAGTCTCCTCGACTTTTCTTCGATCAACAAATACCACCTTTGGGAGATGCGGTTGACCTGGCAGTCAATCAAAATGATCTTTATATACTTCACGAAGATGGTCACTTAACGACCTGTGTATATGGCGCCCTGGCAACTTCACCAACCCGCTGCAATGACCCAGAAATATTGACCGATCCACGCCCAGGACGCCAGAGTGGCCCATTTATAGACGATGCGATTTTTTCTCAGATTCAATTTTCTCCGCCCCCTGAGCCCGCCATCTATCTGCTGGACCCTCTCGCACAATCGATTTATCGATTCAGCGTCCGGCTGACTTTAGACCGGCAGTTCAGATCCAAAGAAAGTCTGGGTGATGAACCAGGAACTGCGTTTTTTGTAAACCGCGGCGATCACGCGATTTATATGGCAGTCGGTAACCAGGTTTATTACGCCCCCTTACCTTAGTTTTTATACTCATTCCACTCGCCCGGAAAATCATATTTTGATTGGTCCAAAACGCTATTGGTTTTGAATCAAAGTTTGTCGATCCGACCACCAGGGATCAGGGTCCTGGAGTTGACGTAGGCCAGGGTGTATATGTAGCCGGAACCGGGGAAGCCCCGGTTGGAGCAGGCGGTGTCATAGTTGATATGCTTTCTACTTCAGTTATCTCGACCGTGGGAGATGGCAAGATAGGTGTAACAACTGTACCTACCAGAGTTGGCTCACTAATCCCGGAAGTTTCAGCAGGAATTATTATTGGGCGTTCTGAATTCGATTCATTAAAGTAGGTTTGAAATATCCAGGCAGCCAAGATAGCAAGCACCAGCATGGAGAAAATTATCAGCAACATGATTAATCGATTTCTCCTTCTGGGTGGTGGAATATTCACCTTGTCATCTGGAACCTTGATCCCGATGATGGTGATATTGTCATGGCCGCCACGTGAATTAGCCAATTTGACCAATGAATCAATCGCCTCATCCAACGGATATCTACCGAGATTGGAATTAATTTCATCATCAGATACCAGGTCGGTGAGGCCATCACTACATAACAGTATGTAATCTCCAGCATCGAGAATCATGCCCTGGTTTTCTGCACCATGGCTTATTCCACTTTTACTGGGAAGATTTATTCTAAAATCTGGTATTGCAGGTTGTTTGGAACCCAAATAGCGACGGATGAGGTGTGCATTTGGATGCGAACGAACCTGGTTGCGCTTGAGCACCCCCGATTCAATCGCCTCCTGCACCCAGGTGTGGTCGATGGTCAGTTGGTGAATGCGATCGCCTCGCTTGAGATAGATTCTTGAATCCCCCATCGAAGCCAGGTAAAGCTGGTCCCCAATAATCCAGACACAGGCTGCTGTAGTACTCATCCCCGCATTGGCAGGATTAATCGTCGCCTGGGAATAAATCGCCTGGTTTGCGCGGTGAAAAGCACCTTCCAAAGTTGCCAGCGGGTGCTCGGCATCGCTATCCGCAACTAACTGCGTTATCATCTCGACTGCGATCGAAGAGGCTACTTCTCCAGCCTGGTGACCCCCCACCCCATCTGCGACGATTGCTAACATCGCTGGAGTTGGATCGGAGCTGCTGACGTGATACGCAGACACAGCATAAGTATCTTCGTTGTTCTTTCCGCTTACACCAGGATCACTTGCCGCGATGACCGGGTAATGAGCTGTGTCAACAGATATCATGCTTGGTTTAAATACCTCAACACTGGCTTACGCACATGCTTTGGATTTCGGAGAATGAACCGATAACCTATGCGTCCAAAATGAACCAGGTCTCCATGTTCTAGTATATGCCCAGATTCTGGTACGGGCTGATAATTTACCCACGTACCAGCAGTGGAACCTTCATCTGACAACCGATATGAACCGCCAGGTTCTCGCTCCAGATGCGCATGCACACCTTCAACTGAAAGATCGCGCAAAACCTGATCAACCTTCATTTCGTCTCTACCTATTATCACCCGATCTTTAATTATCGCAATAGGAGGTTGGTTTTCATCAGAAAACGAATCCGTGAGTGGGATGAACTGCGCAGACGGTTTCGTTGTGATGGGTCCACGCTTCCATTGAATGCGGTTGATCCATGATGTACGCGATTGCTGCACAACCTGGTGATTTTCCGCCACCGGTTGCGTCATCGAAGCATTGGACTTTCTTCTACGCCGCCATTCACGCAGGAAACCGGGCTGCAGCCTCCCACCAAGCACAAGCACAAGCAGGATAATGGCCCCAGATGCAGCGACCAGTAACCCGGTTAGCGCGAGCCTGTTTTCAGAGATCCTGATCCAGATACTCTCGTCTGCTCCAATCACATTGACCGAAATAGAAGTCTCAACGCTCCTGCCAATCAACCCTAAATTATCTTCAACTTCCAGGACCAGGCTGTGTTCTCCATTGGTAGTGAAACCGCTGATATCCCAGATGAATCGGTCAAATGGTTCACCCCGGTTCACTTCCTCCAGAACCCCATCGACATAGAGGCTTGTTTTTACAATGGGTCGCGGGTGTCCATCAGGAAATTCTATGAGCAGATCAAGGGGCTGTGTGCCTGGAGTAATATCTACTGGCTCACTTTCTTGCTCTGGACGAATACGCTCGATCTCAATAGGGGGTGACACAAATGTAATACTTGCGGGTAGAATTTCCAACTCGATTTCTTGGATCGGGGTGGTGATTTTTTGACCCTGGTGATTTACCTCGGCGTTAATTTCATACAACCCGCTATTCGTGAGTTGGGAATCGTAGGATAACAAGTAGGTGTCACGCAAGTTTTCCAGAAATTCCTCTGGAGATGGGATATTTTCCTGGCCAGAATACGCGAAGAGCTCGCCTCCGGTTTGTTCGGCAAGCTGCCTCATTTGTTCTGCTTCTGGGGTAACAAACTGCTCTGAAGAAGCAACTAACCAGATGAAGATCTTCACTCCCTGCTGGTTTGCCCGGGCAGCCAGGCTTTGCATCCCCAGGGATAAATCCTGGCTTGGGAGCGGGGTCACAAAGAGAACTGCCCCTGAAGTTCCTGGATTTGGATTGGGGTCCGCTGCAACATCCAGGGCACGCGTCAGAACATCGAAATCCGGACCCGTTTCTTCACCAGTTGGTTCGAATGATCTCAGCGATTCTGCCCAGCGTTCATACGCACCTACATGGGTAACTTCTGGCCCATCGCTGACTATCAGGCTTAAATCGTCTATTGTTGAACCCTGCCGTGCCAACGCCCAGTCTTGCAGAGCCTGCGCCAGGTACTCATAGCGGCTGATTCCCTGGACATCCCGGATATCAAATGCCTGACCAGGGCTGATCGCCACCACGATTTGAACTCCAGTTCGTATCGGCTGTAATTCCTGGAGTGGCAATTGTGTACCATTCTCAAATATATAAACATTGTGAAGCTCTAAACCATGTAAGAATTCACCCGTCGGAGAACGAACATCAAGGTAACTGCGGATTTCAGGAAAGTCTTCTGTGTTTGCTGGAGCTAATCGAGCTTGATACCCCTCTTGAGCGTTTACCGGGCTATGAAAAACACCAGTAACCAGAATAGTGATCCAGATCAGGGAGAATTTACCCCTGAGGGGAGCTGGAGACATAGGCGAATTTTAGCACAGTATCAGGTCGGCGTATCCGGCTGATTAAATTATTCCCATTCGATGGTTGCGGGTGGTTTACTGGTGATATCATAAACAACCCTGTTGACACCTTGCACTTCGTTGACGATCCGATTGGCGATACGCGCCAGCAGATCATGCGGCAGCCGTGCCCAGTCAGCGGTCATGAAATCCTCGGTGGTGACGGCTCGGATTGCTACAGCTTCCTGGTATGTGCGCTGATCTCCCATCACACCGACGGAACGTACCGGGAGTAGAACAGCGAATGACTGGGAAGTGCCCTGCATATCACTTTCTCCCATCTTTAATCTCAGCAACCCGGCTTCTTCTAACTCCTGGATGAGGATGTTGTCTGCAGCCCGCAGGCGAGCCAACCTTTCCTCACTCACTTCACCCAGGCAGCGCACTGCCAGACCTGGTCCTGGAAATGGCTGTCTCCAGACCAAATCGCTGGGCAGACCCAGTGTTTCACCCACCAATCGCACTTCATCCTTGAATAAATAGCGCAGCGGTTCCACCAATTCGAACTGCATATCTTCAGGCAATCCGCCAACATTATGATGGGTTTTAATACGCTCTACTTTAGAGCGATCTGCTGCCTGTGATTCCACAACATCGGGATATATTGTCCCTTGCACCAGAAATGGTGGCTGACCCAGGTTGGCAGCCTGGTCCTCAAATACATGGATAAAAGTCTCACCGATCACACGCCTTTTTTCTTCTGGATCGATAACAGATCTCAACCTGGATAAAAATTTTTCGCTGGCGTCCGCCAGAACGAGTTCAATACCCAAATGCTTTTGAAAAGCCTCGATCACCTGGTGAACCTCACCAGCGCGTAGTAAGCCATTATCGACAAAAATTGACACCAGTTGGTCACCAACTGCCCTGTGAACCAGGGCGGTTGCAACACTAGAGTCAACTCCTCCGCTTACAGCCGCCAAAACCCGTCCATCCTGGACCTGATCTTGAATCTTGCGCACACTTTCCTGGATGATCGATTCCGGAGTCCAGCCAGCTTGAGTCATACAAACATCGAGCACAAAACGCCTCAAGAACTGATCTCCCTCGGGTGTATGGTGAACTTCGGGATGAAACTGAACTCCGAAATAGCCGCGTTCTATGTCACCAATAAATGCCGCGGGTGAGTTGTCACTGCTGGCAAGCACCATAAACCCATCAGGGGGATGCTCAACCCGGTCGCCATGTGACATCCAAACCCTGTATTGACCTTGATCGATAATCGGGTTTTCTTGAATTGAGTGGAGCTGCGCAGGACCATATTCTCGTTGCTGTGCGGGTGCAACGACTCCACCCAGTGCCCTGGTCAGTGCTTGCAAGCCATAACAAATTCCCAGGATAGGCAAACCACTATCAATCACATACTGCGGCACCTGTGGGGCGTCTGGGGCATAAACCGAAGCTGGTCCTCCGGAGAGAATAAAGCCGCGCGTATCTGTATCCAGGATTTGATCAGCTGGTGTATCCCATGGATGGAGTTCGCAGTAAACGTGTGCTTCCCTGATCCGCCGCGCGATGAGCTGTGCATATTGAGAACCAAAATCAAGAATGGCTATCTTATCCATAATCAAACAAGTCAATCCTTTAGAAGAATCTAATGATTCCTGCGGAAAATTTCAATCACTTGCGAAAAATATCTCGTCCCCTTCCATCTTGGAAACTACGGCGAGTGACTCGACAGGCACCCCTAGATGAGCTAATGCGTCGCGGCCTCCTTCGAAATTCTTCTCGATCAAGGCACCTATGCCAACAATGCTTGCACCGGCAGTCTGAGCCAGGCGCACCAAACCAAGGATGGTGGCACCTGAGGCCAAGAAGTCATCAATGATCAAAATTTTCTCCCCTCCAGCCAAATACTCGGGGGAAACGATCAATTCAACAGTTCGTCCTTTGGTGTGCGAAGGTGTAAGCGTTAAGAATACCTGGTCCGGCATGGTGATCGGTTTTGTCTTGCGTGCATAAACCACTGGCAGCGCCATGTGAAAACCGGTTGTGATCGCAGGAGCGATGCCTGAGATCTCGGCTGTCAAAATCTTGGTAGCCCCAATATCCCTGAAGCGGCGGGAAAACTCCTTCCCACAAGCATCCATGAGAACCGGATCGACCTGGTGGTTGATGAAGCCATCCACTTTGAGGATGCCATCACCTAGGTTTTTCCCTTCTTGCTTTATACGTTCCTTCAATGCTTCCATCCTTCTCTCCTTTATATTGCTAGTTGTATTGCATCCTTCAAAGATACCAGATTTTTCAAGCAAGAAAGAACATTCCCTGGAAAAATGCCTGTGCTAAAATTGGGTTCATGCTGATCCTGGGATCTGGGTCTCCACGCCGACGTGGTTTACTTTCTCTGCTGGGGGTTGAATTCACCGTGCAGACCTCGGATATTGATGAGAGTTCCTTGCCTGGAGAATCTCCCCAGGATTACGTACTGCGTTTAGCGATCGGCAAATCGATGAAGATTAATCCATTGTCTGAGGGACGCCTGGTCGTGATCACGGCTGATACCGCGGTTGTTAATGACGATCAAATCCTGGGCAAACCCCGCAGTGAGCAGGATGCGATCGATATGCTGCTGAAGTTGCGCGATCGCAGTCATATGGTCATCTCGGGATTAGCCGTGCGGGATTCTAAGACCGATGAGATTTTCACAGATTTGTGCACCACCCTGGTTAAGATGCGCAATTATGGTGAGCAAGAGATCAAAGATTATGTAAATAGCGGAGATCCAATGGATAAAGCCGGGGCATATGCCATTCAACACTCGGGTTTTGACCCGGTCGCCCAAGTCACTGGCTGCTACGCCAACGTGGTTGGGTTGCCTCTATGCCACCTGGCACAGATCTTCGATCTAATCGGGGAGGATTTCCAAAGAGAGACAATCCGAGACTGCCGGATTAATGGGAATTATCACTGCCGCCTGGTGGAAAAAATCAATACCCTGGATGCTGATTACTCGTAGGAACACGCCTGGGTGAAGATAATAAATCTATTAGAGTATGAATTCGTGAATCGTTGCCCCTTGTGAACTAAGGTAGAATCGGCATTGTTTTTGCACAGGAAGATGATCACCTGGGTACAAATAAACGGAATGCGATGAAGTATTTTTTAGTTTTTCTCTTCAACTTACTACTCCTGTCGCTGGCAGCTTGTAGCAGTGGTGCCAGCTCCACCCCTGCGACAATCGAAGTTACACCGACATTAGCGCAACCGGGAGTCAATTCAACCCAGGCCCCAGATGTGAATATCGCCGTGCGGAAATATCTGGACGCCTGGGAAAATGAAGATTATCCCCAGATGTATGGCATGCTTACTTCTTTGAGTAAGGACGCCATTTCGGAAGAAGAGTTTACGGAAATCTATCGTGAGGTAGCCGCTGAATCTGCACTCAGTTCCCTGGATACGCAAATTCTGTCAGCGCTGACCCAGACCCGCAATTCCCAGGCATCCTATTCCGTGACAATGCAAAGTGCCCTGGTTGGCGAAATCCAGCGCGATACGATGATGAATCTTCAACTCGAAGATGGCGAGTGGCACATCGAATGGGACGAGGCGTTGATCCTGCCGGAATTGAGTGGTGGAAATACCTTGCGCATGGAATATTTAATCCCCTCCCGGGCAAACATTTATGATGCGGATGGCCAGGCACTGGTAGCCCAGGCTGATGCAACCGCATTGGGCCTCTTCCCTGACCAGATCGACCCTGACCAGGAAAACACTTTACTGAGTGAACTTTATCGATTAACAGGTATCTATCCGGACGAGATAGTTGCCCGGTATGAGGATTTCCCCCCTGGTGCAGATTGGTATCTACCTTTAATGGCTGTATCTGCGGATGAGGTAAGCCAGAGAGAAAGTGTACTGTCTGGCTTATCCGGCTTGGTGATGAGACCATTCCGATCGCGCTACTATTTTGAAGGGGGTATTGCTCCGCATGTCGTTGGCTATGTCAGCGCTATTCCAGCCGAAGAAGTAGATGAATACCGACGCCTGGGGTACCGGCAGGATGAAAGAGTTGGCCGGGCGGGACTTGAAAGTTGGGGAGAAGAATACCTGTCTGGTGTACGCGGTGGTGGCCTATACGTTGTCGATCCTGGAGGGTTGACCGTAACCAAGCTTGCTGAGACTTCACCACAGGCCTCTCAGGCGATATATACAACCCTGGATAAAGATTTGCAGCTGGGTGTCCAGCAAGCGATCGATGGATATCGAGGGGCCGCAGTTGTGATGGAATTGGACACTGGCCGGGTGCTCGCCATGGCTTCCTCCCCGGGGTTTGATCCCAACTTATTTGAGCCATCCAACTTGAACAGTGGCTACGCATTGGGAGATTTGTTCGACCCGGCAGAGACTCCTTTACTCAACCGTGCCACACAGGGACAATATCCACTCGGTTCAGTTTTCAAGATCATTACCATGGCTGCCGCACTCGAAAGCGGTTTATATACGCCGGATACGGTATATACCTGCGGCCAAACCTTCACCGAACTGCCGGGTGTCACACTTTACGACTGGACGTACGAAAAAGAACTTCCCGCGAGTGGAGACCTGACTTTATCCGAAGGATTGATGCGCTCATGCAATCCTTATTTCTACCACATCGGTGTTGATCTTTTTGAGCAGGGTCTCACAGATGCTATCCCGGAAATGGCGCGCGGCTTTGGCCTGGGAGAACCAACAGGCATTGAACAGGTCGCTGAGGACGAGGGACAGGTTCCTGATTTACAGAGCAGCCTCGATGCGACTAACCTTTCAACAGGTCAAGGAGCTTTGCAGGTCACACCCCTGCAGGTCGCCAGCTTCATTACGGCGATCGGCAATGGTGGAACGCTCTATCGGCCCCAGATCATTGAAAGCATCCAACCACCCGATGGAGCAGCCAGCTTCACCTTTGAACCTGAAGTGCGGGGTGCTTTGCCTATCACAGAAGATACCCTGGTTGCCATTCAGGAAGCGATGGTGCAAGTTATCGAGAACCCGCGCGGTACTGCGCACAGGGTTTTCTCTAACTTCCCGGTCGATTTAGCGGGCAAAACCGGTACTGCCCAAGATCCCCCTCGGGATCCCCACGCCTGGTTTGCAGGTTATACCTTTGCTGAGAGAGAGGGTAAACCAGATATCGCATTCGTGGTTGTGCTCGAAAACTCAGGGGAAGGTTCCGAAGTTGCAGCCCCTGTTGTAAAAGGCATCTTGCAACAGTACTTCTTCGATAAAAGAGATCCATTCCCCTGGGAAATCTTACCCGGCGTGTGGAAGACACCTACTCCCGAAGTCACTGAAACTCCGGAACCCTAACCTTATAAGGAGGTTTTCCTGTCTTCAGAAAAAGATTTGTTACCTGGTCTGGTGATCAGCTCACAATCCGGGTTTTTTAATGTGCAAACAGAAATGGGCGTCCTGGTCTGCAAGTTGCGGGGGAGATTGAAGCAGGGTGGCCGGGAGGGAGATTTAGCAGCTATCGGGGATAGAGTCAAAATAAGCCAAACAGAAGAGGGAGAAGGATTAATCGAAAGTGTTGAACCACGGGAAAGGATGATCTCGCGCATGGCGCCCCTGCCGCGTGGTGAGTACGAACAGATCATCATCGCTAATCCCGACCAGATCATCCTGGTATTCTCGTGTGCGCAACCGCAGCCCAGGATACGCATGCTGGATCGCTTCTTAATCATTGCCGAGGAACAATCCATCCCTGCAGTCATCGTTGCCAACAAAACCGATCTCGTATCTGAGTCAGAAGCGCAGGACCTTTTTGAGCATTATTGTGTTATTGGCTACCACCTGATCTATTCCTCCGTCCCGGAGAAACGTGGAATTTCTGAGCTGCAAGACATCCTGACCGGGAAAATCTCTGCCCTGGCTGGTCCATCCGGGGCAGGCAAATCCAGCTTGCTGAATGCCATCCAGCCTGGATTGGGATTGTCAATCCAGGGTGTCAGCCAGGCAACTGGCAAGGGAAAGCATACGACGGTATCTTCAGAATTATTTCCTCTCGATGGCGGCGGTTATGTCGCAGACACACCTGGCCTGAAGGCGCTTGCTCTCTATGATATCGAACCTGAAGAGCTTGATGGGTATTTTCCCGATATCCGCCCACTGGTGGCAAACTGCCAGTTCAGCAACTGTACCCACGTACACGAACCGGGCTGCGCAGTTCGGGAAGCTGTTGACCAGGGCGTACTCCACCCTGAAAGATATGATTCATATCTGCGGCTGCGCTTTGACAGCCAGTAGTACCTACAGAAAATTGCGTTATAATGAAATAGCGACAAGATTACGGAATTCGTGATCAAACCCTTGAACCATTTGTCCTGGTTGATAGTAGTACACATAAGACAATCGGTCATGACCAACACAGCAGCAAAACCCAGCGACCACGATTTAATCCTTGCGATCCAAGGTGGCAGTCTCGATGCACTCGGGATGATCTTTGATCGTCATCGCAGGCTGGTCTACCGCACTGCCCTGGCCATTAGCAATGATCCGGAGGCGGCTGCGGATCTGCTGCAGGATGTATTTCTCCGCTTGCACCGCTTTGCTGACCGGGTCGATCCGGATCGACCATTGGAACCCTGGCTGTACCGGGTCACTGCAAACCAGGCGTATACCTGGGTCAAACGCCACCACCGCTGGACTCAACCCCTGGAAGATATCGCCGAATGGTTATCCTCGGGAGTGAAACACTCGCCGCAGCATATCTCTGAACAGGATGAGGAATCTCGACGAATTCAAAATGCTATCGCCAAGCTATCCCTGCCCCAGAGGGTGGTTGTCGTCATGTACTATATCAACGATTTATCACTGCACGAGATATCAGAAATCCTGGATATCCCGGAAGGAACTGTCAAATCTCGCCTGCACTACGGTCGCAATGCATTGAAAAATCATCTGGCACTCGAGAGTGCTTCTCACAGGGAAATTAGATACGAGTTTACATAAGATCATGGATCACCTCGACTTAGAAATTCGACACATATTACAGGATTGGGCTGACGCGCAGCCCCTGCCGGTGAGTGGCAAAGCGCAACTTCTCAAATCGGCAGCTGGTCTCCGCGAAAATCGCAGGAAGAAATCTTCCTCGAATCCTGCATCAATGCCTAATGACCTGATTTCCTGGGCCATGGTTTACTGCGTCGATCGGCGCATTTCCATGGCAAGAATCGTCACCTGAACATATGATTTTCAGGGATCAAAACGCCCCTGGTGGGCGTTTTTGTGCTTAAGGAGCGTAGGTTAATCGTAGGGTTTCCGTAGGTTAATCGCAGGTTTCTTGACGAAACTTGACTCTTGTGCTATAAAGGGCCTTGGTTTAAACCTATTCTGGCTATTTTTTTGAACTGCGTATCAAAATTAATGAAATTCCCACTCATGAATCTGTGTACAAACCAGTTATCACAAAACTGGTATATATGTTTTTATCTCTAAAGGAGGTGAGGCCCAGACCCAGATGCCGAAAATTTTGCGCAAATGCGCCAATTCGTTTCGTTAATACCCAAATCCAAATCTTCTAGTTAATGGAGGAGCAAATGTTTAAAAGCAAGAAAACCGCGATCGTTTTTGGTGTACTGATTGTTGCCAGCATGGTGCTCGCAGCTTGCGCACCTGCCGCAACAGCACCCCCACCGGAAACCATCGTAGAGACCGTGGTAGTGACCGAAGTCGTCGAAGGCGAGCCGGTTGAAGTTGTGCAGGTCGTCACCCCAACCCCAGAACCGGAAGGCCCGCGCACCTTGGTCATCTGCCAGGGACAGGAACCGGATACACTTTACAAGTATGCCGGTGCAATGTTGGCCAAATCCCACATCCTGGAAGCGATCGAAGATGGTCCAATTGATACCAACTCCTTTGCTTACCAACCAGTCATCCTGGAGAAGCTGCCAAGCCTCGCCGATGGCGATGCTGCGCTGGAAGCTGTGACAGTTTCCGATGGCGATACAGTAGTTGATGCCAACGGTGATGTGGTCAGCCTGGATGCTGCAGCAGGCATTTCCCTGAAACCTGCTGGTGGTGGTGATGCCGTCCTTTACGAAGGCGGCGAGTTCGAGATGGACCAGCTCTCAGCCACCTTCGTGTTGCTGCCTGACCTGATGTGGTCCGATGGCACACCCCTGACCTCGGCAGATTCAGTTTACGCCTTCAACTTACTGGCCGATCCTGATACGCCGCAGTCCAAGTTCACATTAGAGCGCACAGCTTCTTACGAAGCAGTTGATGATCTGACGGTCGTCTGGACCGGTCTGCCTGGCTTCCTGGATTCAGAATATTACATTAACTTCTACGGTCCTGCACCAGAACACGTTTGGGGCCAGTACACCGCTGCCGAGCTGATCGAAGCCGAGGAATCCTCCCGCGCTCCGATTGGATGGGGTGCTTACATTGTTGATGAGTGGGTCCAGGGTGACAGTGTTACACTGACCAAGAACCCCAACTACTGGCGAGCGGATGAAGGCCTGCCAGTATTCGAGACCGTTGTTTATCGCTTCGTGGGCGAGAACTCCAACGCC
>Ga0209536_100003601_pt1 | contig 24818 bp, 12 predicted proteins | sample DeeMarSeWOR28_12_FD_187461 | JGI IMG/M metagenome (GOLD analysis project Ga0209536, IMG submission 187461) | Marine sediment microbial communities from White Oak River estuary, North Carolina - WOR-2-8_12 (SPAdes) (version 2) | ecosystem: Environmental > Aquatic > Marine > Intertidal zone >...
GCTGCCCACAGAACCCTGTACACCCTGGAACCAGATCGACAATTCCTTGACGTCTTCAGCCGTCCAGTCACGATTGGTCGTCAACGTCAGAGTCGCCTCCGAATTCGTCACACCGTCGGTGTTGTTGTAGGAGAGCGGCATTGATTGGGAGCCGCTGTGGACAATCGTCTGCTCGGCATACGGTGGCAGGTCATAGCCGACCTGTGAACCGTTGGTGGCAACGCCAAGGCCATCGATCCAACTCTGCCAAATGGCCAGGCCGGCCGCGTCATCGTCGGTATAGTCTTCAAAATCATCAACGACGAAGGAATTGCCCGTCGTGAAGCTCCAGACATTGCCAGTCCAGGGACTGTCGGGATTGGCATTATTGACTTCGTCGATCCGCCAGTAGTAAGTCGTCTCCAGCGCAAGTTCACCCGGCTCATAACTCTCATCACCGAGCGCCCTGGCACCTTGATACTCGGGCGAGGCTTCGGTTGCATTCTTTACGGCCTCGCCGTCTGTGCCGAAGTACACCTCGTGCGAGGCGGCGAGATCCCCCGGGCTCCAGCTCAGAGTCGGCGCAGGCTCCACGCCGACAGTTCCCTTGGCCGGATTCGGGTTTACAGCCGTGCCCTCGGTTGTAAAGCTCCAGACGTCGCCTATATGCGTGGCGGGCGGATCGAACTCGTCAACACGCCAGTAGTAGGTCTTGGCTGCTTCAAGCGGGCCGGGATCATAGGTCAGGTTGCTTACCGCAGCGCCTCCCGCGGCGCTGCTGACAGTGTCAAAGTCTTCACCGAAATAGACGTAATGTAGTTTCGCGCCGAAGCCCGGCGTCCAGCCAAGCCTCGCGTCCAGAGCCACAGCCTCGGCGCCATCGGCCGGGACGGGTGCATAAGCGATCTTGGGCGGAATCGTGAAGCTCCAGGCATCGCCTTTCCACGGACTGTCCGGATGGGCATCGTTGACCTCATCTATCCGCCAGTAGTACGTCGTACCCGGCACAAGCCCTTCCGGATAGGCAAAGCCCGGGAAGCCCGCCAAGTAGAACGTGTCGGGCTGGTTGCCGCGGAATACATCTGAGACGCCGGTCGCGTTGTTCACATCGTCCAAGTTCTCACCAAAATACACATCGTGAGAGACAGCAAAGTCTCCCGAGTGCCAGGAGAGGTTCACCCACGTATCCTCGTGAAAGGCCCCATCCGGTGGAGTGGGGCGATTGGCAGTGGTAACTTCGCCCAACATAGCAGTCTGAATCTCAGCCTGTGTCAGCGCACGGTCGTAGATCCGCACTTCGTCGATGGTGCCGACAAATGTTTCGGTCCAGTCACTTTGCACGCAACCGATTGTCATGGGAGTGTCATCCGCAGTGTCTATAAAACCGACATTGCCCGTCGAAACCTCCTCGGCATTGATATACTGTATGGTAGCTCCATCGTCCCAGGTCACGGCCACATGCACCCACTCATTCGCATAATCGACGAGTAAGGCATTGCCCCACCCAAAACTATCACCACCTGCGGCACTATCGGCTCGAAACAAGAGATCGCCGGCCGGGTTGGTCTGCCAGAACCACTTGACATTGGTGCCCGGATCCCAGCCCAGACGCTTGCCGATAATACCCTGTTGCTCGATGCTATGCCCCTGTCCCTCCCAGTTGATCCAGGCAGCCAGCGTCATGGCATTATTCCCAGCGGTGGGATCGAGGGGGCCGACCACGATTCTCTCGCCGGCCGTGTCGAAACGCACGCCCGAGTCCTTGTAGCCGGGCACCCACTCTACGCCACTATTAAGCGTTCCATCATTACCGTTTCCCGTAACGTCTTCGGTTGTGGTTCCCTGGTCTTCCCCGAATGACCAATAGGCGATCAATTCGCCCAGAACGGCATCTGAGCAGATGCCCAGGACCAAAAGCATGGCACCAAACCATTTCATTCTTCGAAACATAGTAAACCTCCTTCAGAAAACACGGTTAAGAAACTGACGGCCGCCAACAATAGGCACACAACGCACCACATTTTGTCGGCGATTCAGTGGAGAGACTCCAGTAAAGCCTCACACCACGCTTCTTTCTCGGACTGCCACGCAAATCTGCCCGAGCGGCGGCACACATACCTGCAACTTAAAGAATCAGCCTGATGTCGTCGAAGTACATCGTCCCTGCGCCGCCGGCAGCCGGACTGCCCTTTGTGCCGATACCAATGGTAATTGTATTTACATCGGCAAGATTCACGCCCTGGTCGGTAAATCGCGTCAGGTCGATTACCCACTCGGTCCATGAGCCTGTCCGAGTTACAGCCGGGTCGTCGTGATAGACAGGCACCCCGTCCAGGGCGACGTACATCCAGTCGGCTGCATTGCCAGAATTGCCGCGGAACCACAGTGACAGCTTTGTAGCACCTTCCTCAGTCCAGTCTCGCGGATGAACCAACGTCAGAGTCGCCTCGGAGGTCTTGCCGGTGTTGTCGTAGCGATACGGCATCGACTGGGCGCCGCCGTGGACAATAATCTGTTCGGCATACGGAGGCAGGTCGTTGCCGACCAGAGCGCCGTTCGTGGTGGTCCCAAAGCCGTCTATCCAGATATCGAATATTCTGTTGCTTGCGGCATCAGGTGGATCGACATCATTGTAGGATTCAAAATCGTCCACTCCGATGAAGTCGGCTGCTGTGAAACTCCAGAGCAGACCCTTCACTGTATCGGCCGGGTAGACCGCATCCACACGCCAGTGGTAGGTTGCACCCAGGGCAAGCTTGCCAGGATCATGGCTTTCCGAACCGAGTGCCTTGTTACCTATATACTCAGGTGATGTTGGAGTGGCATTCTCCACGGCGTCGGCATCGGTGCCGAAGTATAGATCACTCGAAGCAGCATTGTCCGCCGGCGTCCAGCTAAGGGTCGCCACCATCGACACGTCTGCGGCACCGTTTGCCGGCTGGGAATTGCCGACGGCGCCCGGAGTCGTAAAGCTCCAGATATCGCCTTTGTACGTGTTCGGTGGCTCAAACGCATCAACGCGCCAGTAGTAAACCTTCTCCAATTCGAGTGTTCCTGGATCGTAACTCGCGGGGACCTGCGGAACGCCTCCGGCAGCACTGTCCACTTCTGCATAGTCAGTGCCAATATAGACGGTACTTAACACGGAGCCAAAACCCGGCGTCCAGCGCAACCTCGAGTCCACATCTATAAACTGGGCGCCTTCGGGTGGATCGGGATTATACGCCGTCTTGGGCGGAATCGAGAAGCTCCATACGTCACCCCGCCACGGGCTGTTCGGATCGGCTTCATTGACTTCATCTACTCGCCAGTAATAAGTCGTGCCGGGGACAAGGCCCTCGGGATAGGGAAAGCCCGGGAAGCCGACAATGTAATTCGTATCGGCCTGGTTGCCGCGGAACGAATCGCCAGCGCCCTTGTCTACATCGTCAAAGTCCTCGCCAAAGTAAACACCGTGCGAGGCCGCGAAGTTCCCCGGAGACCAGCTCAGGTTCACCCATGTGTCGGCGTGCATAGCACCGTTCTCCGGACTCGGGTCCCTGGCTGTCTGAACATGTACAACCCCAATCTGTACATTGTCGATGTGGAGACTTCCAACGGTACCTGCGGCTGAATCACACGAGATAAGAACACCACCGATAGTTGTCAGTGCGGCATTCGTGATAGTGCTGATTACTACACCGTTAAGGGTGTACATGAATTCGGTACCGAATTGTTCCAGCACAAGGTTATTATACTCGCCTGCAATCATATTGGAACCATCGACTGCAGTCCAGCCAGGCCAACTACCGTCTTCGGGAGCTGCATAGCTGAAGGGGCCGCCTGGCCAGGCATAGAAATCGATGAAGGCGGCCGTTTCCACGTCATCGATGCGGATATGGACATTGAAGTTGTCATCCGCCTTGAAGTCGAAGGAGATTCTCGTCTCACCACCAGCGTCTCGGCTCGAACCCGACCGCGTCCAGTCGGTGGCCTGCTCTCCTGCGATGAGAACCTCGTTGTCCACGATTGTGACCTGAATAGTCCCATTAGTCTGAGTTGCCCAATCGTTCCCCAAAATCGCCATTGGGTCTATTGAAGTCGTCCAGTAAACCTGCTCCCCAGGCATTCGAAACCGAGAGCACAAGAACAAGCATAGTGAAACTTTGGATCTTACCCATCTTACTTCCTCCTTCATAAACAGAACGTTACATTGACAATACTGCCAAAGCTGGGAATCAGACGAAAAGTACCTCCTCTGTGCAAAGGAGTCCTGCCAGCGAAAATGCTTTTGAGGCCCGTTTTTTTCCACGACCCTTTCCCCAGTCCCCAAAACAAATGCATCGCCAAGAATCTGCAATTTCGACAAGGGTGTGAAGTTCACGCCCGATCAATTGCGGAAGCCCATAGATTGAGACTATCCTGCATATACCAGATGAGCCACTCTATCGTCAAGAGAAAACTGCAGGCGCCGACCGGTTCCCTCCAGCCTGGGCACCCATCACCTATCTCTTCTGACACCCGCTAATAATCAATATCGAAGATCCCGATCCACCGGGAGTCAGTTTTCAATAATCAATTGAAAAGGGGCCTATGCCGAGGTCGATCAGCACAGGCCCCATCCTAAGTCAAGTTTTGTTCGAGAACCGCCGCGTTAGCCACCGGCGAGTTCGGGAACTTCATCATCAGTTGGTCGGGGCATAGTCTCCTTCGTAGAACTTGACATCGTCTACCCAGAAAGCGCCGGCCGCAGCGCCTATGTGGAACGTCGCGCCCGCCGGACTGACGTCCTGATCAAAAACGGGAGTCGTCACATAGTACTCGGCCCACTGATCGGCTATGGTTATCATCTGATCGCCATATCCGGTCCAGGGATCCGCTGCTAACTCCGGCTTGAAGTTGATGTCTAGTGTACCCGATGCGGCCTTCATCCAAGCCGAGAGGGTGTACTTCTTGCCCCTCTCAAAGACTAATCCCTGTGGCTGCAATCCGATATCCCAGAAATTCGTGGTTGCAGTGGGAACGTCAATGAAAAGACAATTGGCCCCTTCAATCACGCCTTCCGGAACGTCGGCGCCAACAATATCCTGGACTACAGTAGCCGTGGCCGGGCCGTAGAGGTTCCAGGGATCCTGAACGCCTGTCTCGAAGTCGCCGTTGACCACCAGATTAGTCGATCCGCCCGGCGCGACGTAACCACCTTCGTACAGTCTTGCGCCATCAACCCAGAACTCGGCAACGGCAAAGCCTATGTGAAAGGTCATTGAAGCTGGATCCACATCCGAATCGAGGACCGGAGTAGTCACGCGGTACTCGGCCCACTGGTCGGTGATGGTGACAACCTGAGCACCGTAGCCGGTCCACGGATCTGCCGCCAGCTCCGGTTTGATGTTGATGTCCAGCGTACCTTCCTTGGCCTTCATGTAGATCGAGAGAGTGTACCTCTTGCCGGCTTCGAGCACGTGACCGGCATGCTGCAGGCCGACGTCCCAGAAATTGGCACCCACGTCGGTGACATTTACATGCAGACAGGAGTCGCCCTCGATCGGATCCTCGGGGACCGCCGCGCCGACCAGCTGCGTCACCACCTCAGCCGTGGCGCTGCCGTAAGTACTCCATGGATCCATGACACCATCCTCGAAGCCGCCGTTGATAAGGAGGTTCGGAGGTCCGCCTTCCGGCGGCTGTACGGGATTGCCGATTGCGATGTCATCAAAGTACATCGTTCCTGAGCCGCCTGCAACCGGAGCACTTGGGTTGCCAACACCAAGCATTAGCTTCTTGACGCTGGCGACGTTCACACCCTGGTCGGCGAAGGCGGCAAGGTCTACGGGCCAGACGGTGAAAGTGTCGACCTGAGTGGCGGCCGGGTCCTCGTGCTCGAGGGTCGCACTGTTGCCCGCGCTATCGGCCAGACCGATGTACAGCGGCTCGGGAGCGTTGCTGGCTATACCGATGTCCTGGTTAATCCACTGGCCACTCACATTACCTGTAGTCGTGACGTTAGAGAATACCGCCTGGCCCGTCGTCCCGGCATCGTGACTGGTCAGTGCAAGCCCAATGTAAACACTCGTGCCCATCTGGATGTTAGCCGATGCATTGTTGCCCAGAGGCTGCCAGCTCGATCCGTTAGCCGAATGGGAAACGGTGAATGCACCTGAGATGCTGCGCTCGAGTTTTACCCAGTGCGGTGCCGTAATGCCGGTCTGCTGGCTTGCAGCGCCCACGTTGTTATCGCCTGGAGTAAGACGATACTCAAAGACAACTCCGTTGGCCGGCGTAACAAATGCCATTGCATGCGGCGATCCGGGATCAAGTGTCTCCCGGATCATGACGCCGGCCTTAGCCCAGTCGTTGGTGTTCTGGAGGCTGTCGATCCTGGCGGTAATAGAACCCTGTCCCGACAGCATCTTGTAGGCATAGTGGAATTCATCGGCCGGTCCGGTGATGTCTGCGCCCGATCCGGTCATTGTGAAGGTTCCTGCCGGTCCCTCGACAAAGCTGCCGACAGAAGCCGCGTGACCTCTGAACCACAGCGACAGTTGGGAGACGCCTCCGGTGGTCCAGTTCTGGGGCTGATCAAATGTCCGCTCAGTCTCGGAGTAGTTGGCCGCACCGGCTTTGTTGTTGTCATAGAACAGCGGCATTGACTGACCGCCGCTATTGACGATGATCTGCTCGGTGAACGAAGGTTGAGTGTCATCGCCGACAGCCGAACCGGTGCCGTTGCCGGGATTGAAGCTCGGAGTTCCAGGGACTCCGAAGCCCAGACCGTCGATCCATGTTTCCCAGATAGGATTCTCGGCACTATAACTCTCAAAGTCCTCGACGACGAAATTCTCTATCGTTGAGAATTCCCAGACTTCGCCCTCCCTTATGGGCACGGCGGCTGCGTCGTTGACCTCGTTGACCTTCCAGTAGTAGATCTGGCCATACTCGAGAGTGCCGGGCTGGTAACTTGTCACCTCGACGGTATCAACAAGGGCAGTGCCGTCGGCAACGGCGGCCTCATCCTTGCTAAAATAGACCTCGTGCTTAACGGCCTCGCGCCCGGCTCGCCAGTCGAGTGTGACATCCAGCGGGACGCCCGAATCCCTCACCCCCGGAGACGGATCGCTCGCGGCCACGGGGACAAAGAAGAACCTGACTTCGGCCAGTCCGAACTGATCGAGAATACCGCCCCAGCCGCTGTTGACAGTAAGTCTGACGAACTTCGCCGTTATACCTGCCAGACTGATCGTCGCATCGTGAGGGTTGTTTGGCGTGCCCGGCGCCCGGGGGATCTCGTACTCGCCTAGTGACGTCCAGTTTTCGCCGTCGAGCGAATGCTCGAGCGTGGCGCCTTGGACGCCGAAGCCGATCACCGGCTCGAGCAACTGATTCGAGTTCCAGATCCACATTTCGTACAGGTCATAGACATCGTCGAACTCGAACTGTATCCAGGTCGGCTGCGGTGCCGTCGGTAGACTGCTGCTGAGCCACATGTCAGTCGGGTCGACCGAGTGCTGGTCGTCAGCGTTGAGTCCGGAGCCGTCCACGGTCTTGCCGGGACCCATATCACCGGTATTCTCGCTTGAAGCCGTCGCCGTTACGTTCGTGATCGGATAGGCTAGGGGCTCAACCGTGAAGCTCCACACGGCGCCCCTAAATACGGTCGAGTCCGGCGGTGCATTAACTTCATCGATCCGCCAGTAATATGTCTTGCCGAAGTCGAGAAGACCATCGGGATCGAAAGTTGTCCCAGGCTGGTCATTGCTTTTCAGTACGTCCAGCGTGTCCATTGTCGGGGCTACATTGACGTCATCGAAGGATTCGCCAAAATAAACATCATGCACGGCGGCGAACGGGCCCGGCTCCCAGCTTAGGATCACGTCCTGGGGGACATTTTCTGCGCCGTCGGCGGGAATTGGATTTGCGGCCTCAACGACAGGTCTGAAAGCGGGGGGAACATAATCGCCTTCGTACCATCTTACGCCGTCTACCCAGAAATCACCGACATCATACTGTATGTGGAATGTGATTGATGCTGGATTTACGTCCGCGGTAAAGACGGGCGTCGTCGTGCTGAATTCGGTCCATTCCTCGGTCATGGTGAAGGCCTGCGCGCCATATCCGGTCCACGGATCTTGTGCCAGTTCCGGCTTGAAATTGATATTCAACTCGCCCGACTTGCTCTTGAGAAAGGCCGAAAGAGTGTACTTTTTGCCCGATTCAAAAACGTGGCCACCGTGCTGCAAGCCGGCATCCCAAAAATTTGCGCCAGCGCTGGGAATCGTAATATGCAAAGCGTGCGTTCCCTCAATCGGAGCTTCGGGCACCGCCGCCCCGGTCAGTTCGGTAACCACTTCCGACGTGCCGGGGCCGTATGTGCTCCACGGCGCCATGTCACCGGTTTCAAAGCCGCCGTTTTCCAGAAGATTCACGACTTCCTGCCCGTGGCTCAGACCTATTCCCATAAACACTATGAGGATCGCGATCAACCATACTATTCTAGTTCTCATGATACTTGCTCCCAACTCTTCATCGCATGGCGACTAACTGTGGTTTGCCCGTACTTGTCCACCCACACTGCCCCGGGAGACTGCCCGGAATCGTCGTGTGTTGTGTGCACTAACTTTCTGTGTATGACTGCCCTGCCTATTCAAAGCAGTATGTACCGAGCTCCTGCAAAACTCTTATCCTGAAAAAGAAACGGCCGACAACGACTCAGCTATCCAACGGTTCCCCACAGATGCGTCCGGAAGAATTGCGTTGTAATTGACCTGGCCTCCTTCCTTACAGACGGCCGTTATCAGTCCAAAAAGAGCGAAACAGGCGTCTTTGGCCTAGCTCAAGAATAGCAACTAGCTGCCCCTACGTCAAGGAAAAACTTCAGTCGCTAAACTTCAGTCGCCCACCCGTTCGGCTCCAGTCCGGGCGCCCATTACCGGTGCCACCTGACACTGGCGAATAATCAATATCGAAGATCCCGAGCCATCGTGAGTCAGTGGCCATTAGTCAATGAAAAGGGGCCTGTACCGAAGTCAATCAGCACAGGCCCCATCCTAAGACAGGTTTAGTTCGAGAACCGCGGCATTACACGCCCGGACAGTTCCGTAACTTCGAGATCAATTGGCCGCAACATAGTCGCCTTCGTACCATCGCGCAGCGTCCACCCAGAACTCGGCAGCCGCAAAACCTATGTGCAAGGTAATCGCGGCCGGATCGACGTCTGCGGTCATGACCGGAGTCGTGATGCTGTATTCGGCCCATTGGTCGGTTATGGTAACCACCTCAGCACCGAAGCCGGTCCACGGATCCGCCGCCAACTCCGGCTTGAGGTTGATATCCAGAGTGCCCTCTTTGGCCTTCATGAAGACCGAAAGCGTGTACTTCTTGCCGGCTTCGAATACATGGCCTTGATGCTGCAGGCCGACATCCCAGAAGTTGGCGCCTACACCGGTGACATTGAGATGCAGACAGGAGCTGCCCTCGATCGGATCCTCGGGGACCGCCGCGCCCACCAGTTGTGTAACCACCTCCGCGGTGACGCCACCGTAGGTGCTCCACGGATCAGCAACGCCATCTTCGAGACCGCCGTTGGCCAGCAAATTCAGTCCCAGCGTCTCTGACTGTACGGGATTACCGACCGCGATATCGTCGAAGTACATCGTACCTGAGCCGCCGGCAACCGGATTGGCTCGATCGCCAAGACCAAGCATGATCTTCTTGATGCCGGATAGATTAACACCCTGATCGGCGAATTCGGCCAGGTCCACCGCCCACAAAGTCCAGTCGCCGGTCTGCGAAGAGGCCGGACCATCCGGATGGTTAACCACACCAACGCGGCCGGCGCTATCTTCAAGCGCCATGTACAACTGCTCGGGATCGTTATTGGCTATGCCGATGTCCTGGTTAACCCATTGGCCGCTAACGTTGCCTGTAGTCGCAACGTTGGAGAACACTGCTTGGCAGGTCGCCCCGGCGTTGTGCGAAGTGACGGCAAGGCCGATATAGACGCTTGAGCCCATCTGAATGTTCGTCGGATTTGAGCCCGATACCGGAACCCAGCTCGTACCGTTGGTCGAATGGGAAACCGTAAAGACGCCCGCGATACTGCGCTCGAGCTTCACCCAGTGCGGAGCCGTAATTCCGCCCTCGGCGGTGTTGAAGCTCGTGCTTGCCGTATCTATACGGCCCTGCGAAGCGACTCCGTTTTCGGGAGTGACGCATGCGAAGGCGTGCGCCGAACCCGGTGCGAGACTCTCGCGGATCATCACGCCGGCCTTGGCCCAGGGATCGGTGTTGTCAACGCTCTCGACTCGGGCGACGATACTGCCCTGGCCCGTGAGCGTCTTATAGGCGAAGTGGAACTCGTCGCCATAGTCACCTGCCGTGCCGACATCCCAGATGTCTGTGCCCGAGCCGGTCATCGTAAAGGTCCCCGCCGGTGCCTCGACAAAGCTGCCGACAGAAGCTGCTTGGCCTCTGAACCACAGTGACACTTGCGAAACACCTCCGGTGGTCCAATCCTGAGTCTGATCAAATGTCCGCTCTGTCTCGGAATAATTGGCCGCGCCGGCCTTGTTGTTGTCATAGAACAGCGGCATCGATTGAGCGCCGCTGTTGACGATGGTCTCTTCGGTGAAGGAAGGCTGCGTGTCGTCACCGACCGCCGAGCCGGTTCCGTTGCCGGGATTGAAGCCCGGGGTGCCCGCAGCGCCGAAGCCCAGACCGTCGATCCAGGTTTCCCAGATCGGATTCTCGGCACTGTAATTCTCGAAGTCCTCGACGATGAAATTCTCCACCGTTGAGAATTCCCAGACTTCCCCTTCCCTTACGGGCACATCGGCGGCGTCGTTGACCTCGTTGACCTTCCAGTAGTAGATCTGGCCGTACTCGAGAGTGCCGGGCTGGTAGTATGTTGTGTCAACAGTATCAACAAGGGCCGTGCCGTCGACAACTGCTGCCTCATCCTTGCTCAAGTAGACTTCATGCCTGACGGCCCCGCGCCCGCTTCGCCAGTCTAACGTCACATCCAGCGGTACGCCCAAATCTCTCACTGCCGGAGCAGGATCACTGGCGGCGACGGGGACAAAGAAGAACCGAACTTCGGCCAGGCCGAACTGATCCAAAATGCCGCCCCAGCCGCTGTTGACGGTAAGTCTGACGAACCCGGCCGATATGCCGGAAAGATCGAATGTTGCATCGTGGGCGTTGTTGGGTACTCCCGGCGCCCGCGGGATCTGGAACTCGCCCAGTGAGGTCCAGTTTTCGCCGTCGAGCGAATGTTCGAGCGTGACATCCTGGGCGCCGAAGCCTATCACCGGCTCGAGCAACTGATTCGAGTTCCAGACCCACATTTCGTACAGGTCATAGACATCGTCGAACTCGAACTGTATCCAGGTCGGCTGAGGTGCCGTAGGCAGACTGCTGCTTAGCCACATATCCGTCGGCTCGACCGAGTGCTGGTCGTCGGCGTTGAGTCCGGAGCCGTCTACCGTCTTGCCCGGACCCATGTCGCCGATGTTTTCGCTGGAGGCCGTCGCGGCAACGTTCGTGATCGGAAAAGCCAGAGGCTCAACGGTAAAGCTCCAAACAGCGCCCTTGAAAACGGTCGAGTCCGGCGGTGCGTTAACCTCGTCTATCCGCCAGTAATACGTCTTGCCGAAATCGAGAAGGCCGTCAGGATCGTAGGTTGTTCCCGGCTGGTCGTTGCTCTTGAGCACGTCCAGCGTGTTCATCGTCGGGGCTGTATTGACGTCGTCGAAGGATTCGCCGAAATACACATCGTGCACGGCGGCGAACGGGCCGGGCTGCCAGCTAAGGATCACGTCCTGGGCGACGTTGTCGGATCCATCAGCGGGATTGGGTGCAGTTGCCTTCACTCGCGGGCCGAAAACGGTCTCTTCATATTCGCCTACATAGAGCCTGGCCGCATCGAGCCAGAATTCGCCCGGTCCAAAGCCAATGTGCACGGAGATCTGCATGTTTGGCACGTCCGAGGTGATGACCGGTGTAGTGGTGTAGTATTCAGCCCACTCTTCGGTAATGGTTATACGTTTCTCTCCAAAAGGAGTCCAGGTGGCATTTTGCTCGGGTTTAAGGTTAATCTCCCGTTCCCCCTCCTTGTTCTTGGCCCAGAAAGAGAAGGTATACTGTTTGCCCGACTCAAATACACCGCCGCCCCACAGCGTCAGGCCGGCATTCCAGAAATTCTCGTAATTCTCACCAACTGTGACATGCAGACAGTAGTCCCCTTCAATGGGGGCCCCGGGGACGGCGGCGCCGACCAACTCCTGTACCACCTCTCGGGTGTTATCACCGTAGCCGCCCCAGCCGCTGGCGCTACCGTCCTCCAGGCCGGGGTTGGTCAGCAGATTCTCTGCTTGCTGCCCATGGCTCAGGCCGAATCCTGCAAACACTATGACGATTGCGGTCAACCACACTATTCTAGTTCTCATGATTCTTGCTCCTTGATTCTTCGTCGCTTAGCGACTTAACACAATTGATTTCCAGTGCCCTCGGATTGAAGATCCCCGCTCTTGCGTCGGTAAGCGGCCCTGCAATAACATTCAGTGCTCTTGCTCGCGGGAATCTACTACCCTAAAGGGTATCTACTCGTCTGTCGGCTATTTGTACCCTTCAGGGTAGTAAATTATCGCGAGCGAAACCATAACCTGTTATTGCGAAGCTGCTTGCCCGCGCACGAACGGAGATTTTCGATCGGGAGCATTATGCTGGAGATACATCAATACGGAATTACACCACGCTCCTTTCTTCAGTCCCCAACGATAGCGGGTAATCAAAAGCCTGCAACGCCGTTGAAATCACCAAGCTTCCAACTGACAGGTTGCAGGAGCCTGTAACCTCCTGTTTTGCTACTTATACCAAATCAGCCGCCGCCCCGTCAAGGGAGATTACCGGACGAGCTCACATATCTTCCTTCTCAAAAGTGGAAAACTGTCGCAGAAAGCGTGCATAGGCAGCCGGAGGGCTGCGGAGAATTCGGGCTCACAGCGTGTGGAAGCCCAACGTGCGCAGAAACAGGGCCCGACCAATCAGGCCGGGCCTTGTCGCAGCAGTCTTTGTCAGAAGGTCGAACTATCTACTGCCCGGTTACGACAATCGTGACGGGCTCGCCGAGTTGACAAGTGACGGTAGTTTTCCCCTCGGCCACTGTCTGGCTGGGGCCCACTTGCACCCGGTCCACCACGTTCAGGGTTCGGACGGTGTACTCAATGTCGAAGGTCCCTTCGGGCAGATTGAGGGATGAGTAGGTGTCATCCCCAGACTCGGACAGAGAAATCACAGCGCTGTGATGATCCGATTCGCTCCACAGGCTCCGGTATTTGACCACTGTTTGAGTGTCCGGCTTGGTTACCTTGCAGCTTACGATCACTCTATTGGCTGTGGCTCGTTCGAGAACGGCCTTGGCGAATTCGAAGAACACCATTGCGGCCGGTTCCAGTCTGACAAGCAATTCGGTTTGCTGGTCCGCCGCTATGTCCAACCACTCTGATTCGCCCAGGAAGTACCCTTGTGCCTGTGCTTTTACCTGATATGCACCGTCAGGAAGGCCGTCAAACAGACACAATCCATTTTCATCCACTGCCATGGGGCCCTCGACCTCGCCGGGAGTATGGCGTTTGTCGTAGAAGCTTGCCTGCATTTGGCTGGCGATCTGGAACAGTGCGTTGGGGATCGGATTACCAGTCTTTGCGTCCACCACATGAATGAGCACCTTGTTGTTGCCATAGTGAAATCCGACACCATCCAAGTCGCCAGATTCTGCTATATCGAAGACCTCTGATCTCGCCAGTGTCCTGTCGGAATCACGCAGCACAAGGTAGTACTGTCCTTCCTGTAGCTGTCTGAGCTCGAACTGTCCATCTTCGGCGACGTTGGCAGCCGGGGCGATGACCGGTTGCCACTCTTGCGACGTCTGCCCGTTCTCGCTCGATGTTACCAGTCGCATTGTTCTGAGCCTCAAGTTCTCTCTGGAACGGAACATCTCGGGGATCATGCCGCTGAAAGAACCGCCTCCTATGCCGCTGATCGAACTGTCGGCCAGGTCGATATTGAGTTCCATGTTCTTGCGCACATCCAACTGGCGATTCAGATTGAACCTTGTTCCTGGCGGCAGGCTGGTGTTTCCGCGGGTGCTGCTTGCTCTCCAACTCACAGAAAGTGTGTACGTTCCTCCTGGGACATGAGTGACCTTGAACCGTCCCGCACGATCAGTCCCGTCACTCCTGACGCCTACTTCCCTCGAGTACAGGTTGACGTTACAGCGTTCGAGAACTTCGCCGCCGGCCCGAACTGTACCGGTGATTACATATCCTGGTTCTTCGCCGAAATTCAGTTCCTTGGAATCTCCAGGCTTGAGGTCTATCTTCTTGTGCCCTATTGTGTAATTTCGGGGCGACTGCACGCCTATCTGCACCTGTCCGGTGGGCACACCGGATAGCTGGTAATGTCCATCCTTGTCGGTTCTTGCGCGGGGCCCAAGGCTTGGGAAACGCTTTAACACTTCTCTGGCCCGTCCGAGGTCAACAAAGGCGTGCACACGTGCATTTTCCAGGCCCTTGCCGTTCTCATCCAGAACACGTCCGAAGAGTTTTGCCTCACGTTGGAGGACAATGTCGCCGATCTGGCCGGGGGCCTCTATCAGTTCCGACATGAGACTGACAAACGGGGCAAAACCTGCTGTGCTGACAATCATACATTGCGGCTCCGAGCCAAGCTCAGAGATGGTGAATATGCCCGTCCTGTCCGTAACCGCCCGCGGCCAGTTGTCACGGTCCGTAGCATTCGAGTTCGAGAAGAAGACGACATCTGCCCCTCCAACTGGCTTGCCCTCGCTTGTAATTACCCGACCCGCAAAGACAGACGTTGGCGAAAGCTTGAATAGAATACGATTGGGATCGTCCGAGGTCTTCTGCACCAGAACCGGATCCAGAATGACCGAGTCGTAGCCCTCGGCGCTGACGGTGATTTGAAATTGTGCGCCGATAGGAAGGGCCTCTCTGCCTGTATCGAACAGGCCCTCGGCTGAATCGAAAGTGTATCCCTCCCGCGACCACGTGGCAGAGTATCCGTAGGTGCGTGGTCCGAGCTCCGTGGCGGTCATCCTGACGAGAAAATTGGCGATCGGTTCACCTGTCACCGCGTCCACAACTTTCCCATAGATCTTGCCTGATCGCTGAACTTCTATCAGACACTCATCCAGACTGAAGTCTACCACATGGTCCTTGCCGCTGATTCCCTCGCCGAACACTCTCAGTTCCAGGTCACCCTCTCCGGGCGAATTGGGAATCACGAATCGTCCGTCCGGATCGCACGAGTGGCGACCTCTGTCCAGATTGCGTACACCATTGTATTCGCTGATGGTGACCGTCGCTCCCTGTACGGGCTCATTGTCACCGTCCACGACTCGTCCATTGAGTTGACACGGGGCTTTTAGTTGTATATCGATGCGGCGCTCTGTCGGGTTCGTAGCGAGCACAGAGTGCTCGACCGATGGGGCGTATCCGGGATGTGTGACCCACAGGATAAGTTCTCCGGTATCAACAGGGCCCATTCGGTACATACCCGCTCTATCTGTCTTAGTCGTGATGCTGTTCCACATTGCGCCCGATCGGGTATTGCCCACCGTTGCTCCCGAGACGGGCCTTCCGCGCACACCTGTTACGCGACCGAAGACAACTACGCCGCGTTTGAGCACAAACTCCTGATGCTGGATCTGACCTGCCGGCGCCGGTTGAACGCTGACCGACAAGGCCGGGTACGCCGGATGAGTGACGTGGACATTATAGGAATGGGCCACTGGATTCAGACCGTCGATCTCAAATCTGCCTTCGGCGTTTGTTACCGTAGGCGCACCCGGATAGGTGAGGCCAAAGACACCCACCTCGGCGCTTTGAACCGCCTGACTGTTCGGATCGGTGACTCTGCCCGCAAGCTTGGAGCCGCGACTCAGTTCGATGGTCACATTTTGTGCGTCGCCTGTTTTCAATCGCGCCATTATCCTGCTCGATGCATAGCCCGACGCCGTAGCGTATACATAAGCCTCTTGATAAGTCTTTGTATACACGAGTTCGAATCGCCCTTCGGCGTCCGTGGCAACCGCCTCGGTTGGTCTAAAGCCGACCTTCGCCCCCCGGAGCGGCCGGGCGGTGTCCTTGTCGATGACCTGACCGACCACCTTTGTCCGGCTTGCCTGCGGTGGCCCCTGGGGCTCGTTGGGTTCCTCGTTGCTCTCGGTCCCTTCTGGCTCGGACTCGTCCTGGCGCTGCCGGATCGCTTCGATGGCCTTCTGGAAGGGATTCTCCAGTTCCGCGCCCTGCCATTGCTCGGCGAATGTCTGCAGAGTCGATAACACCGAGCTGTCACCGATCTGTCCGAGATATCCGGCGACTTTGACCTTGATTGGCTCCTGTCCTGTATCAAGAAGTTCCAGCAGCCCCGGCAGGTCCTTCTTTTCAAACAACTGCTTTGCCGTATCCAATTCATTCGCCAGCAGCTCCTGGTCGTCTGTGGTGTCAGTTTGCTCCTCGCCTTGTCGGGTTGCTACCGCGTTATCCTGCTCAATATCCCGCGCGTTCTCACTCCCTGTAAGATACCTCGACAAGATGAATAATCCCAGAAGCAGCACGGCCGCTGCGACCAGTTTTGTGATGGGACTCTTCATGATTGCTCTCCCTATTATCAGATAGTTCGCCTTCCCGGTTGGGCATGAGCGATCTATCGCTTGCAGCAACCTTTCCTGCCGACCGGCCATATCGGCATCAACTTCTGCGAATAGCCTCGTCAGCATTGCATCTTCGGTCTTCAGCGCTCGCTCATAGTCGCGACAGGCCGCACATTCAGCCATGTGCTGCTCGACCGTATGCACCTGTGTCTGGACACCCGTGACAATATCAGCGATTCTGTCTCTGATCTCTCGACAATCGCTATTCATAATTGGCCTCTTTGCTCAGCAGTCTGTGCAATTGTCTTCTTGCCTCTCTGATTCTCCGACAAGCTCCGGAGTGCGAGATGTCCAGCTTCTCGGCGATGTTTCTCGCATTCTTGCCGTCGAAGTAGAACATCGTCAGCGGCACCCGAAGCTCCTGCGGCAGCCGCCTTATTGCCTGCCGTAAACTCTCGTTTTCGCCGGTTTTGTATCCTGCCTCTGTTTTTGGCTTGACGCTAGCCTCTCTGGTCCGTTTCTGCCGGCGAAGAAAATCGATGCAGAGGTTCTTGGCAATTCGCAGAATCCACGGCTCAAACTGTTCGGCCCGCTTGAGCTTCCTTATCTTCAAAAAGCCTTTCAGCATGGCCTCCTGAGCAACGTCCTCGGCATCATGGACGTTGCCCAGAACACCGAGAGACAGCGCGAAAACATGGCGGTAGTGTCTTTTCACTAGCACCGCGTACGCGGACTTGCTGCTCTGTTGACACGCGCGAACCGCACTTTCATCCAAATGAGCCTTCAATAGGAGCTCCTAAAACCTGTTACCATACTAAAGACGAATGACTGCCCCCTCAAATGCAAAAAAAGTCCACATCTTTTATATGAGTACTCTTGAGTCATCTCGTCACGGAAGGCCGGGCTCAGGTATGATACCGCGGCGCGATGACATTCTGCGGATTGAGACCAAAGAAGAAAGGCTGAGCTGGAAAGGCTCGACCATTATTACACAGATTGTGCGTACTCACTAGATCTACGTCGGCAGATTCTCAGGATCGAAGATCCGGTCCGGAAACTCCGGCGCCGTTTCTAAATGGATTGTCTCGGTAGTTGTAAATACGCCTGGTGTACTATCCTCACGGACTCCAACAATAGTACTGGTGACCACCTTTGGATACCATTGCCCGTAACTCGTCTGACCGTATTCGGTTACCTGGGTAATAGTCGTTGCGTCCGGCCGAACGTTATCTGGATCGATACCGTCGAGCCAAGAGCTGTCTTCTTGCCAGGGAGCGTTTCGACGGCGATAATGCTCGAGTCTTTGACAGATATAATCCTTTTGTGGATTGAGGTAATATAGTTCTCTTATCGGGGGCATAGCTTTTATTCTTCCACCGTAGTTTGCGCCCTGGCGAAGCAGTTCAATGCAGATCAAACCATACTTCTGGGAGTAGTGATCTTCGATAATACGGATTTGGTGAGGTGGACTGTTCTCGGCTTTAGGGACTATTCCAGGCCAGCCTTTTCGCCGCAATACCTTGAGATAGTTGCCACGTTCGTCACCGGGACAGTCCTCGCGCGGCTGGAGACTCCATCTGTTATCACCTTCATCATATTGTGTTTGGTAATGATAAACGCCATCAAAAAGGTCGACGACGTTCGGTTTGGCTAAGTCACTTCGCCTGCACCAATTCATCGCCGACTCAAATGTGTCACCTATTTGATGTGCATATTCATCTGGGGTTCCAATGATTTTGTATTGCTCCCCATATTGACGTTGTTCGTCGCTATAGATTATGGTTGCACAGCCGATGACATCTTCTTCGACCATCACCGATCCTTCGGTGTCAAATATCACCACTGCCCCATACTTCGACGGGGCATTATCCCGATATTCCTGATAAGTGTGCAAAACCTCCAACGCATCCGGCTCAGGCAATAGATCTATGATTCTTGCTGATTGCGGCACACCCAGAGCATAGATATCCCGGGGCCCACTCTCGGGGTAGTCAAACGTTACGCGACCCACGTAGCTGGATTCGCCGTTGAGGTTGCCAGATTCCACTTCTACCGCCAAAGGCAAGTAGCTTTCGGTATTGAGAAAGATTTTTATTTCTTCAGTCCAGTTGTTTTCAGATCGGGTAATCGCCAAGATTTCAACTGGCATGTCGTGGTATAGACCGTTTTGGCGGGTAAGTTCCGCTCCTCTTGCCCGTTCATTGTCGAGATAGGCTTCGATAAGCGAGAAGAGATCAGTCGCACCCAGGGCAAACTTCTTATTGGAAATATCACTCAGAGTGATCGTCTCTGTATCAGGAGAATATACATATTTCACTTTTTTACGATAATCTGTGTACGTCACCTTCCCATCCGTCTTCTTGTTTATTTCTATTTGCTGTACAAACGAAAGCCATCCCTCATCGCTGCAATTGGAGTTACTGTTAACCGAGTGAACCCAAGGCACGTTTTCCACAGCTTGTTTTATCCGACCGAAAGCAACATTGGCTCCGTCGATGGATCCACCGAACTGATTGATGCCAATAAGCGCCACGGTGATAACGATTGCCGCGGCGGCTAATCTCGTTATTGGACTCTTCATGATTTGTCTCCTCAGAGCCGGCTGAGCCAAGGCTGACATTGTGTTCTTTGTTTTTTCGTGAGCGGTGAGCACCTTATCGAGCACTGCTTCGTCCATCTTGGGGTTGGTGTCAATCGCTGCGTTCTTGAAGAACCTGTTTACGTTACCTGACGGTTTCATTTTTTCACCTGAGTATTTAATATTGACCGCAGTTTATTTAGGCCGTACCGGTATCGGCCCTGTATCGTGTTGATCGAGGTGTTCCGGACCTTGGCGATTTGCCTGAAAGTCACGCCGCCCTGCATGTAAAGGCAGATTACCTCGCGCTGTTCGTACGGTATCCGGGCCATCGCGCTGCGGAGCAATTCCAACTCTTCGCTCAAGATGGCCCATTGTTCGGGCCTTTTCGTCTCACAGATTACGCAATCTGCGTCCTCAAGGCCGGATGCCTCGTGCCTTTGCCGGTCCCGCTTGTCATTTCGAATCCGATTGGCAACGCATGTGGCCAGATACGTCTTGAGATTTCCGGTCAGACGGATTCGTGCCGCCGACCCAGCAAAACTGACAAAAACGTCTTGTACCGCGTCCTCGGCGGTATTGACATCGTTAGTCAGAGCCACCGCCAACTTCAGCAAATCGTTCTTATACTTTTCATAAATCCGGCGCAGGGCATCCGTATTGCCAAGTTTGAATTTCCAGATAAGCAGTCTGTCCTGTACCATTTGGCCGAACGCATCATAGCAAAGATCTTTCTTCACCTATAACACACCAAAGCCGCCGCTCTTAGTATAATCAAGACACGCTTTCCTGCAACTTCATGAGATTGCTCATCCCAAAACGTAGTTTTCGCCTCGCAAAAGCGCACAAAGAAGGCCGGGCAAGCAGTCCCGGCCTGTGAAGGAGCGGCTCTGTTTGCGTGCTATAGATCCTTCATCGACACATAGTCCGGGGGGATGTTCGGCTCGAAGAAACTCGGATCCAACTCCACATCCCATTGGAACTGGTCCATTACGGCCTCACTTGCCACCACTTGTCCATCCGCTTCGGCGTTCACCTTCCACTCGAAAAGGACTGGGTATTGCGTTTCGGCATTGACCCACAATCGAAGATGCATATCCAGTCGGTCGACCGGACCCGGCAGAGGCCCGAAGACAGCAGGGTCCGTAGTCTCCAGACCTTCACACAGCACGCCATCGATGGTTTTCTGCCCTAGTTCCGCGTGCTGGCAGGACAGGATCTTCTGAACTAGGTACCTTGGATTCATCCAGTCCTCCTGCTTTTCCAGAAATCCCTCGTTGCTCGGGGAGATTGTAACGGACAGGTAGTGCTTGCGCGTGTGGTGGACGCCTGTGTAGGTCTTGGCTTCAAGGTCTGTGTAGTAGGAATCGGTGATCTTCCCTGCCTTGTAAGTATCCGTTCGAGAGTGTGTGGGTGAGAAGTACTTGATTGAATAGTCATTGTCGTTGGGCATGAAGGAAATGGTCTCAGTACAGTGGACTATAAGACCCTGGCTGGTCTCGACCTTTCTTGCGACCTCGGCCCAGACGACGCCGGACTTATTTTCAGTGCCGATGAATTCGGACAATCCCAGGATAGCCACGACGATGACTGTCGCAGCCACTGCGAGTTTTGTGATTGAATTTTTCATGATCGTTCTCCTGATATTCGGCTGGCTCCGAGCCGATGTCTCTTCGGATTCTTCCAGTGCACTCAGGACGTCTCCTATGACTCGCTCATCCATCTCGGCGCTGGTCGTATCGTTTAAGTTGTCAATCAACTTCTCTATGTCTTCCGGTGGTCTCATTTCTCGACCTCGCTATTTATGGTGCTCCCGATTGGAAGTTCCCGTTCTTGCGTGGGCAAGTGACTTTACATCAACAGGTTATGGTCTTGCCCGCGGGAATTTACTACCCTAAAGGGTATAACAGTGACCGCAGTTTGTCCAATCCGTAACGATACCGGCCGTGGGTCGTGCTGAGCGATACACCCTGGAGCCGGGCTATCTCTCTGAACTTCATGCCGCCTTTGAGGTGCAAGACAACGGCCTCCCGTTGCTCGTACGGAATTCGACTAAGGGCCTGTCTCAGTCGTGTCAGTTCTTCTCTTTCTGCAGCGTGTTGCTGCGGATCGTTCGGAACCGAGACGACTGATTCCGCTGAGCCCAGAGTCTCGGACCTTCGCTTATGCGCACGAATCTTGTCCCGCGCAAGATTACTCACACAGATGGCCAGGTAGCCTCTGAGGCTGCCGGTGAGTTGGAACCGCTCAGCCGACCGTGCAAAGGTAACAAAGACATCGTGCACAACGTCCTCAGCCTCAGCCTGCTCGCCCAAGAGCCCTTTTGCCAGCGTCAGCAGATAATCCTTGTACTTTTCATAGACCCGGCACATGCCATCCTTGCTACCGCGCCTACATTTCAAAACAAGCAGCTTGTCTTCCAGCATTTAGGGCCTGCCTAATTTCTTCGACATTGAGGATCGTCTACCTATGATAACGAGTAGATCGCATGCTTTTACATAAACAAAGTCGGTCTTTTACATTGTTTTCTGTCGCCGACGCTGAGAATCCGTTCCTCCCGGGCAACGAGGCGCATAAAAAAAGGCCGAGCTGAATTCAGCCCGGCCTGTTTTGTTTTGCCTCTTCAGGCCAAATAAATTGGCAGATTACGGGATAGGGACAAGTTCGGCATCCGGGGTGAACCCAATTTCACCTGAGTTTTTGTGCCATTGTTCCCAGGCCGCTATCGCCTGCTCGTTTGCCTCGGTACTGGCGTCGGGATCGTAGCCGAAGCTCTGCCCTGATACGATCCTCAGGCGGTTGACCATCATTACACGGCTTTGTTGCGCGCCTGGTCTTTCACTCTCTGAGAGGCCCCTGTACAACGGATCGTCGGCGTAATCGAACAAGGTGGCACCTTCGATCATGCGCAGTGCGTCGATCATGATCGGCAAGGCTACATCCAGATCTTTTTGCGCCATGTCTTTCATACCCTTAGCTGCGTAGGCGAGGCCGCGAGCCAGGTGGCAGTAATGCGGCACTACTTCGCTATCGGCGAACATCTCAATTACCTTTGAGAATTCGTGGATTGCTGCATCATACTGGCCCAGTTCATAGTGCGACTTGCCTAACCAGAACCAGGCCCAATTGCGGCCGGATTGGACTTCGACAACCTTGGCGAACAGCTCCGCCGCCTCCCCGTATCGGCCCGCTGCCAGTGCAAGTCGGGCATTGCTGAAGTTTGCGCTCGCGATCTCGTCATTCGCTGACTTAGCAGCCAACCATTCCGGCTCCTCTGCAGATTCGGCTCCCGGTCGTTTGTCCACCACCATGACGCCATCGGCAATTACTATCTCGAACACACCTGCGGGAGGTTCTTCATAGCTGACCTCATAACCAGCCAGAGCAATTGGAAGCTTGCTTGCCGGGTCGATGTAACAGTCTATGTTCAGCTTGAGCCAGCGAACCAGATGCGCCTTGCGCCCCCAGTAACCGACGTTCTGCTCGATGGTCAAACTGCCGTCGCCGGCAAGCTCATTCAACCATTCTTTTAGATTTGCGATCCACTGATATTGCTTTTCCTCAGGGTCATAAAGGATTATCGTATTCTTGTCCTTGTAGTGGACTGAGACGGTCTCGCCGTCTTCGATGATCAGCCGATTGGGAGGATTGTCTTGCCGATATCGAACCTGAAAACCATCAGAACCTACCTCAATCCATCTTTCATCGTCGACCTGTCCGGCCGCGTCGCGCCGTACGGCGTGTATGTATCGAACATCCGCAACGGCCGCCAAAGTCTGCTCAAAGGCGTAAGTGGGGGAGATCGCCCTGTCTACAAGGGCTAACGACAATACCACGCCTGCGACTATCGCCGCAACAGCCGCTAGTTTTGCAATTGGACTTTTCATGATTATTCTCCTTATCTCTGGTTTTGTTTCTGCTGCCTTCGACTTCTTTTGTGCGTTCAGAACATCCTCCAACAACCGGTCACGCAGCTTGGCACTGGCCGAAAAATCCAGTCTCTTCCTGATTGCTTCTTCCACTCTGTCTACAGGTTTCACTTTTCCACCTCGCCGTTTAGCAGTGACCGCAGTTTGTCCAGGCCGTACCGGTACCGGCCCTGGGTCGTGTTGACCGAGACGCCCTGAAGCCTGGCTATTTCTCTGAATTTAACTTCACCTTTCAAATGAAGGACTACTACTTCTCGCTGCTCGTCCGGAAGCTGTGCTATCGCATGATTCAATCGTTGTGCTAATTCACTACACACAATCTCTTGTTCCGGTGTGTCTGAGCACGAGCTCATCGACATCGATTCATCCAATCTGACCGGACCTCGCTGATTTGCCCGCATTCGGTCTCGGGCGCGATTAACAACACAGGTTGTCAAATAGCTCTTGAGGCTGCCGGCCAGCCTGAAGTCTTCCGCGGATTCGGCAAAGGACACGAAGACATCGTGCACTACGTCTTCAGCGGCTTCTGTGTCATTGAGCAAAGCCATAGCTACCGTGAGCAAGCGATTCAGATACTTCTCGTAGATGCGCTGCAGAGCGTCTGTACTGCCGCACTTGAACTTCCACTTGAGCACTTCGTCTTCTATCATTTGTCTCTGCCTTGTTCGAGCCCGGCAACGTCGCCGATCAATACTATCACGATTTGCCGCACGCATTTAGTATAAACAATTCCGGCGTTCTTTAGCACTTTTTGAAATCGCCTGAGAATCTGTTGTTGCGACTGCAAAAGCGCAGAAGAAAAGCCGAGCCAATCGGGCCCGGCTTTGTGTCTGGAGTGGATCTAATTTCGTAGCTATTGGACGTTTTTCGGTGTGCCGACCGACCAGATGACTTCAGTTCCGTTGCTGAGTAAGTACCGTTCTCGCTTGAAGGAGAAGACGCGGCCCTCCACTGTCTCATCATAGGTGCCGAGGTCTTCTCCCGGTCCTGCCCTCAGTCGCAGCCACTCTTCCCAAAGCGCTTCGCTAAGAGCGTATGCACCGCCGGCAACACCTTCCCGCATCTCGGTTGTTCGGCCGTCTGAGAGCTCATATTTGTACACATGCACTCTCTGCTCAAGGATGCCATCCGTCATCGTTATTTCGACCTTGAGCAATTCCTTCTTGCCCTGTTCGCTCAGTATCTTCATCTCTCCTTCCAAACCAAGCGATTCGTAGTCGGCGGGGATTTCTGGCTCGACACCCTCTGTCGACAAGTCCACATTCCACTGGAACTGGTCCAGCGTCGTAGTATGACGGATGTCTTCGTTGTCAACAATCTCGACTTGGCCGAGGACGGGGTAGCCGGTCTTCACGCTGACCCACCCCCGAGCTGTGAAGCTCTTGAACGGCAGGCCGCTCGCGTCTGTCGTTTCGATGCCCTCGCAAAGAACGCCGTCGATCATTTTCTGGTCCAACGAATGATGCTTGAGGGCCAGGACATGGCTGATCAGGCTCTGTGGGCTCGTCCAACGATCCTTGTCCGCCCGCGCTTTCTGGACCCGCTCATCGCTCATTGCCTCTTTGCTATACTTTTGGGCATCATGGAGCACGCCTATCACGGTCTTCGTATCCAGATTGTAGTAGATCGTGCGCCATATCTGACCGCCTCTATATCGGTCCGTGCGCGTGATCGCCGGGCA
>Ga0209536_100003602_pt1 | contig 24811 bp, 30 predicted proteins | sample DeeMarSeWOR28_12_FD_187461 | JGI IMG/M metagenome (GOLD analysis project Ga0209536, IMG submission 187461) | Marine sediment microbial communities from White Oak River estuary, North Carolina - WOR-2-8_12 (SPAdes) (version 2) | ecosystem: Environmental > Aquatic > Marine > Intertidal zone >...
CTTGAAGATGTGTTTGGTCGCTTCGATATAGGTAGCCATGTCGTTTCGTGGTTGTACTGTGTATGATGGGTCAAAATTGAACTGGACCATATCTTCTTCGCGACAGATAACACGAGTCACTTTTCCATAGTTCTTTACATGCTGGATGAGGTGAAAGTCAGTTCTATGACCTCTCAGGAGTCTCTTGATGAGGGGTAACGCGTATGGATCTGTAGTTTCAAGCAGAGCTAAAACTTCTAGGTTCTTGATAAGTGCCTCCGGTTTGTACACCACCGCCTCAAAAAGTCCGAAGTTGTCTATCATAATAATGACCACAGAATTTGGGTTAAACTTCTGTAGCAACTCATCGTTTGGAGGAAAGAGTCCTTCTGGAACCTCTATACCTAGTAGTTTCAAGACTGTTGCAGGAAATTCCAATGCTGTAGTTCGGACTTGTGGGAACGACATTCAACTTTCCTCGGTGGAGTTCCTGTGATTAATCCTGCTCGCCCTCAAGAAGCTTGCGTGTGTGTGCGGATCACTATGCTTCACTCCTCGTTTTAATCTCTAAGGTTCTTTAACCTATGGCCTATGGAAGGGTTAAAAACCTCTGAGGCGGGACTGAGCATTAGAGGCATCTCAATGACCCTTCGGGACATCATTTACAAGGATACGGTCAAGTTCATCCTCTCAGGAGGAAAAGGTGGAGTGGGAAAGACTAGTAGTGCTGGAGCACTAGCTGTCTTGTCCGCTCAGCATGGTTTTCGAACTCTTGTTCTCTCTACAGACCCAGCTCACAGTCTCAGTGACAGTTTTGATCAAGACCTGTCAGGTGGAGATATAGTTCCAATTGAGGGTTTCAATAACCTCTGGGGAATGGAGATTAACACTGAAAAGGGAATGGAAGAGTTTCAGCAAGTAATGGGAGAGGGTGCTGTTGGTCCTGAAGCGCAAATGGCAGCAGGTCTCATGGGGGATATGACAGGAATGGCACCTCCTGGTTCGGATGAGGCTATGGCGTTTGGAAAAATTCTAGAATTCCTCGAAGACTCATCCTATGACCGCGTAATATTTGACACAGCACCAACTGGTCACACCCTCAAGCTGCTTGAACTGCCTGATCTCTTAGACAGTTGGCTTGGAAAGATACTCACATTGAGACAGAGATTGAGCTCTATGATGGGAGCACTCCGAGGTATGTTCGGTGGTGGTGATCAGGAGGAGAACTCTTGGCAAATGATTCAGCAGACAAAGGATAAGATTCGTGCAGCCAGGATTGAGCTCTCAGATCCAGACACTACACAGTTCATAGTTGTGATGATTCCAGAGGCAATGGCTGTCTTTGAAACGCAGAGACTTCTCGCAAGCCTCAATTCATGGCATATCCCAGCGACACATCTGATCATAAACCAGCTTGTTCCTCCAAATCCATCATGCAATTTCTGTTCCAAGAGACACGAGATGCAACAGTCAAATCTCAAAGATATCCGAGAACTGTATTCAGACATGGATCTCACTGAAGTTCCTCTCTTCGATGGAGAAATAAGAGGGGTTGAAGGTCTCACAAGGTTGGGGAAGATACTGATTGGTGAAGAGGTTGAGTGAAAATGAAACGCTCTCTGAAGATTAAGATAGCAGGATTATTCCTGATTTTCCTATTCATAGCATCCTTTGTCCTAACAGTATATCTCTTGTATACACCATGGGACTAAAAGTGAGTAAAACTAGACGCCCTTGACACGCTTCACCACTGGTGGACGTATCTTGTAGAGAATTCTTCCACCGCAGTAGGGACATTTTACGCCTGGTAGCGTCTTTAAGCCCTCTGGAGTGACTTCTTTGTGACATTTATGACAGACATATACCACGGTGAAACACCAAGATTGTCGCGGCGTAAAGCAATATGAAGCTTTTCTTAGGGTTCATTCACAACATCACCAGCCACGAGACCGCTGCTTAGCACTTTGGTGACTTTTACTTTGAGAAGCGTACCTGCAGAGAATCCACCAGGAACAGTCATGAGTGGCCCCTCTTCAATAGGATAGACCATGGTGAAGCCATGGTGTGTTCTTGATGGTTCAGCAGCAATTCCTCGAACCACCTGATCGATGTATTGTTCCTTCTTCTCTCGATTGATTCTCTCAGCCTCATTTCTAAGAACCAATCCAAACTCATCCTTGAGAGAAGACTCAGGATATTTCGCAAACGCGGATCCGGGTAACGGTTTGAATCCGTAGAGGATAATTCTTTCAGCCCCTGCTTCACTTACTTTACGCATCATCTGGATAGAATGTTCAGTTGTTTCTGCAGTTTCACCTGGGAGTCCGTAAATGAAGTATACAAAGGGTTTCATATTATGAGCACGGGCCACCGTAACTGCACGAACAACATCACCTGGACTCCCACATTTCCCGATCTGACGCATATGGTATTCAGATCCAGTTTCAAGTCCGATATTAGGAGAACTAGAAATCATGGATTTCTTCAGTGTTTCAGCAACCTCCTCTGTAAAGAGACACGCCTTCATATTTTCAATTGCAATGTGGACTGAACCTTCGGATACTTGGGGAAGGCTGTTTATTCGACTAAGAAGATTCTCAATGACTGGAAGGTTCGCTGGCGGGTGACATGGGTCCGTCAATGGTTCAGAGTTCCGCATATAGTCTAGAAATCCAGGGGCCTCAAGAGTGACTCGATGAACACCCAAGGCAAGAAGTTCTTTGATTTCAGAGATGATGGAATCAGCAGACCGACTTCGAGGGGGACCCCATGTTCCTGGAACACTACAGAAACCGCATCCTGGAGGAATGTCTTCAGGACACTCCATTCGTGTCAAAGAGTCCTCCGAGTCGCAGTTGCTGCAATCAGTGCACTGCGTTCCATTAGTAAGTGGGTACTTTGTTCTCCTGAAATTGGAACAGCCGCGAAGTATCTCAACATATACCTTGCATGCCTGATAGGCACTGTAGTCAATGATTCTAGCAGTCGATGGAATAAACTTGCCTGACATATCATTCGATGAGATTAGAGATCGTTTCTCGTTGATTTGGGGTTTCTTCAATTGAAGATATGCAATTCCACGGATGTTATTGAGTGCAATATTCTCTTCTAGGAAATCATGCTCTAGCAGTTCATCGAGTGTGGCTTCACCCTCACCGATAATTAGGACATCAGGTCGAATTTGTTTTAGAATGGACTCAGAGTCTGCAGCAATTGGACCACCAAGGAGAATCCTGCCCTTTGGTTTGAATTGTCGCCATCTTTTTGTTACCTTCTGGACTGTGATTTGGTCCATGGTCATTGCACTTACAGCTAAATGATCAAACTTCTTCAGAAAACCATTCTTTGTCAGAATATCCTCTGCTCTATGAATATTGCACTGGATTTTACGCTTCTCAAACACACCAGCAACCGAACGAGGCCCACACCCGATGGAATCTCTTGAGCTGGTACGTTGTCCTTTGCCTGCACTCAGGGCATCAACGATTAGTACTCGGCCTGACATTATCGATTTACTGATGTCCGTGGCGGGCTCTTTACTGTTGCCTAAAGATATTTTTGCACTTACTCATAGCACTTTTAAGGCGCTACGGAGTATCCTTGCTCCGGCACAAAGTTATAGCCAAAACTAAGGAGTACAATGCTACGTGAGTGACGACGAAGGCGGAATTTGCCCGAATTGCGGATTGCCTCAGGACCTGTGTGTCTGTGAAACGATAGCACAGGAAGAGGCAAGAATTACTGTGACTGTAGAACGAAGAAAATGGGGCCGCTTAACTACTGTGGTCGAAGGTTTTGACAAAAATATCGATCTCAATGATTTGGCAACCAAACTGAAGGGAAAACTTGCTTGTGGGGGTGCTGCAAAGCATGGCCACGTTGAACTTCAGGGAGATCATCGAGGTGTCATCCAAGATGTACTTGCCAAGCTAGGATTTCCAGAAGAAATGGTCCAAGTGGACTGGTCGTTCCAAGCTAGAGGGCGAAGGTAACGGCTACAAGATCTCTCTTGGGATCCCATCCTCTCTGAGTAGGATTGCAGAAGTAGTGTGAGGTTTATTCCTGAAGCTATCCGAGTGACATAGAGTCAATTCCAAGTTTCTTCACGATTTCCTTGTATCGATTCCGTACGGTAACCTCAGTGACTCGTGCAACCTCAGCTATCTCTCGCTGGGTTCTACGCTCGTCAAGCATAATGGATGCAACATAGATGGCGGCGGCAGCTAAACCCAATGGGTCTCGACCAATTGTGAGTCCAATAGCTCGACTCTGTTGAAGTATCTCCACAGTCCTTAGCTGAACAGGACTCGATAGCGACAATTGAGAGGCAAAACGGGAAATGTAGTCAATTGGATTACTCAAAGGAATCTTGATAGCTAAACTCCTGAGAAGTAACCGATAACATTGACCTAGCTTCTTCTTATCGACCCTAGATGCATCAGCGACTTCATCCAAAGGTCGAGGTTTCTTTCTTATGCGACATGCTGCATACAGGGTTGCGGCAACCATGGCTTCGATGGATCGACCTCTCACCAATTTCTGAATGATGGACTTTCTGTAGAGAAGTGCAGCGAGTTCACGTATTGGTCCAGGGATTCCAAGTTGTGAAGAGAGTCTCTCAAGTTCAGACATTGCCTGTGCCAAGTTTCGGTCCATTGAACTATGAACACGAGACCGTATCTGCCATTTTCTCAGTCGGTATATCTCGGACCTTCTGGTAGGACTAAGCTTCTTTCCGGATGTGTCTCGATCTCTCCAGTCTATTACCGTTGAGAGACCCTTGTCATGAACAGTGTACCTCACGGGTGCACCAACACGACTACGAGCATCGCTCTCCTCGGAGCTAAACGCTCTCCATTCTGCACCAGTATCAATCCGGTGGTCCGATAGTACCAATCCACATCCTCCACAGACTCGTTCTCCTCGTGTCATGTCTTCGACAACAGATGTGGAACCACACTCAGAACATGTGACCATTTCCATGTTCGTGTTTGAAACGGTACTCTTTCTATCAGTAGCGCCTCGTGTACGGTCCAATGCCTCTCCTCCGTCGTAGTTGGTACCGGAAAAAAACCGCCAGAATTCACTTCCTGATCATTGCTTTTGAGACAGTCTCCCGGAACCCACGAAATATAATTTAGAAAAATATTCTTTTAATTGTTCTGAATTTATCGATGAAGGTTTCGACACGTCACGAACACTTGTTTGCACATGCACAAAACACTCTGACTATGTTGTCCTTTCGTGTCCCCGCTCAGTGATAATGACGGTATGTTCATGTTGAGAAACAAATTCTCCCTTTTCTTCAGCCAGAATATTGTGACCAAACAAAGCTCCATTTTTTTCAAGTTCCTTGATAGCCATCTCGAGTGAGGCTGGTGACATGCGTTCAGCAAGCCATCGTTTGGCAAAGGGAAATTCTTTGTATTCCTTCCGTGCAATTCCCAAGAACTGCTTTGTTCCTTTGAACCTGACTGGAACTCTGACAGGAAGAAGTTGGTAAATTAGAGGGCGCGGAAGATCAGAGATGTTGCCAGACCCTGTACTTGCAAAGGTTTCTATCGCATAGACCTCACCCTCTTCAACTAAGACCTCAGACTTCCCAGATACGCAAGGAACCTGTTTGTCTCCATGAAGCTCATATTCCTTCAGCTGGTGTCCAGAGAGCTGCTTTATTGGCTCAAATCCGGCAGACTGGATTGTGTCCTCAATCAGTGCGCCAATAGTGTTGAGTTTCGCTCCAGGTCGCATCATCTGAATAGCGACATTTGTGGCATCAACTGCAGCCTTGACAAGTGCTTCGTGGTCTGGATTAAGAGCAATTGTGAATGCAGTGTCAGCAATACAGCCATCAATATGAGAACCAACATCCACGGTTACTAGATCACCTTCCTCAATAACAGTTTCATCATTTAGTGGTGAAGTATAGTGTGCAGCAATGTTGTTGATAGCAACATTACATGGAAATGATGTACCAGATGAGTTTTCACGGATATAGTTCTCGGTAGCATTGACGATATCAAGGACTTTAGTCCCTGGTTTCACCATAGGTCTGGCCAAGTCTAGAGCTTCACGAGCAACTACACCAGCACGACGCCATTTTTCCCAAGGATCTTCTGACTTGTCATCTTCAGTCTTGTCAACGGGCTTATCATCTGCCATGATATCACCAACTAGATGGCTCGTGCAGGGTAGACCAGATAAAAGTGACGGAAAGACCAGCTATGCAAGAACTTTCTCAATGCGTTTTGCTATACGAGTCATCATGAAGAACATATAACCTATATTGGCACGTTTTGTCGTAAGGACCGCAAGGATTGCATCATCACCAGCATCACAGATGATGACGTAGCCAGTTTCACCCTCAATGAGCATTCTCACGAGGGGACCACGCTTTAGCTGTTTGAAGACCTTTCGTGTGGCTTCCTGTATTTGGGTGGATCTTCCTGCTATCACATCCTCATCAGGGACATGACTCTCATCCGTTCCCTCAGGATAATGAGTAGAAATAGTGAGTCCCTGTGATTTCGAAATGACAGCGCTTGCCTCTACATTCCCTTGGGATGCTCTGCTTAAGTCCATTAGAAGCTCATTCAACATTTCGGTCTTTGAGGACAATATAAAGCAATCCTCCCATGGCGTCTTTCGTGCAAATGGATTGCCAAGTATTTAAACTCTCTTGGCGCCTGCTCTCTTGAGTCCTTTGACAATCTTCGCTAGTTCTTCTCCGCCATCTTTCTGGACATGTTTTTCGAGATAGGTCCCCTGTACAACTATGGAAGCTCCAGCCTCAACAGCAGTGACAACTGATTTTTTGTCATTGAAACCACCCCCAGTAATCAGAGGAATGTCTATGAATTTAGAAACAGTACTAATCATCTCAGGAGGCACCCCACCACCCTCTGCACCACTTCCAGCCTCTAGATAGACAAGTTTCATCCCCAGCAGTTCAGCAGCAATGGCATACATTGCAGGTAGTTTTGGTTTGTCCCGTAGGAAGGGTTTCGCGTCACCTACCCAAGAGGCAGTCTTGCCAGGGGCAACTATGAGGTAAGCCATTGGGATGGTTTCGATACCAACTAGTTTGATCTTTGGTGCAGCAAGAGCCTGTGCTCCAATGATGTAGTATGGATTTGTGCTGTTTAAGAGCGTCATGAAGAACATCGCATCAGCGTGTTCTGAAACACCGGTGATGTTACCTGGAAATAGTATGGTTGGAATATCCACGGCTTTCTTTATCTCAGATACTGCATCATCAATGACTCCAAAGATAGTACTCCCTCCTATCATGAGTGCATCACTACCCGCCTTTTCTGCAAGTGTGGCAATCTCCACGACATTCTCGATTGTTGTAGACATGGGATCAGGATCAAGGAGAGAGAAGTGGCATGCACCCTCAGACGCGAGCTTCTCAGTGATGTAATTCCAAACCTTGCCGGTCATCTTAAAGCCTCCAGATAGGGACTTCCCGTCTTGACGTACTTTTTACGCTTTTGGTGAATCGGTACAGGGTCATTTCATCGGTCAATTTCTTGCCAACGCACTTTTTGTAGAGAATGAAATATTGTGAATGAAACCACATAATTATGCTCAACCTTTATTACTACTTTCGATTGAAGCTGCTAAGTTGCGTTCTTTAGAACGAGGACAGGCAGATGACCACCAGCGACCCAAAAGAGAGTAGTTCAGACCCTTCAGAGATGGAAGTGGTATCCACCGACCCTGAATTGCGTATCGGTGTGTTTCCCTGCAAGTGTGGAAAAAATATCGGTGCAGTGGTTGATGTCGATGAGCTTGCTGAATATTCGAAGACACTTCCCGGAGTAGTCTTTGTACAAGTGAACACGTATACATGTGCTGATCCCGGACAGAGAGAGATTCAAGAGGCAATCACTGAGCATGGATTGAACAGGGTTGTTGTTGTTTCTTGTAGTCCCACGATGCATGAAGACACATTCAGAAAGACTGTGAGGGAAGCAGGTCTCAATCCATACTTGTGCATCATGGCCAATGTCAGAGAGCATGTTTCTTGGGTACATCAACATGACCCCGCAGCGGCAACACAGAAAGCAAAAGACCTCGTCGCAATGTCTGTGGCAAAGGCTGCAACATTAGAAGCTCAGCCTGAACTAGATGTCCCAGTGACCCAGGCAGCACTCGTTGTTGGAGCCGGTGTTGCAGGTATGCAAGCAGCTCTCGATCTTGCAGACGCTGGTTTCAAGGTCAATCTTGTAGAGAAGGAACCCACAATTGGTGGCATCATGGCAATACTAGACAAAGTGTTCCCGCAAAATGACTGCTCCATTTGTATTCTTGGACCAAAGATGGTAGATGTGGCAAAGCATCCGAACATCAATCTCATAACATTGGCAGAGGTTGAAACAATCTCGGGCTATGTTGGCAATTTCGCTGTGAGGGTCAAGCAGAGAGCTAGGTATGTTGACATAGATACTTGCACTTCATGTGGCGACTGCGTAGAAGTCTGTCCAGTTGATGTTCCATCTAGGACAGATCAAAGTCTCACTTGGCAGAAAGCAATTCAAATTCCATTCCCTCAGGCTGTACCATCCTCCTATTTCATTGATCCAGATGCGTGTCTCGGCATGGACCTGATTCGATGTGGGAAGTGTATTGACAGGTGCGAACAGAAAGCCATTGTACCATCGGATAGGGACAAGTACATTGACTTCGAGGTTGGTGTGATTATTCTAGCAACTGGCTTCAGTCCAGCAGATCCACGAAAGATTCCACGATTAGGATGGGGAAGGTATCCTAACGTCATCACTACACTTGAGTTTGAGAGACTCATCAATGCAGCTGGGCCAACTGAAGGTAGTCTGGTCAGACCCTCAGATCTTGTGAAACCCAAGTCAGTTGCAATTGCACAGTGCGTGGGATCACGTAGCAAGGATACTCGAATGGCGTGCTCAAACTTCTGTTGTGCTGAATCAGTGAAGTGTGCACTTCTTGTGAAGGAACACTATCCTGACACAGAAGTGACTATCTATTATCAAGACCTCAGAATGCATGGGAAATACTTTGAAGATCAGTATCTCAAAGCCCGTGAGGAGGGTGTTAAGTTCGTAAGAGGTCGTGTCGGTGAGATCCAACAATATCCTGACACGAAGAACCTCAGAGTGAGTGTCGAGGATACTACTCACAACAAACTCCTGATGATTGATTATGACTTGGTCATTCTTTCGATGGGAGCTGAGGGTAGGTCAGGTAACTTTCCGATTCCAATCTCTTGTACTGAAGACTCGTTCTACATTGAATCACATCCAAAGTTACGACCAGTGGACACATCATCTGCTGGTGTCTTCATCTGTGGAGGAGCAGAGAGCCCAAAGGACATCCGAGACTCGGTGATTCAAGCAAGTGCTGCAGCAGGTCGTGCAGCAATCATCCTGCAGAAAGGGCGGTACCCAATTGAAGCCCTCAGTGCAAAGATTATGCAGGACCTCTGTAACAGATGTGGAACATGTGTGAGTCGCTGTCCCTATGGTGCAATCTCTCAGGACGGCACAGGCAAGTTCACAGTCATGGGCGCACTCTGTCAGGCGTGTGGGACTTGTGCAGGAGACTGTCCAAAGGATGCGATCTACATGCCCAACTTCACAAGTCAACAGATTGAGGCACAGATTGAGATTGCTCTGCGAGAGAAGCCTGAAGATAAGATTGTAGCATTTGCATGCGCGTTCTGTTCATACCGTGGATCAGACCTTGCTGGTGTGTCAAGAATGCAGTATCCTACAAATGCTAGAGTCATTCGAGCAATGTGCTCGGGGAGATATTCACCAAGGTTCGCACAGAAAGCCTTTGAACTTGGAGCAGGTGCGGTTCTCTACTCTGGGTGTCATCTCCCAGCAGACTGTCACTTCCAGACAGGAAACCATTGGATGGCGAAGCGTGAACCAAGAATCAGGGGATGGATGAAGAGAAATAATGTTTCAGAAGATCGATTTAGGATTGAGTGGGTTTCAGCTGGTGAGGGTAAGAAATGGCAGACCATCATGAGTGAGATGGCCAATGTTGTTGAAGAACACAAGACAAGTTTACCAGCACCGAAGAAAGCAACCAAAAAAGCGAAGGCGAAACCTAAACCAAAATCAAAAACTATGAAGGCGAAGCCGAAATCAAAGACCAAACCAAGACCAAAGAGCGGCACGATTAAAAAGAGTGCTAGCAAAAAGAAGAAGGCATCGAGCAAGAAATGACCGACCAAGCTGACACAAATAGGACTCAAGAGCTGGAAGAGCTCAGAGAAGCAGCACGACCTTGTTTCCAGTGTGGAATCTGTGCATCATCTTGTCCCGTTTTCAGAGTCACACCAGAGATGAACCCTAGAGTGGCTGTGGATTCCATCATAGCAAGTGGCGAGATTTCAGAAGACGGTACAGAATGGCTCTGTGCCTATTGCTTGATGTGTGACCAGAGGTGCCCGATGGGAGTATCATTGGCTGAGATTCTTTTGGGGATAAAGAACATCGCTGCGAAGGAGGGAAAGGCTCCAACAGAATTTACACAGACTCTAGAAACCTTAGCAGATGATGGATGCCTGTCGCCTATCTCCAGCAGGTCTGAAAAGAAACGAGTTGAGCTGGGACTACCAGACTTGCCCAGACCAGACCCAGTTATTATTCAGAAGATGTTAGAAGCAACAAGTGCGGCAGATGTGCTTAAGATCAACAAAGCAGCCTTAGAGGAGGCGTCGGAATGAAGTATGCTTTCTTCCCCGGTTGCACAATGGCATATCGCCTTCAATTTGCAGAGAAATCAGTCAGGATGGTCGCACCTGTATTCGATATTGAATTAGTCGACCTGGCATTTACATGCTGTCCTGAACCTAATGCGGTACGTTCTATGTCTGATGATACATGGCTGATCTTTGCAGCGAGAAACATAGCGCTTGCAGAAGCTGAAGGTCTTGACATCCTGACAGCTTGCGCAGGTTGTCATGAGTCACTTTCACTTGCGAAATATGAGCTTGATGAGAAACCTGATAGAAGAGAGAAAGCAAACGAAATCTTGAAGGGTCTTGGACTTGAGTACAAAGGAACCTCAACCATAATCCACATGCATCAGTTCTTGTTCGATGAGGTCGGAATAGAAACCATTACATCCAAGGTGGTTCGGCCAGTCCCTATCAAAGTGGTGACTCACTCTGGGTGTCACCTTCTTAGACCAGAAAAGGTGCTGCATGTTGATAATGCGGAGGCACCAGCAAAATTGGACCAACTATGTGAATCTCTAGGAATGGAGTCCTTGGAGTACATGGACAAGACCATGTGTTGCGGCGCAGGGGTTAGGAAAGCAGACTCTAAAACATCGTACGCAGTACTACGCGAGAAAATGACTAGCATGGCAATGGTCAAACCTGATGCTATCGTGGTCTTCTGCCCAACATGTTTCATCTCGTTTGAGTCAGGTCAACGGATGACAAACAAGAACTTTGGAACAGATTTCAAGTTTCCAGTCTTCTATTACACAGAACTTCTTGCGATTGCGATGGATCTCCCAGACACTGGTCTGTTGCTAGCTGAGCATAGAGTAAAAATCGACCTTCCGAAGAGCAAAGAAACCGTTGAAGAAGCAGAAGTGGACTCAGGCGATTCAATTACATCAAGCCCGTAATAAAGGGGCGAAGGCCAATTATGGAAAAAATAACCATCGCGATTCTGGCAGGAGGAACCTCAAAAAGATTCGGTTCTGAAAAGGCGCTAGCTGAATTTCAGGGCAAACCCCTCATATCACACATGGTCAACATAGCACGCAAACTATCATCAGAGATTATTGTCGTTGTATCCGACGAAGTACAAGAAGAAAAACTTCGTAATGCGGTGAAAGATGTTCGAATCGTCGTTGATCCCCCGAGTGATATAAAGTGCGCACTAGCTGGTGCATTGACAGCGTTTGAGTATACTCTCACTCCACATACTTTGCTTCTCCCCGTAGATACACCTCTAGCCAATGTAGAACTTCTGAGGATAATAATCGGTATGAGCCCAGGGCATGGCGCCGTCGTACCTGCATGGCCAGCAGGATATATAGAACCGCTCCATTCTGTCTACATGGCTGAGCACGCATATTACCATGGACTCAAGGCAATGGAGAAAGGGCGTCATAAGATGAGTGATATGCTTGAGGCTCTTCAGAACGTGCTATTTGTATCAACTGAAACCCTCAAACAGTTTGACTCGGATTTGGACACCTTTGTGAATTTCAATACACTCAAAGATTTGAAAAGTGCCGAGAAAAAGTACGCCAAGAAACAGGGTCGTTAGTCCATCGCGTATTCATGTCTAATTCTGCATGTTCCTTCATGTCCAACCATGCAGGGCCCATACGGGTCTTCAGGTGTACAGCGCTTACCAAAAAGACTGCAGTCAACAGGATCTATCATCCCGAGAATCACCTCATGGCACCTACACCCAGGCAGTATATCAACGGATTCGATCTCAGGAAATTCAAAATGGAGTCGTGCATCATGTTCGGCATATTCCTCACGAATGAAATAACCAGACTTCTTTATGATTCCAAGTCCTCTCCAAGGGGCATCATCTAAACGAAAAGCTTGGGCCAGTACTTTCTGCGCCGCAGGGTTGCCCTCTGGTTTGACGACTCGAGTGTATTCATTTTCAGAGTCGGCTCGACCCTCTTGAATCTGCGTTAATATCATTCGTATTGATTCCAAGACGTCCAGAGGCTCAAAACCAGCCGCAACACATGGAACTCCGGTTTTCTCAGCAAATGGCTGAAAAGCGTTTGAGCCAATGATTGTTGACACATGACCTGGAGTTATGAAACCGTTGACACTAAACCCCTCAATATTAACAAGAATCTCCATTGCAGGAGGAATAACCTTGAGAGAAGTCAATATGGTGAAATTATCGGGAGGGGTTCCAAGAAGTTCAAGAGCGATGGTTGGAGCAGTAGTTTCAAAGCCAACTCCTATAAAAACGACCTCTTTGTCAGGATTCTCACGTGCAATTGTCACAGCTTCAGCCGCACCATAGACGACTCGGACATCTGCACCGGCTGTACGTTCTTTTGCTAGTGACGAATCCGTTGATGGGACACGAATCATATCCCCAAATGTTGCGATGATATGTCCCTGTCTGGCCAGCTCAATTGCCATGTCAACGTCTTCTGCTGCGCTTACACAAACGGGACAACCTGGTCCAGCAACTAGTTTGATAGAAGAAGGTAGCAAAGAACGAACACCATGCTGGCTTATTGTGTCCTCATGGGTTCCACACACATGTACAATTCTGATCTCAGCTCCTTGGTGCAGAGCCTGAATCTCCTTCACGATTGCTTGGGCATATCTGGCATCACGGAATCCTGTGCTTTCACTCATAGGATTTCAGTCCAACCTACCTCGGACTAGTTCTGCATAAAAGTTCAGATGTGTGGACGCGAGATTGATTACTCGGCCTCACGTGAATCGAGAATGGCGAGGGCTTCACCCACTGTTATGGAAAGCTTGCTTGCCAGTTCTTTAGCTGTGATGTTTGGATTCTTTGGCAGAATATAGTTCTGAGCATATCCAGCATTCCCTGCAAATAATGGATTGCTCTTCGCAGTTTCGATAAGGAGCGAGTAAAGTGGATGACCTTTGAAATCTGCTATGTTGATATCGATGGTGCGACCTGATTCCTTTTTGGTAGTCTTTGCTTTGCGAATTTCCTTCTTGGAATCAGATATAGTGTCCTTGTGTCTTGTCAGTCTCTCTTGCTTCAAGGCGGCGTCCCAACCTTAGTATCCCGGCGAGACCTACATAGAAGTAGGCTCCTCATAAAATTCTCAAAGAGGTGATATAAGCGTTGGGGAGCTCCGACAGAATTTCACTATAGTTGTAACTATCCCACAGAAGAGGGGAAGGTCCCTCATCGGAGATGGCGCGCTTCCTTCGTAGTAAGGTTTAACTGTTCTTTACAAGATGACACTCTAGATGAATATGACCTACGGGTCATGAATGGGGAATGAATTATTGCCTCATGGCATTCGGAGAATAGTTCTTGATGTGCTAAAACCTCACAGCCCACGTCTTACTGACCTTGCTTTGATGCTCTCGCGCGATGAGCGTGTCAATGGGCTGAACATCTCACTAAAAGAGGTAGATCAGAATACTGAGAGTATTACTATAACACTAGAGGGTGACGACCTCAGCTATGACTCGATCAAAGAGATCCTTGAGCAAGCTGGGGCTGTGATTCACTCAATCGACCAGGTTGTTGCCGGTAAACGGTTTGTTGAAGAGGTGACTCTGCAGCCAGAGAACTCCTAAGAAACACACTACTTTCCAGAGATCTGATCAGTCAGTCTCTTACTCTCGTCCTCAATCTTACGTCGAACAAGATTATGGATGTCTTGCTCAAAGATACTCGGTACTATCTTTACGACATTACAGAGTCTATCAACAATGTTGTCTGCGAGTTTTGTGTACGAGTGGGGGCTGCCGGTTACAATACCACGCACAACAACCTCACCGACACTTGCACCAACCACAGAGTCGACTACACTAGCAATTATCCCTTGAGGATCCATGAAGAACGGAAGGTGCGCATTGTCGTGGAGTGTTGTGAACCCAAGCTTCTCAGTTATGCTCTCTGTGTACCACTCCAGACTTGACTCCTTCATTCTGAGTTTGTTGGCAAACTCTGTCTTCGTAAGTGGGTTGGGATGGCTCCATGGGTGACGCGTCACCATGTATAATGCAGCTCCAAAGAATGGATCAACCTCTCTTGGCACCCCTTCTCTTGATACGAACCTACGCACAAGATCAAGAGCCATGTTCTCATAACGCTCATCCACTTTGTTCTCCTTGAAAAATTCGTGAGCATCTCTGACTACTTTGACGATAATGTGTGGACTCACAGCCAAGTGTTCATCGTCAAAGTGTGTGACCATTGCCTCCGCTCCAGAAAACTATCTATGAACAAAGCGTCGCTTAAAGTGCAGAGTTCGTTCGGAGTATTTTACTCTTTTGCAATAGAAAAGAAGGTGAGGTAACTTCCGCGCGATTTTATCTTGCACGGTATATTTTTTCCAATGTCCACCGAAGTGTTCGCTGAATCTCTTCAAGTCGGGTTTCATCACCGTAGTTTTTGATAGAGATCTCCTCTAGGATTTTGTCATCAGACTTGATCTCAAATTCGAATGTGTCTTCCCACTCTATCTCTCCATTCTCAACACGAAGACGATCTTCTTGCTGGAATTTACCGAGAATATCTTGAACAAAGAATCTAGCAAATGCCCCGCGGGTAATATTGTACACTGCATGGTCAGCAGGAACTATCCTCAGATTCTGCTCGATGACCTCGATAGTTGCTAGTTCCAAATCACCGGGTTTGTTTAAAACTACAATATTCCGAGGCTCACCAGATGCAACTAGTGTTTCTGAGGGAGTCATCGAAGGAGTTTCCATTGCCACATCCGCAGTAGTGAAACTGCCTTTACTGATTGTTGCATCCAAGGCTTGGATGAATTCTTCAATTTGATCAATTCGTGCTTTAAGGCGGTCCAATTCTTCACCGAGCTGTGTTCGCAATTCTAACAACGCACGAATTTCTGGATTCGACACTGTATACACCAACATATCACGCGGACACTCTGAAGTGGTGTCCAACCCTATATGTTTGATTGTATTATTAGAACCTCTATAAATCTCATTTATCGAAAACTTGGTAGTTATTAGTATGAATTCACAAACCTGAGATGTGTGGAACATAGGAGTTTCTTGTATTTCACACAAATTGGAAATACAGATCTACCTAGCTATAGCACAACACACCGTCTTGAAATGCCCCAAGTGTTAGAGGAGAAGCTCTCATGTGCAAACCCTGTGATTGAGATTGTCACGGAACAGGCTAATCTGATAGGAAATTTAGGAAGTTTACTAAGTTGGTTTCCAAGGTGACGTGGGTTCTCTTGGACCTTTTTTCTTCATCAAATAATATGCAACAATAATCAAAAACGGGGAAGGACCAGAATAGATTATATTTGGTGCAATCCAATTCATAACACCTATAATTGCGATAGGAATTTGTAGTCATTTATTGGCCCATACCATGGTTCTATTGCTCCATCAGAATGAACATCTGATGTTCCAACGCATATTGCATATGGTGGTGATGGCTTCATAGGATGGATGATTACAACACCAAATGAAAGCTTCACTCACCAAAATGTAAGATTTAGGTCAGTATTAGAACTCGTAGAAGACTGATTCTCTCGGCCAAAATGAGTAATAAAACTGGATTGACTATGGTGGTCTACTCATCAATGGCTGCAACGGATATAGCAAAGTCAGGACATTCCAGCTCACACAGTTTACAGACCTTGCACGCCTCAAGATCAATGACTCTAGGAAGAAAGAATCCACGATTGTCAACTACTTCAGACTTCTTCAGAACACCATGTGGACAGACGGAGATGCAAATGTGACAACCCTTGCACAGCTTTGGGTCAACAACGATTGCCTTTGCCTTCTTCGCCATAGTTTGGTTCTCCGAACCCTCCCGCAGGCTAAAGGTGATATAACCATATGCATCTGAACTATTAGAGTGAGCTGTTGTCACAGAAGAGTTTGTAATTTGTATGAGCTTATTATCAAGTATCACTATACACCTTTGACTCTGATGCTCGTCCGAAAAGCCTACAGATATGAACTTGACCCGAACAATTCTCAAAGATCATCTCTTCTTCAACATGCCGGAGTTGCTCGATTTACCTACAACTGGGGCCTCCAACAACGAATCACTCTTTTCAATAGTGCACAAGGTGTTGCAAGGTTAACTAATGCAATGAAACAACACAAGATTTTGACAGGTCTAAAAAAGACCCATTTCCCTTGGATGTATGATTGTTCAAAATGCGTACCACAAGAGGCATTGAGAGATTTGCATAAGGCTTTCAGCAATTTCTATCGAGGACGAAAAACAGGAAAGAGAATCGGGTTTCCCAAGTTTAAGAGAAAGGGAGTACGAGACAGTTTCAGATTATATGGAGCAATAAGAATTGAAGGACGTAAAATTCGTCTCCCACGAATAGGAAAGATTCGAATCAAGGAGAAGAGAAGCTGGTATTTCAAAGGGCGGATAATATCAGTAACAGTAAAGAAGAGGGCGAATAGGTGGTTTGCATCAATTTCAGTGGAAGAAGATATCACAAATCCAACTCAAAAATCAGGACCTAAAATTGGTGTGGACCTTGGGATAAAGACACTGGCAACACTTTCAGATGGAACAGTCTTCCCAAATCCTCGAGCCTTGGGACGACGACTTAGAAAATTGAAACGACTATCAAGGAGTCTATCCAAAAAGAAACATGGTAGCAAGAACAGAGAGAAAGCTAGGCTCAAACTTGCAAAGATGTATCTGAGGACATTCAACATCAGACAAGACACCCTTCACAAGCTGACGACCTATCTTGCTAAGAACCACAGCATGATAGTAATCGAAGACTTACATGTGTCTGGAATGATGAAGGATAGAAGACTGGCCAGAGAAATCTCAGATGTAGGCATGTACGAGTTCAGAAGACAATTGGTGTATAAGTGTCAATGGTATGGTTCACATCTCATTGTAGCACCAAGATCCTATCCATCTTCAAAGAAGTGTTCAAACTGTGGACAGAAAAAACAGGAATTATCTCTTTCAGAGAGGGAGTATGTCTGTGAGACATGCGGAATTCGTATTAATCGTGATTTGAACGCAGCACGAAATCTAGTCGCCGTCAGTTTGCCGGTGACTCAAACAGCCTGTGAAGAGGATGTAAGACTTGACAAATCCATGGGACTTGTAGAGCAAACCTCAACGAAGCAGGAACCGAACATCAGTTATGGGTCATGATATCCATAATTGTATAAGTTTCGGGGAACGGCGAGCATTATATACAGTCCATCATGACTTTGTAGTAGTAGGTGTTTAATCAATGAAGTCCTTCTTAGTGTTCATGTGTTCAAAGTGCCGCAACTTCACTAATGCGCCAGCCGGCCAAAAAAGGAGAAGGTGCAGTTACTGTGGGAGTATTATTGATATATCAAGAGCGGCCTCGGCTCTCTTTGACACACCTGAAATGGCATCATCTGCAGTGAAGGAGTTCAATGCATCGAGAGGAGGGGATGAATTTGACAAGGCAGTTGAGAGGTCAAGAGAACGTATATTGGCGCTTCTCCCTAAGGAGCGTGTGAGTGCTGAAGATATCTCAAGTAAGGATGAAACATCAAAACCACCAGGTAAGAGAAAACGATTGATGCAGCTCCTTCACAAAGAAGCAAGGTCAACCCCGTGTTCGTTGGACCGTTTGGAGGAGCTATGCCATGATTACGAGCTGGATTGGAAATGGGTCGAGAGTCAACTTGAAGGTCTTTCAAATGATGGAACCTTGATATTCCCTAGACCCTGGTCGGTACAGCTTGTTGTGCCTGATGTTCTCACCAAATCCGAGGAAAGTGCCATGAAGGATGTCACGGTTGAGATTCTTGCTTTACTTCAGGGGTCAGAGAAGATGTTGAAGGTCACTGACATCATCTCAAGGTTTACCCAGCAGGGAATCTCAGAGAAATCAGTAGAAACCTCTCTTGAGAAGCTCATGCAGAAAGGGGATATCTTTGAACCAAAAAGTGGGTATGTCAGTCTAGCGTGAAAGTTTTCGATTAGTTAATAGGACTCAAGTGTACAAGGATATGAGAATCATGCCTATTGTAGAACTCGTAGCCAAGAAGACTCTGGAGCTCAACCCAGATATAGGTCTCGATGTAGTGGACCTCATTGTTCTACTCTGGATGTATTCAAATCCATACGACAACAATCGCCGCCAACTAAGTTCTATGCGTAATGTCCTAAAGATGTCAGAAACTCTACAGGTCCCAGGAGGAGGACTAGATGTTTCTGAGGACGAACTCACACAGATTGTCCTAGGCAGCCTTCAGAAACTCAAGAACAAAGGACTTGTCTATATCCGATCGGCAGGGGTTCACTTTGTGAAGGGGACTTTGACCGAGGCAGGTGTCGATCTTGTGAAAAGGTCCGTGAAGACACCTGTATTAAGACGTGTCACGGCAGAGTTCGGAGACAATCCATGATTCATGTCTTCTGAATTCGGACAAGTGACAATGTTTAAATGCAAAACTCTTCCGAAACCGGACTGCTGCTCAACTGAGACAGCTGTTTCCGAACCGATGGAAGCAGTGCAGACATCTTAGTTCTGCTCGCGAGAACAGTCTGTATACGTGTGCCGGTAGGTTTGGGAGTGGTTGCGAGAGCGGAATGATGACTTTACAGCTTACAGAGTAAGCAAGATGAAGTCCCCATAGCGGAAGTGAGGCATTATGCCAACATATGGATATTCAATCATAGGCATTGACCCGGATAGAACTGCCATAGCAAGCGGTAGGAACATGCGGGTTTCCCCGAAACAATGTAGAGAGGTCTGCAACCACATTAAGGGAATGATGCTTGACAAGGCAATCGACCTTCTTGAACAGGTGATCGAGGAAAAAGCCTGGATCCCCTACAGGCGCCATAGGAAGAAGCGCGGACATCATTCTGGTATGAAGAAATGGCCAGCAGGTGGTCATCCGGTGAAGGCCTCTGAGCACATCTTGCAGGTCTTGAAGAATGCAGAAGCAAATGCAGATACCAAGGGCCTTGACATTGACCGTCTTAGGATAGCTCATGCTGCAACTCAACGCGGCCGAACCTACAAGAAATACATAGAGCGAGCATTCGGTCGGAGTACGCCTTACTTTGAGAACACTTCCCATGTGGAGATAGTATTGGAAGAGGTGGGATAATTGTCGGCTGTTAAGTACTTCATAGAACAAAACTCACGTAGACTGGCAATTGACGAGTTCTTGGCTAGTGAACTCAATGCTGCGGGATACGGCGGTGTTGAGATACGGAAGATGCCCATGAAGACAGAGGTTGTGATTCATGCCTCCAGGCCAGGTGTTGTGATTGGTCGTCGTGGTGCAAAGATCAGAGAACTGACTTACATTCTAGAGAATGAGTTTGGAATAGAGAATGTCCAACTTGAGGTGAGCGAGATAGAGAATCCTTGGTTGGATGCAGCTGTAATGGCGTCAAGACTGGCCAGACAACTAGAGAGAGGTGTTCGCTTCCGCAGAATGGCCTATTGGATCCTGAGACGTGTAATGAGAGCTGGAGCAATAGGCTGTGAGATAATTGTCAAGGGCAAACTTTCGAGCAGGAGAGCCCGATATCAGAAATTCAAGCAAGGTACAATCGCAAAGACTGGAGAACCCGCTGATGTCTTTGTGGATCATGCCAATGATTTGGCAGTCTTGAAACCAGGTGTCATTGGCATTACAGTACGTATCATGAAACCTGATGCCAAGCTTCCAGGAGTAATTTCCATCAAGCCACCAAAACCAAAGAAGAAGGAAGATATTGAACTTGTGAAGAGGCCTGAGGAAGAAGAAACTGCTGAAGAGGTGGAGGTCGTGGAGGATGCACTCGAGGGAATCACTGACATTGATGAACTCCGCGAACTGGAAGAACTTGATGGGCTCGAGCTGGTTGAGGAACCTCTTGTGGTGGAGGAAGAAACTTCGCCTGAGCCAGAGAAAGAAGAGGTCACTGAGAAAAAAGAGCCGAAGACTGAAGATGAACCTGAAGAGTCAGCTGAGGAGGCCATTCTTGATGATCTCAAGGAGCTTGACTCCCTAGATGAAGGAGGTGCAGAGTAGTGCCAGGACTCAATGCCAAGGAAATCAGGAAGCTCACTCCAGCTGAGCGACAAAAGAAGCTAGAAGAGCTATACAATGAGATGGCATCCATCAGAATTGAATCGGCTACTGGTGGCGGAACTGAGAACCCTTACAGGATTCGCAACGTGAGAAAGGCGATTGCCAGAATCCTAACTATTCGGCACGAAGAGGAGATGGAGGAATCAGAATGAGAATCACTCCTCAAAATATTGTAAAGCATGAGCTTGTGGGTCTGTCGACACACATTGTTGAATCAAAGGACCCCAATCATGTTTGTAGAAATGGAATCATCCTAGGCGAGTCTAAAGAGATGCTTAAGATTGGCACAGAGAAGGGTACAATAACCGTTCCCAAGGGAATCTGTGTATTTGAGATGACTCTTCCCGATGACACAGTAGTCCGAATCGATGGAGGATTACTCAGAGGAAGACCAGAAGACAGGATGAAGAAGCGCTTCAATAGGAGTTGGTGATTATGGCTGAAACTAAGAGCAAAGTGCGCAACATTGGCATACCAAACGTAGAACCTCCTGAGAAGACATGCGACGACGATAATTGTCCGTTTCATGGCAACCTCTCAGTGAGAGGTCGTGTCATGGAGGGAATAGTCACTAGTACTAGGATGTACAAGACAATCGTCTTTCAGACAGACTATCTAAGTCTAATCAAGAAATACGCAAGATACGAACGTCGTAGATCAAGAAAGTTGGCGCACCTACCTCCATGTATTGAGGTTAATGTAGGTGACACTATCAAGGTTGTAGAATGCCGTCCCCTGAGTAAGAATGTTTCACGTGTGGTTGTGGCAGTCACACCTGCGGAAGAAGGAGCAAAGGAGGAGTAGTTTGTGTCAAGGAAAGTTGGAAGAGGAATTAGAAAGTTCATCCCTCGAATTGCTCGAGGTCTCCCAATCGGTGCAAAGATCATGTGTACTGACAACTCAGGAGCCAAAGAGCTCAAGCTGATCACAGTCTTTGGATACAAAGGTAAACTGAGAAAGCTGGGCAAGGCTGGAGTTGGGGACTTGGTCAACGTTTCAGTCACTAAGGGCAAACAAGAACTGCGTAAACAGGTGCTTCAAGCAATCATTGTACGACAAAGAAAACCATACAGAAGACCTGATGGAACCTGGATGCAGTTTGAGGATAACGCAGCAGTCCTGGTAAAGCCAGGCGGTGAGCCACAGGGCTCTGAACTGAGAGGCCCGATGGCAAGAGAGGTCACTCTAAAGTGGCCGAGAGTAGCCGCTATAGCGTCTAAGATTGTGTGAGGGTGCAGATGATGGTAAAGAAACCTAGCTCAAAATCACCAAGAAAACAACGTCGACAAGTACGCAATGCGGCACTACATGAGCGTAAGAATATGCTCAAGTGTCGATTAGATGAGTTCCTTCAGGAAGAATACGGTCTACGTTCGCTTGTAATCAAGAAGGGAGATCTTGTCAGAATCATGAGAGGTCAATTTCGTGATACAGAAGGCAAGGTCACCAATGTTAGCTACAAGAAAGGACTTGTCTATCTTGACAACACTACTATCACCAAGGCAGATGGAAAAGAAGCCTCTGTTCCCATTCATCCATCAAACCTCATGTTAGTGAAACTGGAGTTGGATGAAGAGAGAAAGTCCCTCATAGAAAGCAAAGTAATGCAAGTCACGGAGAGTGAGGACTAATGGCAAGAAGAGGTCAAAAGAAACACCTGAAACGGTTGCCAGCACCAAGACACTGGCCAATTAAAAGGAAAGAGGCCAAGTTCACAACGCGAGTGATACCGGGTCCGCATCCCAAAGAACACAGCCTCACACTTGCTGTGCTATTGAGAGAAATACTTGGTTATGCAGAGAACATGCGTGAAGTGAAAGCAATACTCTCCAGTGGTCAGATTAAGGTTGATGGGGTGATTAGAAAAGACGGTAGATTCCCAGTTGGGCTCATGGATGTTGTAGAGATCACAACCTCTGGAGAGCAGTTCAGACTCCTCCCCAAACTGAAGGGAGGACTGAAACTAGTCAGTATTGGGGATGCAGAAGCCAAATACAAACTATGTCGGATTGAAACCAAGACAATGGTCAAGGGAGGTAAAGTTCAGCTAGGCCTTCATGATGGGAGAACACTGTTGCTTCCAGAGGGAGAGAATGCTTCAGATTATCAAACACTTGACACCCTAAAGGTGGGCATACCCAAGCAGAAACTCATGAAAACAATCAATCTCGTAAAAGGCGCATACGCCGTTGTTTCACGGGGTAAGAACGTGGGTATTGAAGGGAAGATCCTCGAGATTGAGAAACGAGTTGGAACACATGCCAGTACCGTTACACTGCAGGACCCTGATGGTAACAGGTTCCAGACAGCTCTTGACTATGTCTTTGTTGTTGGTAAGACAAAGTCAGAAGTCACTCTAGAAGCCAAAGGAGGTAGTGTTGAGTGAGCATCGAGAATGAACAAGCTTTCGTTGAGGATTGGAAAGCATATCCGATGAGAGAGCCATACATTGCAAAAGTTGTCATAGACATCTGTACAGGTGGTGGCGAACCTCTAAACAAAGCAGCAACAATTCTTGAACAACTGACTGGACAGACTCCAACGCAATCAAAAGCGCGTCAGACAGTTCGTGACTTTGGTATACGAAGAAAGGAGCCAATTGCAGTTAGAGTTACTCTGAGACACAAGAGGGCTGAGGAGTTTCTAGCAAGAGCCCTAAAGGCAAAAGACGAGGTCTTACTGATCAAGAACTGGGACTTAGATGGCAACTTTGCCTTTGGTATTGCAGAACATATTGACATACCTGATGTGAAGTACGACCCACAACTTGGAATCCAAGGTATGAACATCACGGTTTGTATTGAACGACCTGGCTTCAGAGTGAAGCGCAGACGGAGAAAAAAGACGAAGGTTCCATACAGGCATCGCCTGACTCCAGAAGAGAGTATGGTCTTCGTCAAGAACAAGTTCGGAATCGAGATTCTCGAGAAGGAACGTGAGCGGACATATCTGTTCTGAGGTGAGCAAAGATGAGTATGAAGAAAGAACGGACAAAACAACGCAAGAAGATGGGCAAAGGTAGTAGAACATGCGTCCGCTGCGGTACACATCAGGCCATAATCAGATCATATGGTTTGAACATGTGCCGACGTTGCTTCAGAGAAACAGCGGAGAAACTTGGTTTCCGCAAGTATGAGTGAGGAGGCGTAACAGAAAATGACACTACTAGACCCATTGGCTGATGCGATGTCAAACATCTACAATAGCGAGTTAGTGGGCAAACCTGAGGTGGTAATTGCTCCAGCGTCTCGCCTGGTTGAGAAAGTATTGCAGGTGATGCAATCGAAAGGGTACATCGGAGAGTTTGAACGGATTGATGATGGAAAAGCGGGAAGATTCCGCATTCAACTCATGGGCCGTACAAACAAGTGTGGTGTAATCAAACCAAGATTCCCTGTTCGACGAGATGGTTTCGAGAAATTCGAGAAACGTTTTCTACCAGCCTACAACTATGGCATTCTGATCGTCACAACACCAGAGGGTGTTATGACTCATCAAGACGCTAAGACACGTGGGATTGGGGGAAGACTACTAGCATATGTGTATTGAGGAGATCTGACGAATGACTGAAGAAGTACTCTACGAACAACGGATTGAGATACCCAGCGAGTGTCAGGTTTCCCTTGAAGACAAGACGATCACAGTCAATGGGCCAAAGGGTTCACTTGAACGGTCCTTTCCAGAGCCGCAGACCAAAATCAAAATGCAAGGCAATGAGTTAGTTGTTACTACTCATATCAATAGGAAGAAGACCAAAGCTCTTGTTGGAACAGTCGTAGCCCATGTCCGGAACATGTTCATCGGTGTACAACATGGCTATGAATATGAAATGAAGATTGTCTATAGTCACTTCCCAATCACTGTGGAAGTAAAGGACAAGACTGTGGTAATCAAGAACTTCATCGGAGAGCGTGGTGTTAGGACAGCTCGCCTGATTGGCGATGTCCAAGTGAGGACTACCGAAGATGAAGTCTTCATCAGTGGAATCGACATTGAACATGTGTCACAGAGTGCAGCCAATATCCAACAAGCCTGCAAAATACGTGACAAAGACCG
>Ga0209536_100003603_pt1 | contig 24810 bp, 27 predicted proteins | sample DeeMarSeWOR28_12_FD_187461 | JGI IMG/M metagenome (GOLD analysis project Ga0209536, IMG submission 187461) | Marine sediment microbial communities from White Oak River estuary, North Carolina - WOR-2-8_12 (SPAdes) (version 2) | ecosystem: Environmental > Aquatic > Marine > Intertidal zone >...
TGGCTGAACAACGAGGCAGACCGCGATTATGGTAGCGGTCAAAACCGGTATCAGAGAGATGGTTCTGCGCCTAATAGTCCGCATATTTTGTGGACGAAGGTTACTGAGGACGGTGGTGTGGTGGGCGGAGACCAGTACTTTTCAGATGACGGCGAGGTTTTCAATGCGGGGCATCAGTATCAGACGCGGTTCACTAACCAGATAATCATGCATGGAAGACTCTACTATGAGTTGCCAGTCACTTTTAGCGGCGGCAACGGAGGCTGGATGTGCGTTGACCTGAAGACCGGTGAAGAGATCTGGGGGCCTCTACCCTTCGGTGTTCCGGGCAGCGGTATGTCTGATCCAAGCTTCGGCTACTACTACGACTTAGACGACATGAACCAACACGGAATCGTTAACCCAAGCTGGATTTTCACCAACAACTTTGGCGCTTCGATTCACCCACGGTACGGCACATACGGGCAACTCAACCTAACAGACGTTCCTTCAGGCACTGAAGTAATCGGTCCGCAAGGAGAGGTACTGCGCTACGTTATGCAGAACGCGGGAACCAGCCAAAATCCTAGCTGGCGTTTGCTACAGTGGAACTCATCAAACGTGTTCACTTCGCAGACAGGAGAGAGATCTAGCAACGACAACGACTTTGACTGGAACGTTTCACTCCCGATACGTAACACAGTCAGCGGATCTGTAGCTGTAATGGCAGCCATATATGATGACGTGATGCTTTGTAGAAACGGCACTTTTCCAACCGCTGGCACTGGTTCACTCGACTACGACAATCCGGAGGAGGGTACGTTGTGGGCTGTGAGTTTGAAGCCTGAAAGCCGAGGGCAGACGCTGTTCGGTCCAAAGAACTACGAGATGACTTTTGATGACGGTACTCAGAACATCTTCATACGTGCGGGTGAAGGCGTCTTCATTATGCAGCACATGCCGGATCTGGTTTTCAGCGGTTACAGTATGTATACTGGCGAGAAGCTGTGGGAAGGTGAGTCGCAGGCTGAGCTTACGGTTCCCTTCGGCTACTATACTTGGGTTAGCTTGATGAACGTCTTGGGGCATTCTATTGCTGACGGTAAGTTTTACACTGCTGGCTATACTGGCCACGTCTTCTGTTATGATCTGCAAACTGGAGAGTTGCTTTGGCTGTACGAAGCTCCCACTTACGCGAGGATCTTTGAGTATTACACGCTGTTCCTAGGCACTATTGCTGACGGGAAAGTATATGTGGGTACTCATGAGCATTCTGCGGATACGCCGCTTTACAAGGGTAACCGGATTCGCTGTTTGAATGCTACTACTGGGGAGGAGATTTGGACTATGCTTGGTTGGGCTCATCCTCAGACTATGGCTGTTGCGGATGGCGTGTTGATTTACTGGAATAACTATGATCATCAAGTGTACGCTGTCGGTAAAGGTCCAAGCGCCACCACTGTTACAGCACCAGACATAAGCGTGCCATATGGCAAGTCTGTTCTGGTGAAGGGTTCGGTGATTGATGTTTCTGCTGGTACGAGGCAGGCTGAGCAGGCTGCGCGGTTCCCGTATGGTGTTCCTGCTGTTTCTGACGCTAGCATGGGTGAGTGGATGGAGTACGTTTATATGCAGAAGCCGAAGCCGACTAACGTTACTGGCGTTGAAGTGGTTATTAGCGTGCTTGATCCGAACGGCAATTGTTATGAGGTTGCTCGAACCACGAATGATGCGAGCGGCTTCTTCAGCGCTGAGTTTGAACCGGAGGTTCCTGGTAAATACACTATTGTCGCTACTTTCGCTGGTTCTGAGTCTTACTGGCAGTCACATGCGGAAACCGCTTTGCTAGTTGAGGAAGAGCCTCAGCCTACTCCAACGGCTACGCCTGTTCCGCAAGAGCCTGTTGGAACCTACTTCACAGTCTCAACAGTAGCCATAATCGTTGCAATTGCCATAGTCGCCTTCCTAATACTCAGAAGACGATAAGCAACCACAAAAAAACACAATTTTCCCCCTCTTTTTTTCGGGGTGACAAAATCATTGGAGTGTGCAAAAGGGGCTGAGTGGGCTCTGGACAATTAACGATGATATGCCTTATCGTCGAAATTGCCAATCTTATACTCCTTTAAGTTGGGTCCGGAGCCCCAGCAAACCAAATCCACTTCAGACTAAAAGCATGTTTAAAGGATAAAGAAATTCCGTTTTATTGATTCTAGTACGTAGCTGTTCATTGAACGCAACCCCACTCCTGTAGAATTTCGCGTTTGGTACCAAATGCCTGTATAAGACCAGTAAGAAAAGAGCGCGCACCATTGCGCCCTTGCACCACACAAAACCAAGAAGGCAATAGCGAGTCAATCATAATATATTTTCTTCAGTTAACTCTTGATCGCAATTCCAACAATAGTCTTTTCCATACTTCCTTTGGCTTTTTTGAAATTATTAAGCGAGATTTTCATAAACATTAGATGTAAGTAAAGCTAATTACATTGTAAATGACAAGTAGTTTATTATGCCAATAATTACCTCGGAGCGTGTTCTTGGAGAAAGGTATGAAGTTATAGTTATTGGAGCCGGGTTGGGCGGTTTAACTGCTGCTTGCCTTCTGGCTAAGCGTGGTGTTGGCGTTATTGTTGTAGAGCAGCATTGCTTGCCTGGAGGAGCGTGTACTAGTTTCCGTCGTGAGGGACGTGTCTACGATTGTGGTGCAGCATTGATTTTCGGTTTTGGCAAAGAAGGTTATCACCTTCACCGCACCTTGATGAACTTAATTGAAGAGCCGGTAACCGTAATTCCCAAAGACAAATTTTTCCGTTTGGATTTGGCTGGGCGGCAGATAATAGCCTGGAAAAAGCTGGATCAGTTTTTGGTGGAACTGGAGAAGCAGTTTCCAGATGATAAGGCGGAGATAAGGAGTCTGTATGAGTTTCTGCTGAGGTTTTACAACAAATATGTTAAGGACCAGGACTTGCTGACGCCACCAAGCGAATTGTCAGATGCTCAGAAAATTAAAATGTTGCTTTCATCTCCGGTGAGAGTGATGCGGTTGCGAAAGTTGCTCTCTCAATCAGCTTTTGATTTAATGAGTCCCTATCTGAAGAGCCACAGTTTGTTGGAGTTTTACGATAAGCTTACTGCAAGCTACGCTTACATCACTATGAAGGAAACGCCAGCCATAATGGCGCTTACTATGTTTGTGGATAATCATGTTGGAGGAACTTACTATGTGGCGGGATCAGCGCAAACCTACAGCAACGCCCTCGAAAAAGCCATTGAGAAGAATGGCGGCATAATTCTTTACAGACAGAAAGTGCAGAAAATCCTGTTTGACGGAGAACACGCCTGTGGAGTGCGATTGTCTGATGGCACCGAGATTAAAGCAGACCGGGTGCTATCTAATACAACAGTTTGGAATCTGTATTTTGATCTGTTACCAAGTGACAGAGTGAAAGAAAAGCAAAGAGAATGGGTTAACTCTCTAATACCGACGTACCCAGCGATGGTTTTGTATGCCGCCGTTGATAAAACCATTTTTCCTCCAGACATTAATGCTGTTGAGTATTTTATTTCGAACACTAGTCAAATCGACATGGGAGACATAACCATGTACATCCCAACAGTTGATGATCATAGTCTAGGACCAGAAGATGAGCACATCGTCACCGTGTTTTCTCCAGCTCCTAACCAGAATTGGCCAAGACCTTTTGAGAAAGAGTATCAAAAGCTTGAATACAACAAGAAAAAAGAAAAACAAGCAGATCTGATTCTTGAAGAAATTGAAAGGCGGATACCGAATTTCCGGGAAGGAATACGGAAATTGTATGTAGCCACTCCATCAACTATAGAAAGATACACGCTAAAGACTTGGGGTTCCGTGGGTGGTCCAAAACAGATGATCGGCCAAGAATTGACAAAGCGCCTTCACGCTAAGACTGATTGGTCTAGACTTTACGCTTGCGGAGATTCTACCACTATGGGAATGGGTATGCCGGCGGTGATTGCTTCAGGCTTTGGAGCCGCAAACATTATTCTCAGAGATATGGGCAAAAAAGAGTATCATAACCAGAAATTCAAGAAGGAGTACGTTAACTACATTGAAAGCAACCCCAAACCAAAAACACCGGAGAGAATTGATGGAGACCCGGAAAAGGCTAGATTGATTGCCCGAGAATGCCAACAGTGTGAAAATCAACCATGTAGGGAACAATGCCCCGTAAGAATTGACATTGCAGGGTTCATCCGTCGGATAGAAGCAGGAAACTATACCGCTTCCGCGCGAATCATACGAGAAACCAATCCGCTACCTGAAATATGTGGTTACGTTTGTCCATCGGAGCTACTCTGCGAAAAGGTTTGCGTCCGCGTCAAATACGCTTCTGAACCAGTTCAAATCCGAGAACTTCATAAGTGGGTATCACAGTACGCTGGGAAGAATGGGTGGTCTCAGCCTGAGGCGCAACCGAACGGTCGGAAAATCTGTGTGGTGGGTTGCGAGATAGATGGGTTGACCTGCGCCCATTATTTATTCAGGCTTGGCTATGAAGTTGATGTGTTGGATTTTGCATCTGATTTCGCTGAAAACGTGGTTTTTGATAACGTACCGGAAGAAGTAAGGCAGAGAGAGTTATCCGCTATCTTGGTGCCCCCCATTGTATACAAGGGCGACTTCAATCTCAAAGATAGAAAACATCTTGCTAAACTCAGTCAATACTACGACGCCGTGTATGTCAGCGGAAAGCTTGAGGAAACATGGGTTAGAAACCATGGTGTGAAAGAATTGAAAAATGTGCTTATTGAAACCAAAAAACCTGACGCTGATAGCAAGTACAAAACTGTAATTGATATAGCAAACGGGAGAAAAGCAGCAACTTTACTTCACAAGTTTCTGCAAGAAACGGAGAAAAACGGTTTCTTCCCAGAGAAGGCAGTTGCAGAGGAGTAACTTTGGATTTAACTTAGCTCGGTTATCAAGCAGTTTGACGTTGCAGTGGTGGGTGATGGTTTGTCGGGATTGGTTTGTGCTAACTTTCTTGCAAAGAAAGGATTCAGCGTTGCTTTGGTAGAGCGCAAAAATCGGGTGACCGAATTAGCTATAAATTTTAAGCGCAACGGCTAACAATTTGACCTTGCGATTCAATTTGTTAGCGGTGGGTAGAGGTGGACCAATAAACGCTTTTGCGTTTTGGAACCTCATGAATTTCTTTTAAACTTGTCTCTGCTTAAAAATACTGGTTTATCTCTGTATGATTTAATGTTTTGCTGGACTTCGCGAAATGGGGCTGTACTTTTTTTTACAATCCAATCGTCAACTGATTGTCGAATTTCTGAAGCCTCAAAAGAGTCTTGCAAGCGTGCTCCTAATCCAATTTCAATGATGCGTTGTATGTTCCATTCCTGCTCAAAATTGCCTGGAAAAAACAGTATCGGTACTCCGTGGGAAAGTGCTTGGTATACTGTTCCGTTTCCTCCGTGGCAAATGACGAGGCTTATCTTGTTCATTATTCTAATGTGGTTTACGAAGGTTTTGCTTAGAATGTTGTCGCCGGAAAGGGAACAGCATCCTTTTCCTGAAACTACTATGCGGAAGTCGCTGAAGATGGGGTTACGCATCATGTTCAGTTTTTTCCATTGGCCAGTGCTGCCCATGCTTATTAATATGTTTTGTTTGTGATTTCCTAGAAAATCTAGGATTTCTTTTTCCTCTTCTTTTCCGTTGTAAAAGAGAGGTCCCACAAATTCGTAGTTTTCTGGAAGCTTCTGCGGAAAGAAGCTTGGGAGGTCACAAATTAGGTTGAAATCGCCTTCAAGCTCTTCTAAGAGGTATTTGCGTTTGGAAAGATCGAGTTTCTTTCTCATCTCTCTAAAAGGAGAGTGGATTTTCTCCAACATCATGCGTTCTATTATTCGAGTGAGTCGTTCGAAAACTTTTTTTGGAATGGTCTTTGAGTAGGGATAAGCGGGGTGACTGGGGGATACTTGTCTTGTGATGCTGCAATACTTGGTCATGTATCCGTTGAGAATCGAGGCATGAGGTATGGCGGTTTTCTCGGCGGCCATTTTTAGAGTGAAGGCAGCGTCACCTAAGACTATGTCTGGTCTATATTCTTCAATTGCTTTTATCTGGGAGTTTAGTACGAGTTCGACATTTGTCATGTTGAGCCAGGAAAAGTCGAAGCGAGAAGCGGAATCTGTGACTTCTTCAGAGTTGAAGTTGTCGACCTGAAAGGTTTCGTAACCGCTTTCCTTTAGGAATGTTTCATATCTTGGTGAATAGGCGATTAGTATCTCAAATTGATTTTCTAGTTTCTTGCAGAATTCAATACAACGTAGATAGTGAGCTGCAAGGTCTAATGGAAAAATCATTAGTAGCTGTTTTCGGTTGCTTTCAGGTTTATGTTCTCTTGAGATCACATTTCTTCGATATGCACATTTAATCTAATATAATGTTCTCCTCCAAAATCCCCAGTGCATTAGGAAGGCACAATTAAGCCTTCAGAATGAGTTTTGAAGCGAAACTGTTTTTTCGTTCCTTTATATAAGTTAGGGCTGATTGTTCTGTGAGAGTTTGTGGGGTGATGTTGTGAGAGATTTCACTGAACCACGGGTGGTTGTAAGTAAGTGCATCGAGTTTGAGCCTGTCCGGTACAACGGGCAGATGATGACAAGTGATTTGGTGAGAAGCCTGAAGTCGCTTGTGCAATTTTTTCCTGTGTGCCCTGAAGTCGGAGTGGGTCTTGGTGTACCTAGAGAAACCCTCAGAATAGTCAAAACAGGCGATGGGTTGAGGCTGATTCAGCCAGCAACGGGGCTGGACTTAACAGGTAGGATGAGTCGCTTCTCAAAAGATTTTTTGGATTCTTTGCCTGAGGTTGACGGTTTTATACTGAAGAGCAAGTCGCCGAGCAGCGCCTTAAAGGACGCGAAAATCTACCCTAGCGCCGAAAAAGTCTCGCCGATAGGAAAGGGACCTGGTTTTTTTGGAGGCGCTGTGGTTGATAGGTTTGGGCATTTGGCTATTGAAGATGAACTTCGTCTGTTGAATTCGCGGATAAAGGAGCATTTTCTGACGAAACTTTACACTTTAGCGGATTTCAGGTCAGTTGAGAACTCGGGCTCAATAAAAAAGTTGATTGATTTTCAGGCACGCAATAAACTGTTGTTCACGGCTTACAGCCAAAAAGAGCTGCATATCATGGGCAGAATCGTGGCTCACCCAAAAGGGAAACCGTTTCAAGAGACAGCTACGGAGTACCAAAGTCACTTGTGGAAAGCTCTGAGGCATCCCCCGCGGCGAGGCGCAAATGAGAACGTGCTCACCAAGGCAGCGGGATACTTCACGAGCAAGCTGTCAAAAAGCGAAAAAGCCTTCTTCCTTGATGCTGTGGCGAAGTATAGGGCAGGCAAGTTTCCTTTGAGCACACCTCTTAATGTGTTAAAAGCTTGGATAATCAGGTTCAACGAGGGATATCTGATGCAGCAGACTTTCTTTGAACCTTACCCTGAAGCTCTAATGAAAATTGATGCAATTGCACAGGTTAGAGAAAAGGATTACTGGAAATAATCGTAGAGGAAGTTACAGATTCTTGATTTTTTCTACATACTTATCAGCGTCGAATTTTCTTCTTAGCCCGTTTGTGTTCATATATCTCACGGTTCCGAAGACGGGGCGTTCCTTCCATGGGCGGTCGTGTTTTCCGAAGCACCATGCAACGCCTGTGAAGCCGTTGGGATCTCTTCCGTCAAGCTCATATTTGTCATTAAGGTATAAGGCTACCTTGAATGCGTCCTGAGGCGTTTTTGACCATTCGAGGATTTTCTTACCCCAGTACATCCTCATGTAACCGTGCATTTTGCCCGTTGTACGCATTTGGTTTTCAGCTGCGTTCCAGTACGGGTCATGAGTCTGTGCCTGTTCTAACTCTTCAAGGTTGTATAGGTATTCTCTAGAATCCGCTTTGTGCTTGTTCAAAGTTAGTTTTGCCCAGTTTGGCAATCCTGTGAATGAATCGTAGTTCTCGTTGAAGTAAACATAGTTCATTGCCAATTCGCGTCTAACAACAAGTTCCTCGAGGTACGCCTCTTTTGCCTCGACAGGTGCTTCTGCAGTAAGCACTTTCAGGGCGATCTTTACTGGGGATATTTGTCCAAAATGCAAGTAAGCACTCAAGTCGGAAGTAAAATCAACTGTGGGGTCGTTTCTTAGATCAGGAAAGGCGACTAACTTGTTTTTCAGGAAGTCTGTGAGTCGTTTAATGGCTTGGCTGCTTCCACCCTGAAATCCCATTGCTTTGCCAACGGATTTCTCAATGTGTAAAGCGGATACGACGGTGTCAACATTTTCTAAATTAATAGAATCATACTTTAAGTCAAGCGAACTCTTTTTCGGCTCGTGTTGTTTTGGCGCATGCAAAAAGCTTTTGCGTTGCTTCTGGATTTTAGGTCTGAGGGTAGATGCAGAATATTCCTCTTTAATTGAGGCTGTTTCAACTGGAACCACAACGTTGTCTTCAACCTGAACCAGAGGGCAAGTCAAGTTTGCAGTTGCGAAACTGTACCACCGCTTAAGCATTTTAAGGTAGCCTTTGTCCGTGATGGTGAGGCAAGCATCTTTTGAAAGAGTGACCACACCCAACTCGGGAGATTCATGTCGTATCGCCAGCTTCACACCAATTTCTTCCAGTTGCGCTTTGACTTCACGGAGGCCTTCAAGCATGAAAGTGTAATGCCGCAAGTTTGCCTCTTTGAAACCGTGAGTTAAGCCAAAGAACACAATAAGTGGCTTGTCAAGTTTGTTAGCCCAGGAAATTGCGTATCCAAGGGCCATGTTGCATTCGGTTCTATGCGAAGATTGCATCCAATAAACAACATACTTTCTGTCTTTAACGTCAGAAAGGTTCAGGCGTCTCACCCGTTCCTTAGGCAACCTTAAAGGCACTTTCACAAAGCACCTCAAGGTGACTTGAGTCCAATAATTTCGGCAATGTCGACAAGTTTAACAACGATAAGGGGTTTCTCAGCATTCAACGAAGACCAGTCGGATTCTTTTGGGAGCCCATGGGCAGGAAGAAAATTGGTTGATAAGTCCTTCGCTGCAGCGTCTTCAATCATTCGAGCTATGGCGTTGGCTTTCTCTTGGGGATCAGTGACTACATGCAACTTGCCTATCAACACCACAAAACCGTACTCGCTGAGGTCGGGTGTATAATGTTCTATTTCAACGCAAACCGGGTTGCTCTCTTGAAGCAACCCCATCTTCTTCCCGTAATTCGTGAAATGAAAATAGAGAGCCCCATCGATGAAAACGTATTGAAACGGCGCAATATAAGGAGAATATTTTCCCCCGAAAGCAATACGACATAGAAACTGATCGCGAAGTAGCTGTTCGATTTCGGCTTTGGTCATTTTAGGCAATTTCACGCGAACCATAAACCACACATCTTGCACTGAATATTTTCTAACTAGGAAATATATGTAATTGCCTTTTCAGCAAACACGAAAAACCTGAATAAAGTAGAAGATGGCATAAGCCTAGAAAGGATAGCGCATAATCTTTTTGACCAAAAAAATCTGATTTCAAACATGTAAAATCCTCCTTCATGCTTGAAAAACATCGCAAACTCTTGATTGTTAAGAAGTCTTATCTGAGGGAACCTGTTAGATCTATTGTGAAAATGAAAAGCAACTGTTTGGCTGTTTTCCTGATTTCTCTCCTCACATTACAAGTTTTCCTAAACTGTAGTTTTCCAGTTCACTCTCAAAGCCAGAATCAACCACCCGACGTATTCTTCGGGGTGGATGTGGCTTACGAAAACTTGACTGAAATCAAAGAACTCATCGACGAAATAAGCTCGTACACAAACCTTTTCGGGATAGGTTGCACCGGCATAACATATAACGTGACAAAACTTGACGAGCTTTGCCAGTATATTTATGATAAAGGCCTATCGTTTTTTATTTACACCGAACGGTTTCTTCGTCGTCAGTGGCTTGAAGACGCCAAAAGCAGGTGGGGAGAACGCTTTTTGGGATTCTATTTCTGGGATGAAAACAGTGGCAGACAACTAGACATCCATGAATACAGAGCTTTTGAAGAGGCAGATAACTACACTGATGCAAGCAACAAATTCGTAAATATAATTACAAACAGCTTGAACTTCATGGGCTACAATAATCCGGAAGTTCCCGCTTTGTTCACTTCAGATTACGCGCTTTACTGGTACGATTACAAGTCAGGATACGATGTAGTGCTTGCCCAGCTGGGTTGGAACTACAGTAGACAATTAAACATAGCGCTCTGTAGGGGTGCAGCAACGATGTATGAAAAGGAGTGGGGAGTCATAGTCGCTTGGACTTACACCGAGCCGCCGTACATCGAATCAAGAGAAGAACTTTACAAGGATTTGGTTTTGGCTTACGAAAACGGAGCGAAATACATTACAATATTCGATTCAAACGAGGGATACACTCAAGGAATCCTAGAGGAAGAGCATAAAGACGCTTTGAAACAATTCTGGCAATACATGCAAGATAATCCCCGAGAAAAGAGCGTAACTGTCGATAAAGTGGCTTTTGTTCTCCCCAAGGATTATGGGTACGGTTTTCGCGGTCCAAATGACAAGATTTGGGGATTATGGGAAGCAGATAATCTTACCTACCAAATATGCACGACCCTTGGGAATTTTTTGGAGGAGTATGGATCAAGATTAGACATAATTTATGATGACGGTTTGACGCCAAATAATACTTACACGTACAGCAAACTGCTTTTCTGGAATTCCACTGTCTTACCTGAACCCGAATCCGATCTCTGGACGGGCGTACCATTAGAGTTCATATACACGTTGGTTGCTGTAGGCTCATTAACTGCAATCGGCACATGCATCTTTGTCTATTTCTTGAAGAGAAGAAAATTGAAAAAGCCGTTTATCTAAGAATCATGTTGACAAATTTTTCTGGGTTAAAGAGTTCCAGATCCTTGTAAGTCTGCCCTATACCAATGAAAAGTATTGGCTTTTGCGTTACGTAGGTTACGCTTAAAGCGGACCCGCCTTTGACATCAGCGTCCACTTTGGTCAGTATCGTAGCGTCTATGCCTATGGACTTGTGGAATTCTTCAGCCTGCATAACCGCGTCGTTCCCAATCAGCGAGTCCAAAGTCAAAATCGTCAAGTCAGGCTGGACAACCCGTCTCACCTTGGCAAGCTCGTTCATCAAGTTCTGATTCGTTTGCATCCGCCCTGCCGTGTCGATTAGAACAACATTTACGCCGTGCGCTTTGGCATGGCTTATTGCGTCATACGCCACAGCCGCAGGGTCTCCACCGTACTTATGCTTAATCATGCGCATGCCCAAGCGCCGTGCGTGCTCCTCCAGCTGCTCAATCGAACCTGCACGGTAAGTGTCACTGGCAGCAAGCACCACAGAATAGCCTTCGTCCCTAAGGTACTGAGCAACCTTGGCTATAGTAGTGGTTTTTCCGGTTCCGTTTATGCCGACGAAAAGTATAACAAACGGTTCACCAACTTGGCATTTCTCCCTAATTCTTGTTAGCAAATCTATTTTGCTATTCGTAAGCATGACTTCCAGAAGCACTTGTCGCAGGTTTTCTTCCACAATCTTCCTACGGTCTTCCAAACGCCTGACCTGCACGCCCACTAAGCGTTTTTCAAGCTCATAACAGATTCGCTCTGCCACTGGAAACGCAACATCGTTCTCCGCGAGGTTCATTTTAAAATCAGAGAGGATTGGACTCAGGTTTTCAGCTTTAAGCTCAGTTGTTGTTACCTTGGTTACGAGACCTTTAAAACCTGACTTGAGCTTCTCAAACATTGCGTCAAGCTTTCCCTTCACGCACTCTTGCAAGTAAATTTTGAAGCTGGCTTCTACCCGAATTAATTCTCTGGGCAACCTGTGCAAACTGCTGCTGTGCCGACTTCATGGTTTTCTCCAGCTCATCCAATCGCTCTTTGACGATTGTCTTTGCCTCTGGCAATGTTTTCTCCACGGACACACCCGCGCCCATCCCCACAACAACTGTGTCAGCGTTTGCCAGTTTCACTTTTATGTATGAGCTGCTGCCTATTGGAACAAGAAGTTCCGCATTATCTTTTTCCTTTTCTATGCCCTCCAAAGTCATATTAGCGTAAGTCAAATCCATGATAGCTGCGTTAATCATGCCAATTCGTTGCTGCAAGCTTTCAGCGGTCTGCTCTAATATGCGCATTTCAATGCTAAGTCTGTTAAGCTCTTCTTCCTGTTTGCTTCTGTTTGCAAGGTTTGCCACGTCTTACTCACCAGTGACTATCTTCTTCAAAATGGGATTCTCGATTTCTTCAACCGGAATCTCTTCAACATTCAATATTTTGATGTGAAATCTTTTAACACGGTGTTTGCTGCCGATTTCCGCATAAATTTTCTCAACCGCGTGCTCAGGTTTATCCACTACCACTTCTTTCGCAAACGACGTTTTCAAGTTCGGCTTGCTAATCTCGCCTGTTACTCTGAAAACTTTCATTTTACTCATCTTCCTGCACAACATCGAGTGCATTCCCAATTATAAACATCTCGGGTCCAGTTGTCATAGAACCAGCTACAGCCACATGCGTGTTACCTATTAATCCCGTGCCCACGTATGGTATCCCACAATTAATCGTGCCAACGTCAACTGGAACCTTGAGAACATCTTTCAAAAGTTTCCGTTCTTCGACCGTCAACAATGGGTGCGCTAAAACGCCCTTGTTTGTAACCACAGCTAAAGACCCAACATAAGGCAATCCGGCAATCTCGGCTGGAATTGCATCTACGCCCAATGCGTCAGCGATCTGCCTCACTTCAGGCTCCTTGAAACGCGGGTCAACAACTGCACCTTTGTCGTTTGCTAAGACCAGATTACCGTAAGCCGTTTTTTTCGTCTCCATGATCGTAATGCTGCCTTCAACCGCCGATTTGATTACAGCCAGTTCCTCGTCTCGGACTGATTTGGGAAGCAGGATTCCATTAGAATTAGCGCAAGCCAATGCACCAGCCAACACTGAACCGCCTATGGAAGTGTGAACGAGCTTCACCTTTAACCATTTAGCCGTTTTCTCAGCTTTTTTCAGCGGAACCATCTTCGGGATTATAACAAACTGATCATTGGCAAGCGAGTATACACCTATGCTTGCGCTTCCAACAATGCTCGATAAGTAAACGGCCAAGGATTATTCTCCTTCAGCCAAAAAAACCGTGACATTACCGTCCTTGTCTTTAGCAACGCGCACCCGAATCTTCCGCGGAGGCTTTTCTATGCTTCTACTCCAAACTCTCTCATTAACATCATTGCTAATTATAAGCTTGGGCAATTCTCCTTTTTCCTCTTCCACATCTGCACGCATGTCCAGTTTCATGTGCTTGGTTACGAAGGCTTTAATCATCTGCATAGCCCGAGGAGCCCTCTTCTTCCGTGGCCTAACCCACGCCTTCCCCAAAGGAATAGTATAAACTCTTTCCTCAACAAACTCTTTTTCTTCCTTCTTTTTCCCTCGTCGTGGCTTGGCTTCCTCTTCTTCCTCTGGCGCAACTTTCTCTTCAGTCTCAATTGCTTCCCCTGCGGGTTCTTCTGCCAATAGTTCTTCGATTTCGTCGGCAGTTTGCTCTTCGCTAACCTCTTCTTCCGCTTCTACGAGTTCCTCTTTGACTTGTGTTTCTTCAGAAACTTGCTCTTCCTCTCTGGCCTCTTTCTCCATTGGTTACTATCGCTCCTATGCTTTTGTTGTTCCTGTTCTCCAGTTACGTCTTCGTTTAGGGTTCGTCCTAACTTTTCCATCGGTCCGCACTATTACCCAGGTTGGAACAGAACTTTTCTCTTTGTTAGCTTTAGCCAACCTACGCTTTTTAGCTGGAGGTTTGATTCGCGCCATCTTTCATATCCTTCTTATTTTTGTTTCTCGCTTCCGAGATTGAAGCTGGATTAATATTTGTTTCAGTTGAGCATCCGATAACGGTATGGGCAATTTGCCGGTCTGCGCCAACTGTATTAGCTGGAGTTCCAGCTGATCCGTGAACTCAGGTTTAATCATTTTCAAGTTAGTCAGTCTTTGTCTAGCCTCAGGTGAAAGTATCTGCCTCAGAAGTGCCTGTTTCTGAGCTTCCAACTGTCGCTCTGCTTGAGCCTGCTTCTGGTCATCACCCATTCGTTGCTGCATAGCTAAAAGTTTTTTTCTGCGGATCTGATCAAGCTCTTCATCTGACATCTCATTCGCCTTGATATTTCTTGAGCTGAGGGACTGTTTTCACTAAGTCTTTATATAGGTCCTGAGCAACTTCCTTTAAGAGTCTCCGTCCTTTAGGAGCCATAACTCTTCCTTTAGAGCTTGCCTTTTGAACCAAACTTGCTTTTTCTAGCTGTTGCAGAATTTTTCTGATGTTGCCTCCAGCGGCTTTCACGGCGTGCTCGGGTTTGGCGCCGAAGTCTTTTCTTCCGCCGTAGTCTGCGCGTAGTTTTTCTAGACCTATTGGACCGTAAATATAGATCTTGCGAAGTATCGAAGCGCTACGAACATACCACCAGTTAGGGTTTTGAGGCGGTTTTTCCACGTGAGCGCCAGTTTTAGCCACAATTGCCCATTCTGGAGGCTGGACTTCTTCAACATTGTCCTTTAGATACTTTGCTATTTTTTCGATGAATTTGGTTGCTGGAACGTCGTAAGGAGTTGTCAATGTACCTTGTTCCTTCTAATTTTTCCTTGCAGTAAAACAAGGAAGCCAAATATAAAGGCTTTCACTTTTGAGGAGCCATTGTGCTTAGAAAAAGCAATAAATCCCAGACGTCAAGTACTTAAAATCCTCACAATCCCCGTTTCGACATGTAGCTCTTTTTTGCTCAGAAAAAAGCACTGCTGATTTAAGCCGGAGATCTAAAGCAAGTATGGTGTTATTTTCAATATCAGCGATATTGTCCATAGTAGAACCATAGTATCATTGACTTTTTTCTGTTAATGATTTAAATGTTGTATCCGTAATTTTCAAAATGGTTATTAGCAAAAACGAAGAAAATGGGTCTTGAGGGAAGATGTGAAAATGAGTAAGGGCAAACTTGAAAAAACTATCGTAGATCCGTACTTACCCAACAAAACTGTTCCCCCCGAGTACATTAAGGACGTGTTGGATGAGGCAAATCAAGATTTTCCCCTAGTGGAGTTTGAATATAAAGTTCCGCATGATTTCCCACTTGAGGAATACAAGAACAGATATGAAGAACTAGAGCATCAGATGCTCGAGATTCTCAGTTGGCGTTTCCGCTGGTTGGGTAAGCCTGTACCTTTGGAAAAGAGATAAGTTCTTCATTTTTTTTGCCATTTGCGAAAAACACTTTGGAAGTGGCGATTTCTACTGCGCCACATTGTAGTCATAAGAAACAGGCCACGTGCAATTAATTATGCCAATTGTGAGGGCTGTGTCTAGGTTAAGGTGGTTGTTTTCTGCGACGCCTGTAGAGAATGAAAACATGCCCTCTGACCTCGACTAACGCGGCTTCAGCATCTTCCGCAGCTTTTGTTGCGATAGCCTTGGCGGTCTGCTGTTGCAGCGCGCTTGTCAAAATCCTGATTTTTAACATCTTGTTCTTGTTCAGTTGTTTTTCAATCTCTATTGAAATCTGCGGGGTCAAACCGTCTTTGCCGATCCATATCGTGGGTTTTTCGTCCTTCAGTTTATGTCTGACGTGGCGTTTCATTCGGGTTGTTATCTTGTTCAAGTTTGGTTTTCTCCTTTTTCTTCTTCAAGGGTATACGTGTTTTGCAGCCGCAGCTCAGACATGTAATAACTATGTGAGGCTCTCTTTTCTGTTTTATTCTGACGCGGCAGTTATCGCCCTGGACTAGCAACGTGTTGCATTTTTTACAGATTTGACGCTTATAAAGTGTTGGTAAGGGTATTTTTGCTGCCATAGCTATTTTTCTGGCATTGGCGATGTAACGGCGGGATAGTTGAGGATTATCGTAGTAGCTTTTTTTGGCTTGCTGAAGTAGAATCTGTATTCTTTGCCTAGCCATTTGTTTTATATTGGATTTCATTATTATGTCTCTCTTCGCAGCGTGCAACATCATTTAACTTATTTTGAAATTCTTGGTTCATAATGCTTTTGCTCATGCTTACAATAATCAGTGCTTGCTTAGTGTTGCTTTTTCTTATGCTGTGAGGGTCGAGCTTCATAAATAAAAACATCTCAAATCGTAAGATAAACCATATATATTCGCATTTACTTATTATACATTAAGAAATCTTTCCAAGAGAATCAAGAATGAAAAAACCAGCAAGGATCTAATGATGAAGAAAACTTTAATTGCCATAATAATTATTATTGCGCTCATACCTTTTATAATTGCCCCTTTCACTCTTAGAGATCAGCTTCAAGGTTTCTTCTCATTTTTATTTGGCAATTCTGGAGATAGTAATGGTCAAAGTGATACAGGTCAAGCAATAACTTTTACAGACACCAATATCCCTAGAGTGTTCAATGAAACATCCTGTTTTCACTTTATAACGCCTAACGATCCCAGCATTATTAGCTTGAGAGATGAAATACTTCAAGAGAGCTTAGCAGTTCTTACACCTGATTGGATGAAATTTAGAGATTGGGTTGGAAGTAAAATCGATTATAGATATGACTCTGATGTTCATGGTGAAAAAGACTTTTGGCAGTTTTCAAATGAAACTATTCAACTCAAGACAGGAGATTGTGAAGATTTTTCCATACTTTTATGCTCGTTACTTCGCTCCAATGGCTGGGAAACCGACAGTGTTTACGTTGTAGTTGGAGAGCAAAACAATCAGTATCATGCTTGGGTCAGGCTAATCTGGAATGATATCCAATATAATATCGAACCACAAGGAAGTGGTTTTGATATGGTTTTGGGTGACGTAGCGTATCTTTCTGGATATAAAGCTGTTTGTTATTTTAATGATCAGGAATTTGGTGCTTTCTAATAGATAACAAACTAAATGCGGGTATAATCAGCGATTTCTCTAGTCCAATCGCGCATTTTATCCAAGTTAGTGAAACTCAACTTTTATATTGATTGAACTTCAAAGAAAAAAATACAGAAAGGAGTTATGCTAATTTGAATGATAAAAAGATGCTTGAAACAAGTCGCGCACGCAAGTCAACCCGAGACTGGTGGCCGAACCAGTTGAACCTGAATATTCTGCACCAACATTCCCATCTGTCTAATCCGATGGGCAAGGAGTTCAACTACGCTGATGAATTCAAGAAACTTGACCTGAAAGCCCTGAAGAAGGACCTCAATGCGCTGATGACCGACTCGCAGGACTGGTGGCCCGCCGATTACGGTCACTACGGAGGGCTCTTCATCCGGATGGCATGGCATAGTGCAGGAACCTACCGAAAGGGCGACGGTCGTGGGGGCGCCGGCTCTGGACAGCAGCGTTTCCCACCTCTTAACAGCTGGCCTGACAACGTTAACCTCGACAAAGCCCGCCGTCTGCTTTGGCCGATAAAGCAGAAATACGGCAGGAAAATCTCTTGGGCCGATCTTATGATCCTAGCAGGCAACGTTGCTCTGGAGTCAATGGGTTTAAAGACGTTTGGCTTCGGCGGCGGGCGCGAAGACGCTTGGGAGCCGGAAGCCGTTTACTGGGGACCCGAGAGCGAGTGGCTTGGCGACAAGCGCTATAGCGGCGACCGGGAACTTGAGAATCCTCTTGCAGCCGTGCAGATGGGCTTGATATATGTGAACCCGGAAGGGCCGAATGGTAATCCGGATCCGGTTGCGTCGGGTCGGGACGTTAGAGAGACCTTCTCGCGCATGGCGATGAACGACGAAGAGACAGTAGCACTTATCGCCGGGGGGCACACATTCGGTAAATGTCACGGTGCTGGCAGTGCATCCCATCTGGGTCCTGAACCCGAGGGAGCAAGCATCGAAGAACAGAGCTTCGGCTGGAAAAGCAGCTTCGGTAGTGGCAAGGGGGATGACACGATCACCAGTGGCATCGAAGGCGCGTGGACGCCTAACCCGATCCAATGGAGTATGGACTATTTTCACATGCTGTTCGACTATGATTATGATCTGGTTAAGAGCCCCTCTGGTGCCTGGCAGTGGGTTCCGATCAATCCGGATGAAAATGATCTCGCGCCGGTCGCTCACGATTCGTCAAAGCGGGTTTCAACCATTATGACCACAGCGGACATGTCTTTGCGGATGGATCCGATCTATAGACCAATCGCGAAGCGGTTCTACGAGAATCCGGAGGAGTTTGCAGACGCGTTTGCACGGGCGTGGTTTAAGCTGACGCATCGGGATATGGGTCCCCGTTCGCGCTATCTGGGTCCGGAGGTTCCTGAAGAAGAACTTATTTGGCAAGACCCGGTGCCAGCAGTCGATCATGAGCTGATCGATGCGCAGGACATCGCAGACCTCAAGAGTAAAATTCTTGCCTCAGGCCTTTCGGTATCGCAACTTGTCTCGACTGCCTGGGCGTCGGCATCCACCTTCCGCGGTTCTGACAAGCGTGGCGGTGCGAATGGGGCGCGGATCCGTCTTGCTCCACAGAAGGATTGGGAAGTCAACCAGCCTGTTCAACTGGAGAAGGTGCTCGAAACCCTCAAAGGAATCCAGAAAGCATTCAACGAGGCGAAGTCAAGCGGGAAGATGGTATCGCTAGCCGACTTGATTGTCTTGGGTGGATGCACAGGTGTCGAGGAAGCTGCGAGGAATGCCGGCTACGATATAACTGTTCCTTTTACGCCGGGACGGACGGATGCAACGCATGAGAAAACCGATGCGGAGTCATTCGCCGTACTCGAACCGGTTGCAGACGGGTTTCGTAACTACCTCAAAACTAAATATGCTGTATCGTCAGAGGAACTGTTGGTTGATCGTGCGCAACTGTTGACGTTGACCGCTCCTGAAATGACGGTTCTCGTTGGCGGTATGCGGGTCTTGAATGCAAACTTCGGGCAGTCCCAGTACGGTGTCTTCACCAAGCGGCCAGAGATACTAACCAATGACTTCTTCGTGAATCTTCTCGACATGAAAACGACATGGAAGGCAACCTCGGGAGACGAAGATGTGTTCGAGGGTCGTGATCGCACAACGGGCAAACTCAAATGGGTCGGTACCCGTGTCGACCTAATCTTCGGTTCGAACTCCCAGCTCCGGGCTTTGGCGGAAGTCTACGGATGTGGGGACTCACAGGAGAAGTTCCTGAAGGACTTCGTAGCGGCGTGGAACAAGGTAATGAACCTTGACCGATTCGACCTAGCTTGGTCGTAGCAATAGCTAGCTAGCAATAACAATACAGCAGAAGTTGCTCACCCTCAACAACAAGTTTGCCAACTAACAAAAGCAGAATACGAATACGGTTGCGACTACTGTGGCAAAAAGCTCTTTTGCATACGCAAGTGACACCCTAAACTATTTGCAAGCGACCGGGGTTCCGCGTAAACGGGCGGGGTGGGATTTGAACCCACGACCCCCACCTTAGGAGGGTGATGCTCTATCCGTGCTGAGCTACCCGCCCAATGCTTGTTTTCTGAAACGGGGTTGTTTAAACTCCTAAGTTGGGGGTTGTGGAGTTTAAATCTCACCCCTTGACCATGTTGACCTTTTTGACCTTGGTCAAGTACTGAAGGTAACTGTGGAGCATTGCTTTTTAAAGTTTCTAAGTGTGTTTTTTGTAGTTTGCAGTATGTGTATTTTTGTTTACCTTGGTGGTGTCTGACTCTAGCGTAGGTTATTCTGTTTGTGTTGTTGATGAATAGTTGTAGGGAGCCTGTGTTTTGGCATATGGGGCATTCCACCTTGTAGCATTTGTATTTCACCATGTTGTTCACCTATTTTTGTGGTCTTGACCAGCGTAGGTTGTATAAAAGGACCATTAAAACAAATTCAGGGAGCGTCTAGAAAAACTTGGAAACAAAAAAGAAAAATAGTCAGTTTCACTTATAATAGTAGATATGAGTTATTATAAGTCCAGGGTCATTAAGGGTTTGATTTTGTTAGTGTATTATTGGATAGTGTTGAGTAGACCTTTCTATGCTTTTATGGTGTTTGTTAAGGGTGAGGAATTCGCTGAAGAGTTTAGGGAAAAGAGAAGGGCTTTAGGTTACAGCGTCATGAAGTAGCACTTAATCCATATGAGAAAACACAAACACTAGTCTTGAGTAAAAACAAAATTAGGGAGCATAATGAAATTAGTCAATATTTGTTGAGTCAATGTTTCTTTACAAAAACTGCTTTTAACATGAATTGAGCTGGTTAGTGTTGGGGTCTAGCATGAGTGGGAGTGTAGTCTTACTACTCCTAACAGTCTTGGCAGTGTCTAGTTTAGTTATGGTTGAAACTGTTTCTGCGGAGTCTATACCTGCGCCTTCAGTTCCAGAATTCACTGTGAAAATAATCAATTCTAGTGTAATGGAAGTTACGATTAAGAATCAGCCCTTTACCTCCTATTATGATGACAGTCTTGGTCAACATGTTTTTTTGGGCTATAATATTCGTTTAAAAGACCATTTTGAAGGAGGTTGGACAGAGCTTTATAGGGCTTCAGATGGATATCTGGGTCAGTGGAGTGATTCAGACTATACCGTGAGAACATTACATACAGAAACAGGGACAGGAACAACTATTGCCATTAGGGAAGGATTTAGCATGACATTCCCTGCTGGTAGTCAGCTAGATTTCCAAGTGGAGGCAATGATTGGGTATGTCTCTCGGGATATTAGCCAAGCAGGAGCTCCTTGGGTTTTTACTGGTGAAAAAAGTGGCTGGAGTAACACACAAACCCTAAAAATAGCTGAAAGTCAAACACCTACTCCTGCGCCAACATTTACCCCTGAACCTACATCAACTCCTTACAGTGAACCGCAAATAATAGAGCAAGATGCAATCTTAGGCATAGCTGTCACAGTTGCAGTGTTAGGTCTTGGCTTAGGCTTTTTGTTTTACCTCATTAAAAGGAAATAATCTCTCCTAGTGTGTTTGCCGTTTTTCTACTCATGAGAAAACACAAACACTAGAATTGGAAGGATAGAAAACTTAGCTTGTATTCATAAAAACCAAATATCAATTAACCTGAATCATTCTTTTGGGAAAATCAATAGTGAAAAAGTCTACAATACCTTATTGCTCGTTTGCTATCTTGGGATTTGCCCTTTTAGCTTTAGTTCTTGTAGGTGCCTATTTGGATGCTATGGATTCATTGAGCATTTTGTCATTGTTGTCCCCTTCAAAACTTGGGCTTTGGTTTGTTTTGGGAAGTATTGTCTCACTTACAGTTGGAATGGTTGGAATCATATGTCACTATTTTAAAAATCATAGAAAATTGTTATCAGCACTTGCCATTCTTCTGATTCCACCATTAACCTTTTTTGCTTCTTTGTTTGCTTACAGCATAATAATTTCTAATGCACTATGGTTTCCAATGAGAAGTGAGATAACTCAGGTTACAGTGGTTGATACTGATCCACTTGTTCTCTGCCTAAATGTTAAAGCAATTACGAGCAGGGACACTAGAATTGAGAGTGCACTTATTTTGAATAATAATGAGATTATTGCACAGGTTCCTAGTGAGGAAGAATGGGAGGGTGTTTGGGGTCAATTTACTTTGGCTGAGTTGCCTGGTGGTTCGGAAATATTATTGACCTTGGATTTTAACACTACTCTTCCTTCAGGTGACTATCTTGTAAGGCTCACTTGCTGGCATAATAATCAAGGCAGTTCTCCTTTCACCATACCATAATCACATGTTGGGTTTGCTGTTTTCCCTGCTCATGAGAAAACACAAACACCAGCTTAGGGAAGGATTAGGAGCCTCTACAATCTTTGAAACTTTAATAGAAATTCTTCACCATATACTAGTGGTTGTGCCATTGCCTAGCGATGAAGAAATCAGAGGATATGGAATTGCATATGCATATGATTGGAATAGGCAACGCCAGAAGGCTAATAGAAAAAAGATAGAGAAATACGCAAAGATGAAAAAGAGAGTAAACAAACTATCTAAAAAGAACAGAGTAGTAAAACGCAAATAAGCTGTATCTGCTTTTGTTTGTCAATATTTTTTGAGTCAAGGAATCTTTACAAAAACCCTTTTCACCTCAGAAAACTAGGGTATTTATGGGCATGTGGCTTTGAAAGCCAAAAAAGGGTGAAACCAATTGGACAAGGCAATAATTGGCGTACTCCTAATTGCAATAATAGCCATAGTTTCTGCAACAAGCTTAGCCTACTACGTAGCCATCCAGACAAACGAAACACACAATACTCCTTTGCCAACGCCTACGCCTGCTAGTACTCCCTTGTCTACACCAGCCCCAACAGCAGAGCCTACACTAACTAACGATTATGTAGTGTATGAATGGTATTTGAAAGCAGAGTATGTCAACAACGTAACATGGCTAAACTCCACTATTAGAAGTACAACTGCAGAATACTATGATTCTGACAAGACATGGACTGAGAATTATATTGCTTATATTGATGGGTTCTGGGCAATTCCCAAGCAAATAGCCGATGCTCCTGAGATGGGTGTCCTTGCTAAAGCAGCTTTCGTAATTCAAGTGTCTGCAAACGTCTCATTCAACGAAGCAACAGGATTCACAGAAGTCTTATACCAATATGCTGAATCAGGCGGAGAGCCATTGTATTATGTAATTGAGTCAAGTTTGACTAATCTTGCTGATGATAGGGGATGGACAAAAACCTTCATTTAAGATTCTACAGTTTAGAGCGTAGCGCATAGACCCTATTTCTAATCACTACTTACAGGAGAAAACACAAACACTAGGTCTAGAGTAAATGGAAAACTTTGCTGAATTAACAAAAGATAAATTATGAACGAGCTTCCTAATTATTGGGTGTATCCATGTCTAAATGGATTGTGTTTATTGTTTTAGCTCTCATCTTTAATGTGGTTATGGGTGTAGTTTTTGTTTTAGCAAATAATTCACTGTGGGATTTTATCAAAGCAGAAATAGACCATGCTCCACCTCCAATAGATGAGGGTTTGCATCAGGTTGTGCCTTACATTCACATCTCAGGTTTTGAGGTTGGTATAAGTCATCATATTTACATTAATGGAACTATTGGAAACCTTGGTCCTCTTCCTACGGTGGTTCCGAATTATCCTTACATGTTGTTTTGGGTGTGTATGGCTGGTAACTTTGTGATATTAGTGTTGGCTTTGGTTTTTTATGAGGTTAACTTTGGCAGATTGTTCAGGAAAATGGCAGAGAGAATAAAAAGAAGCAGAGAACCATCTTGAACGACAGTTCTGGAAGGGCTAGAAAACTTTACTGTGTATTCATAAAGACTAAATCTTAAGTCATCCAAAAGCTAGGGTTGGTACAGATCTTGTTTAAGGGTGAGAAGACTCCTATTTTCTGGGCTGGTTTGCTCATTCTTAGTTTTTCGTCTTGGGTTCTTTTTGCAGTAATTTGGGATTCGCTAAGATTTGTCAATTGGGATGTTGCTCTTTTTAATAATCTTCATGTTGTGGTTGGAGGAATTTACTTTATTTTGCTGGGTTTGGTGATGGTGAAGTCAGGCATTAAGAGAAGACAGTCTATCACAACGGGCTAGCTTTAGAATCCATTAAAGACCAATTTTGGAGCGTCTAGAAAACTCTGCTAGTTATTAGAACATCTTTGCTGTTTGCATTGGTTACATGAGAAAACACAAACATAGGTTTTAGTGGCTAGAAATTTTTTCTGCTTCTGATTTTGCTTCTTCTTTTCTTGATGATTTTGCAGGGATAGTTCATCTGGGTCCGTTCATAAGGAGGTGATTTCCAAAAGAAGAAACCAGACAAACCTTCTTCCTTTCTGCATCACCTTTGCCTTCCTATAGTAACGAAATAAAAGAAAAAAGAGAAAATTATTTGTTCTGTTATGGTATCAGCAAATATGCTTCACGTATTGCACCAGGTTGTTCAACTGTTACAACAATCGTCCAGCCTAAATAGTCACCAGTGCCATGGAATACTGCATGTACAGTGCCATCAACCAGCATTGGAAACGCCTGAGTAGGACCCATCATTTGGATGATGCCATTCTGAATATTGTTCCCTTCAAATGTTCCACCATCGAATGTAATTACCATCTTTCTCATAATCATGCCGTGTCCATTCTTAAGGTTAACATTGTAAGAGCCATAGGTTGTTTCTAAGGAGCCAGCTAAGAATAATTCTTCTTCTATCATGATATCCCATTGTCCCCATCCTCCAGTAAAACCTCTACCATGTTTCGTATTTCCACTTGTCCAGACTGCTTCAGTTGGAGGAGGATTATAATACGCTCCACCCATCTCCATTGTGACTGGAATTTTCTTTGGTGACACTGCCACTACTGGAACTGCCATTATTGCCAAAAACAACACAGTTAAAGCAATTCCTAAGACTTTTTTATTCACCTTCTCTCACCTCCCTTTAAAATGAATCAGATACTAAGTATGTCCAGTTTATTTTTTAAGACTTTATAGAAGAATGTTCTATGTGTGTTTGCTGTTTTCCCTGCTTACCAGAGAAAATACAAACACTAGGTTCTGCTTTAAAACAAATTCAGGGAGCGTCTAGAGAAAACTTTACTGAAAAATAGGTTACAAAGTCATAACAAAAAATGAAATAGAAAAAATGGGTTGTTGCGTTAGTTGTTGTTAATTTGCTTTTGGTACTTGGATCATATCTGCTTTGAAGTAAACACCTTCTGGGAATTGACTGGAAATCATCGCTGCCGCACCGGAATTACCAAAAAACGCAAGAAGCAGATTATATGCACCTGCTTGGTCCAGATAGACCCATCTGCTTTCAGCATTAACTAACATCATGAAGGCC